>Ga0307380_10008172_pt1 | contig 13456 bp, 16 predicted proteins | sample UN3MG_FD_202239 | JGI IMG/M metagenome (GOLD analysis project Ga0307380, IMG submission 202239) | Soil microbial communities from Risofladan, Vaasa, Finland - UN-3 | ecosystem: Environmental > Terrestrial > Soil > Coastal area > Acid sulfate soil | place: Finland: Risofladan, Vaasa | collected... | reverse complement strand
TCATTAATTGAGGACCTGGAACTAATCCATGAAGCATAAATGCCCCTAAAAGCACCACACACATTTCACTTCCAGGAATACCAAATGTCACTGTCGGAACAAGAGCTCCTCCAAATGTAGCATTATTTGCAGCTTCTGGAGCAATAACTCCTTCAGGTATACCAATTCCAAATTTTTCAGGATGCTTTGATGTTTATACTGCTTGGCTATAAGCAATTACGTTAGATGTTGCACCACCTATTCCTGGCATCATACCTATCAAAACTCCAGATATACTAGATTGTAAAAAAAGAATATAATGTTTAAAAACATCCCTAATACCTTCCCAAATTTGTTTTCTTAAGTTTACCTTGGAGAAGCTTATTTTTGCTATTGTCTTTCCTTCAACAATTAATCCAATCATTTCGGAAATAGCGAATAATCCTATCAAAATAGTAACAACACTTATTCCGTCATATAGGTAAAGATTACCAAAAGTATATCTTAATATTCCAGTTACAGGATCATAGCCTACAAAAGATATTAAAACACCTAACGATCTTGCAATAAGACCTCTCACAAGAGACTTTCCGCTTACACTTGCAACAGCTGTAATTCCTAAAACACATAACATAAAATATTCTGGGGAAGCAAAAGCCATCACTAATCTTTTAGCAATTGGTATCATGAAAAGAAGTACAATACCTCCAATAACACCACCCAATGCCGAAGCTGTGGCAGAAATTGCTATAGCTCGGGCTCCTTCTCCTTTTCGAGTCATCGGATAACCATCAAAACAGGTTGCTACATTCTGGCTCGTCCCAGGAACGTTTATCAAAATTGCACTAATTGACCCTCCAAAGGCAGCTGCAGAGGCAGCACCAATAAGAAAGGCAAAAGCAGAAATTTCAGTCATTTTATAAGTAAGTGAAAGTAATACTGCAAGAGCTACAACTCCACCTAATCCAGGTGTTATACCAAAAATTAAGCCGATAATAACTCCTAAAAACAGTTTTAATAATATATTAATACTTAATAAGCCAATAATAGTGTCAAAATTCACTTGGAACAATTCTTTAGACTCCTTTTCTATTTAAATTAAAACATCAAATTATTTGCTAATTATATTAGTTTTTAGTAACCAATAATATTATTTTTCCCTTTTTCATTTAATTTTACTTTTAAAATTCATTTTTTTAATTTTTCCTATACAAAGTTAATTTTTTTGTAGATTTTGTATTATGAAAAATTAACTTGTAAAAAGATATTAATTTTTTATTTTTATAATACTCCAATTTTTATGTCTTTATAAAGCTTGCTGCCTATATTCTACAATAATAATGAATTAAAAATAATTTAATAAAAGGCAACAAGCTTTGTAAAATTATTTTATGTAAAGACCTATCTAATAATTAAAAGCCATATACAGTTTTTTAAACAGAAAATTAGTATTAAATTTAGAAACATTGGTCTTCAACACCCAATAATATCCTAAATCGAATATTACTTTGTGACTTCCTTTAAAATCGGCTTGATTATTTCTGCATTTTTTAGTGCTTCTTTAATTAATTCATCCATTTTATCCCCTGCTAAAAAATCAAGAGGCCGTTTTGCGCTTTCTCCCCATGCAATAAATTCGGGATCTTTAAAGGTTTTTTCCAAGGCAATGCGTAGGGCTACAACTCTTTCCTCTGGTATACCTGGAGGACCACATACAACTCTATTAGATTCAAAAATATTAGTAATTACTTGAACCATATTTTTATTTTCTTGTGGTACTGCTTCAACAGCAGTTGGAATATTAGGCAAAGCTCCTATTCTTTCTCGAGTAATCATAATAATTGGCCTCATACTTCCTTCCTCAATAAACTGTGAAACCGAACTTAATTCGATTTCAGTCCCATCTACACCTTCCCCTCTGACTACTGCTAAATTTGCTTCAGCCGATCCAGGAAAGCCTGTTACTTGACGCAGCGGTATCCCTAGCGCTCTAAATATTACAGCTGCACTATAATAATCATCACTTCCTACGCCTGTGGCTGCAAAAACAATTTCCCGATTAGCTTTTCTCATATCTTCTACCGTATAAAAGGGAGTTTTTGTACTTACGACCATTGCTCTTGGGTCGGCAGATGCCCTACACAACCAAACCATTTTAGAAAGATCAAACATAACCCCTTCAGACCCAAGTATCTGATTTAAGGCCATTCCCGCCCCATTGATAAGACCAATCGTTAAACCATCTGGATCTGCTTTATATAAGGTATTTGTTCCTATTAAGCTTCCACCACCTGGGACATTTTGCACTATAACCGTTACTCCAGGAATATATTTCTCTAAATAGGGGGCAATAGCTCTGGTGTAGACGTCAAACCCTCCTCCGACACTATAAGGAACAATAAACTTTATTACTTTGCCTTTATAGAATTCGAAATCTTCAGTTTGCGAAAAGGCAGAAAAGCTAAACAAGACAAAAATTAACACTACTGTAATCAATAAATATGAGAAATTAAATATTTCTTTTTTCTTCATTTTAATTCAGCACCTCTTTTTTAACTTAAATTTTTAAAAATTCTTTTTATCTTTTTTCAGAAAATATTTTAGTTTTAATCTATAAATCATCACCCCCTTTCCTTGATTATTCGGTTGATTAAATTAAAATAAATTACTCTTCAATTACCCATTTACCCCGATCTTTTAAAAATTTCTCCAGGTGCTTTGTTTACAACTATCAGAAATTTATTCTCTTTCATCAACCGTTAGATGCTTTTTTATTGACTAGTAGACCTTGCCGATAGCGCAGGCAGAACTACCATCTATAGATCTGGCATTTATTACAAATCTTGCTTGCTTCTATTTGGCCGCTTAGGCCTTCTAAGACGAGTTTTAATTTTTACTGACTGATCCACTTTCTTTGTTTCATAGAATAAGTTTTTTCTATTTGAGTTTACTTCTTTAATTCTAGCAATGGTGCATATGTATCTGAACTTATTCACTTTAAAAATCCTTACTTCTTGTCTGAAACAATTAAAGTTTAAATGTCTAGGTTATTCCCATATCCTATCCCATGCCTCTAAAGCAATTCCTTTAACCGCTTGCTTTTTATAAGGAGCCGATTTCCTGTAACCAATTATATCAATTATAAATTTACTAAGTGCCTTTAAAACTGGTTCAAGATTACTTTTTTTATTCAAGCCTATAAGCATATCTTGAGCTTCTTCGGCTATAATGGGGTATAGGCCAACTGCTCCTAAGCATATACAAGCTTTCCTAATATTGCCTTCTTGATCAGGAATTACTCTTAAAGCCATACTAATCCGGGAAATTGCTAAGGCGTTCCTTCTTCCCATTTTAATAAAAACAGATTTTTCTTCCTTCTTTGGCAGTTTAAAACTGATAGATTCCACTATTTCATCTTCTTCTAAGTCTAACTCTGTTGACTGATTTAAAAACTCAACTAATGATAGGTCACGATTATTATTAAGACTAAATAAGTGTAGTTTAGCATCAAGAGCCATTAGGGGAGGGATACAATCGGCTGCTGGAGATCTACTAACAATATTACCCCCGATAGTTCCCCTATTTCTAATCTGAGGAGAACCCACACTTAAAGCAGCCTCGGAAAGCAATCTACATCTTTCCTGCAGTAATTTATTAGCAGCAAGTTCTGAAAATGTACTCATAGAACCTATTCTTATTTTATCTCCTGAAACATTAATTCCTTTAAGTTCAGGAATATGGGTAAGATCTAGTATTTTCTTAGGTCTTAAACTTTTTTTAGTAATTTCTTTAACAAGATCCGTCCCTCCAGCAATTATAGTAACATCACCTACGTTCAAAAAATAAAGGGCTTTCTTTAATGTAGTTGGACAATAAAATTTTTTCTCCGTCATTATAAAATATCCCTTCTTTGCGTCATTTCTATTACTTTCTCAAGGTTTAAGGGAAGGCAACGAGCACGTACTTTGAGAGCCCGTGAGACCGCATTGGCAATTGCTGCAGCGGTAGGAATAATTGCTGGTTCCCCAATACCCTTGGCTCCAAAAGGGCCTAATTCGTCAGAACTAATTACTACATTCACATCTATATCCGGAACATCTAGGCTCGTAGGAAGGATGTAAGAATCAAAATTAGCGTTTGTAATTTTTCCTTTCCAAATATTTAAATCTTCCAAAAAAGCATACCCTATTCCCATAACAATACCACCTATAACTTGCCCCTTATATAAAGTTGGATTTATCACCCTCCCATTATCATAACAAGCTATAAATTTTTCTAACTTTATTTTACCTGTAAGAATATTTACCTCAATTTCTACATATTGGGTCCCAAATGTGTAAGTACCATATGGTACACCTTGTCCAGTTTTAGAATCAAGGGGGCTAGTTGGAGGATCAAAAAAACCTCGCCCAAATAATTTTGTGCCTTTTTCTTTTGCTTTTCGAACTAAATCTATCAAACAATTATCCAAAGGAAGATCCAGTCCATACTCATTTAGAAATAAAGATAACTTCTTATATAAATCTTCAGCTGCAATCTTTACAGCATTACCTACTATAAAAGTTAACCTGGTTCCTGAAGTAGTACCTGAATCTTCAGTAAACTCTGTATCTGCTGAAATTATATTAACTTTATCTATGTTAATTTGCAAAATTTCTGCTACTATTTGTCTAAAAATAGTATTAGAACCCTGTCCTATATCCGGGGAGCCCACATATATCATAATGCTGCAATCGTCCTCAATTTGAACTTTTGCTATACCAGGGTTAGGCTGACCAGTACGTCCATTTCCATACATACAACAAGCCATCCCCCACCCTCTTTTTATCCAACTTTTCTCGGTACTCGGTTGAATATTTGTATTTTCACTATTCTCTCTTATCTTTCCTACCTTTTTAATAGTTTCTTTAAACCTGATATCACTCTTAATTCGTTGCCCGGTTATCGTTCTATCACCTGGTTTAAATGCATTAATTAAACGAAGCTGCAATGGGTTTATTTTCAATTTTTGGGCAATTTCATCCATTTGAGCTTCATAAGCAAAGCAAAGTTGCGGCACACCATATCCACGCATTGCTCCTGAACTAGTTTTATTAGTATATACTGCTCTGCAACACACTGAAACATTATCTACATTATAAGGTCCCACAGCATGTATTAAAGCCCGTCCTAATACAGATGGAGTATAACCTTTATAGGCACCAGCATCTATTAATACATCAACTTTTACACCTAATATTTTACCATCTTTCCTGACAACATGAGTATATTTCATAATATAAGAATGTCGTTTGCTCGTTATATGAAAAACTTCTTCTCTACTATAAACCATTTTGACTGGTTTTTGAGTTTTTACTGCCAACAAACTCGTCATACAAATCAATGGTATATCAGACTTACCACCAAAACTTCCACCAATTGTTGCCGCTTTTACCCTAACTTTACTTGGTTCTAAACCAAGCACTCTCGATATCTCTTCCTTATCATGGTGGACACTTTTGGTACTTGTATAAACTAATACTCCACCATCTTTTTGTGGTACGGCAAGACAAGAATCTGGTTCAATATATGCGTGGTCTACGGATTGAGTTTGGTAAATATTTTCAACCATTAAATCTGCGTTTTTTTTAGCATTTCGAAAATTACCTTTAGCTATTTTTCTTTCTAAAAAAACATTTCCATCTGTATGAACAACAGGACAATCTTTCTTTAAAGCATCTTGTAGTTCACTAATTACCTTTATCTCTTCATATTCAACAATAACCTTTGATGCACTCTCCTTTACCATTTCTTTACTCTCAGCAGCTATCAAAGCAACAGCTTCCCCAAAAAACCGCACTTTATCTTCAGCTATTACTGGTTGATCTTTCCAGGCAGAAGGACCGACTCGATTTTCTCCCGGAATATCTTTTGCTGTAATAACTGCATGAACACCTGGTATAAGTTCTAATTCTTCTGTTTTAATATTTTTTATTATCGCATGAGCATAAGGACTACGAACAGCTATTCCCCATAGCATTCCTTCAATTTTTATATCTTCTACATATTGAGCTTTTCCAGCTACTTTGTCCCAAGCATCTTCTTTTAAAACACTTTCCCCAACATATTTCATTAAAAAACCTCTTTCTGCTTTAAATAGTTCGCTACGTTATGTATTGCTTCTACTATTTGTTCATAACCTGTACATCTACAAAGATTCCCAGAGATAGCAAGCTTAATATCTTTTATAGATAAATCTAATTTACAATCAAGTAAAGATTTAGCCGAAAGTATCATTCCTGGCGTACAATATCCACATTGAACTGCCCCAGCAGTAATGAAGGCTTCTTGAAAGAGACGCAATTCTTTATTGGTTAATCCTTCAATAGTTAAAACTTCACAATTTTCGACCGAAGGAGCTAAAATAATACATGAACATACTGCTTTACCATTAAGTAAGACTGTGCATGCCCCACATTCTCCAATTTCGCAGCCTCTTTTTACCCCTGTTAACCCAAAATAATCTCTAAGCACATCCAGAAGTGTGCTATACAAGTCAGGTTCAGCAGCAACAATTTTGCCATTTAAAATAAAACTAAATTTTACCTTGTCCATTTTGTTCTCTTTTTATTTCTAATTTTTTTTCGATTTTTCAATAAGAACATAAACTTACTTCCGATAAGTTTATTACAATTGTATCTGTTGTAATATCTCTGGGGGAAATAATTCAGGCCAATCTTTAATAATTTTTTCTTTTAATTCAGGACTAGACTCAGCTATTTTAGGAAATCTATCTTTCTTATGATAGGGAATACAGGAATTAATAACTAAACGAGAATTCAATACTTTTTTATCTTCTGGATAACTCATTGGATCTAAAGCAGTACTCCAACAACCATGTAAAATATCAACATCTATTCTTGGGTCGGTTCTGGTACACATAGCCCAAATTACTTGGTCTATATTGCTAGGATTTATATCGTCATCAACAACTATTGTGTAACGGTTAGCATAAGCACCAGCATGACACTGAGAAGCTATTAAACCTGCCTGTTTAGAATGACCAGGATACATCTGTTTAATAGAAACAGTTGTCCACATTCGTCCGCCACCTGCTTCATGGCACCATACACCCTGAATTCCAGGGACACCAGCATTTTCTATTTCACTCCAAATTGCCGCACTCCGTAAAAATCCTCTATAATAAGTATCATCGGAAGGAGGAACTGTAGGAATTGCTCCTAAAATAATCGGATCATTGCGGTGTAACAAGCTTTTTACTTGAATTTTCGGTTGATTTCGTACTCCGCTAGCATAATAACCTGTCCATTCACCAAATGGACCTTCTTCTATAGTGTCATTTGGAGAAATATAACCCTCAAGAGCAATCTCAGCTTCCGCAGGTAATGGCAATCCTGTTATTGGTCCTTTAATCACATTTACAGGGGCCCCTGTTAACCCACCAACCACATCATATTCGCCAACTCCATAAGGTATTTCCATACCAGATATCATAAATAGTAAAGGATGTTCACCTGCCACAACCGCTACAGGACACACCTTATCCTGTTTAAAGTACTTTTCCATGATAATATGACCGTGTTTCCCTTTGGATATCATTACCGAAGCAGTATTTTTATCATAAACTTGAACGCGATAAGCTCCAAAGTTCACCCAATCAGAATCAGGGTCTTTCATAATTACCATACAACCCGTACCAATAAACCGACCTCCATCATGTTCGTGCCATAAAGGAGTAGGAAATTTCATAATATCTACCTCGTCACCTTGGTAGGTATTTTCTTGAATGCTGCCTTTCCTTACTACTTGAGGTGGTATAATTTTAAAGTTTTTTAAATACTTTCGCCAATATTCTACAAGTTCTATTTCCTTAGTATCTTTTGATAGACCAAAACTTAAGGCTATTCTTTTTAAAGAAGTAGTTGAATTCGCTAATATTCTGTAACCTTCAGGATAACCTGGTATTTTATCAAACAACAACGCTGGTAGGCCCATTTTTCTTTGATAAAGGTCTACAATACCTCCAATTTCCTTCTCATTATGCGCACCTTCTACAATTCTTAGATCGCCCATACTTTCAACTTTCACCAACCACTGACGTAAATCCATAGAATAATTCCTCCTTATTAAAATTCTTTTACAATAAAATCCATCAATTTTAACAAATAATACTTAATAGTTTTTCATTTTTAACTTTCAATCTCCAAGTGTTGTGATTTTTCTTTTAACTACTATATTTCATCCCGTTAAGCTTATATATAGATTGTTTTTTGACATAGTTTAGAAGTCCTCCGTCAAGAATAATATTCAACTTTCTATTTGAAAGGGTTAGGAAGGTTATAAATTCAAACCTTTTAGTTTTGTTTGATATAGTTATTTCGCCTTTTTTAATGCTCTCTCTAATATTTTTAACTTCCAACCGATCTCCTTGCTGAATTTTCTCATAGACTGTTTTGTCCTTAAAATGTAAAGGAAGAACTCCAAAATTAACTAGATTATCATGGTGGATTCTTGCAAATGATTTCGCAATAACTGCTTTAATACCTAAATACATTGGAGCTAATGCAGCATGTTCTCTACTTGAACCTTGCCCATAGTTTTCTCCACCAACTATTACCCCTCCTTTAGATTCTTTTACTCTTTTTACAAAAGTAGGATCAATTTTCCTAAAAACATACTGAGAAATAGCTGCTATATTCGAACGCAGAGGAAGAATTTTAGCATCTGTTGGCATTATATCATCAGTAGTTACATCATCTTCTACTTTAAGAATCACTCGTTCATTCAATTCATTTAGAATTTCTTTCTGTAAAGGCAAAGGCTTTATGTTTGGTCCTCTTCTAATTATGATTTTGTCTGCATCATCTCCAGGATGGATTATCATCCCATCGTCTACTATATACTTAGAAGGCTCCTTAATAATTTCTTTCAAGTCAGCTATTGTTCTAGGATCGGTAATTTCACCGATCAGAGCTGTAGCTGCTGCAACTTCCGGACTTGCCAAATAAATAAGAGCGTCAACTGTTCCGCTTCTTCCTTCAAAGTTTCTATTGGAAGTCCTTACCGAGACACCTCCAGATGGCGGTGCCTGCCCTACACCTATACACGGCCCACAGGCGCATTCAATAATTCTAGCACCTGCTGAAATGAATTTTCCAATGATTCCATCTCTATCAAGCATTTGAAATACTTGTCGTGAACCAGGTGCAACAATTAGACTTACATTAGGATGAACCGTTTTACCTTCTAAAATTAACGCCGCCTTAGCTAAATCCGAATAACTGGAGTTCGTACAACTTCCTATATATACCTGGTCTACTTTAACAGATTTTAATTCTTTGACCTTAACTACGTTAGCAGGGCTATGGGGTTTTGCAACCATTGGCTCAATCTCATTAAGTTTTATATTAATTACTTGCTCATACTCAGCATCCTCGTCTGGTTTTAACTCGATCCAGTATTTCTCTCTACCTTGGGCTCTCATAAACTCGTAAGTTCTTTCATCACTGGAGAAAATAGAAGTGGTAACTCCCAGTTCTGCCCCCATATTAGTTACCGTAGCCCTTTCAGGCACACTAAGAGTATCCACAGCCGGTCCTGTATACTCTATTACCTTTCCTGTATTACCTTTAACACCCAAGCGTCTTAGAACCTCTAAAATTATATCTTTTGCCGAAACACCTTGCTGGAGTTTGCCTTCCAAGATAATATTAATAACTTCTGGCATTTTTAGATAAAATGGTCTTCCTGCCATTGCCATTGCAACATCCAATCCACCGGCTCCAATAGCCACCATTCCCAATGCTCCACATGTTGAAGTATGGCTATCAGAACCTAAAAGAGTTTTCCCAGGTATTGCAAATCTCTGAAGGTGGAGTTGATGACAAACGCCATTGCCAGGTCTTGAATAAAATATTCCATATTTTTTAGCAAATGTTTGGAGAAACAAATGATTATCAGCGCTTTCAAAACCTACCTGTAGGGTATTATGATCTATGTAGATTACCGAAATTTCTGTTTTTATTTTCGGAAGACCTAAGGACTCAAACTCCAAACAAACCATGGTACCTGTTGCATCATGAGTAAATGTCTGTTCTACTTTTATTGCAATTTCTTTTCCAGGGACTATTTCTCCTTCTACTAAATGTTTTTTTATAATTTTTGTAGTTATATTCTCGTTCACTTTATCCTCCTCTTATCTTGCATTAATAATTTCGTAAATAAAACATTAAATTCTATGCTCAATATCTATCCACTTATTAACATCAATTATTACTTTATACAATTCAAAATAGAATTCCACGCCTTTACAGATGTGGTACTCGTCTTAACAGATGAAGAATTCCCGCTAAATTAAATTAATCCCACGGAATTTGAATTTCTAACAGTGGAGCATGTTGTTGAGCAACATGCATATCAGTTTCACCAATACTCCCTTGCGATTTAAATATTACTATGGTAGCCTTTATAGCATTTACTGCATCATAGTATGCGAAAACAAGGATTTTTTCTTCAGGTATCCCATATAATTTTGCTATCAATGCTTTATTTATTGCACCAGTTTTTTAACCTTTTCATAAGTGTCTTTATTACTGAAAATTATATCTAAAGTAATTTCAAAAGGACCCGCATTTTTGCTTCGTATAACTTGCGCAATCTCAGAAAGATTCACATATTTCTTTCCCATAATATTAAGCCTTTCTACCTAGTATTAGAATTATATTTCATAAATTTCAATTGGAAATGGCTCGCAAGGATCATCAATCTCCATTAAACGATAAACATTAAATTTATAAACGCTACCCAACGGAATCTCTAATGGAGTAAAAGGCAATGCAATATTCCCAGATGTAGCAATCCTACCTTTATAAGAAAAATGTAACAATTCCGTACGCGCTCTTGAGCAAATTTCCGTAGCAATTCCTAAACTTTGAGCAGCTACTTCCAATATGGCACACAACTCATTTGAAGTAATGTTCTTTTGCGTTTCCACTTCACCCATTACTCCGTTCTTACCATAGACATGAAAAATCATCTGATAATTATCTTTTGACACATTCGAGAAATATTCTACTATAATGTCCTTTACACCTTTTAGGATATCATCAATATGTTGAATAGCAACTGGATCTCTTATTCCTGCGATAAAAATTGTTCTATAACCTACTCGTTTAGCCCTTCCAATTTTAAAGTATATTGTTGCGATGGAATAAATCGGCTGCCCGAAACCTTGACTCTTCTATCATCATACTGGTCAAAAGTGCAATTAGATAAATCTAAACATCCTCCCGGCCCGGGTAAAAGCCAAGGATGAGATTTCTCATATAAAGTAAGAGCAGCGACTGATGCAGGAGTACATTTCTGTTTAGAATCTAATGGCTCTAACATAAAATGATCTTTTCTTAAATATCCTAAGATACTTTTACCTGCGGTACAGCGCAAAGAGCCCCGCATTCCATTATCTTACCCATATGCCAACATAAACCAGGATTAAAGCCTTTTTTTATTCCAAAAGCTGCTGTAGGAACAGGATCATAGGTTCGCCCTAAAATAATAACATCCACATCCATTTTCATTGCCTTTAAATAAGGTTCTACGCCCATCTGAGTAACAATTGCGGTTGCTTCATCTATTTCCTGTTCGGTCAAATCTTCTACGGGGCTACAGCTCTTTATTTTTCCTTGTTTCAACTTTTATTTAACTTTTACCTTATTAATTTCTCCATTAATTGTTGCAATTTTAAGATGTATTTTTTATTCTTACAAATTTTTTTAATTATTTCGATAAAAATTTCAAGATGCTTATCAGAACCTACTCCTCCCGCTGAACTAATAAATAGGGGTATTTTATATTCATAACCAGCTTCCAAGAGCAAAGATATATCTTTGTAATATGATTCCATACTACAAGTAAGAGATCCCATGCCAAGTTTGTGGGGCCCACTATCAGTAGAACCTGTATCAACTGTAATGACATCGGGATTTTTCTTTAATCCCTCTTTAAACCATTCGATTGGGAAACCATACCCCAACATACTAGTAGGGGTTAAAACCTTAATTTCTTCCATTGTTCTATTCCTTTCTGCTTTTTCTACTACAAAGAAGTTTAGTCAAAATATCTTCTCTATAAATAAATGTAATTCAATATCCTTTTCAACTTCTTCTATTTAATTCTTTTTTACTATTCTATTCTTTAGATTCTCACGGGCAGGCTTGTGGTATTCTGCCCTTCTGGTCAATGAAATTCGATAGTTTTGGATTTTTAATTTTCATTTCTAAGTATTGCGATTTCCCTTTTAATCACTGTATTTCATCCCGCTAAGCTTACATAAATTGTTTTTTGACATAGTTTAGAAGTCCACCGTCAAAAATAATATTTACTGTTCCATTTGGAAGAGTTATCAAGATCTACTTTAACAAATTTTAATTCTTTGGCTTTAACTACGTTACTAGGGCTATGGGATTTTGCAACCATTGACTCACTCTCAGTGAGTTTTATATTAATTGCACCATCATACCTAGCATTCTTATCTGGTTTTAATTCAATGATAACTTCCGGCATTTTTAAAATTTGTGTAATATTTATTTTAATCCTTTTTAATTCTATTTAAAAAGAACTCCACAATTTAAAGGTATTCTTAAGAATTTTTCGAAAGATGTATAAAGTATTACCCAAACTGAAAACGTAATAAGAAAAGAATTTTTTATACTCTGTGAAAATTGAAACTTAAAAATACTAAACAAAAATAATAAAATAGATACATTAAAACCAAAAAAATATATTATCCCTACTAGGCCTATAAGCCATAAAACTATTATGATTTCCTTCTTTAATTTCAAATTCAAATTGATTTTTTCTAATTTTCCTGACTTATCTAGTACTATGTTTTTTTCAAAATAATTTGACTAATATACTCAATGCTCATTAAAAAAAGTGCGGGTATACCTATACAAAGAGGCATCAGTCTAGCTTGTGGTGGAAAACTTATAGCAGAAATTACAAATAAAATAATTAGCACTAATAAAATGGTATCTATAATGATCTTTTCAAAAAACTTCATAATATTGTTATGCTCCTTTTATCCCTTTTCTCATAGGCTTAGATAATACTACAAATCCTATAGTTATAGCAAATAATATCATACTAATTGGACGTGTAATAAATTTTGCTCCATATATTTGTATAGCGAGATGAAAATTAATTTCAGCAAGATGACCAAGAACAAAACCTATCAACATTGGTGCTAAAGGATAATCAGCTTTTTTTCATCCAATAACCTAAAATTCCAAATATCAACACTATAATTATTTCTTGAATAATTCCGGTTGCAGCATAAGCACCCAATATACAAATAATCACTACTGGTGGAGCCAATAAATTTATCGGTATATAAACCAATCTTAAGAGCCACTTTATTATTAAAAGTCCAATTATTGAAGCTACAATATTAGCAATAATGACTCCCCAAGCTATAAAA
>Ga0307380_10008171_pt1 | contig 13456 bp, 4 predicted proteins | sample UN3MG_FD_202239 | JGI IMG/M metagenome (GOLD analysis project Ga0307380, IMG submission 202239) | Soil microbial communities from Risofladan, Vaasa, Finland - UN-3 | ecosystem: Environmental > Terrestrial > Soil > Coastal area > Acid sulfate soil | place: Finland: Risofladan, Vaasa | collected... | reverse complement strand
TAGCCATCTCGCTCCGCGAGATGTAGCCAATGAACTCCTCGAGACGTCACCCAAGAAGGTCCTCGATATGTAGCCCAAGAATCTCCGGATCTTCAATGGCCACATCTCGCGGAGCGAGATGGCTACTTTCGCGGAGCGAGACGGCTACTCTCGCGATACGTCCGACTTGCTTGCCGGTTGCGAATGCGGACTGGCGACCTCCTCCGCGTCGGTTCTTCGATGCATCGGGGCTTCGGAGACCCTCGCGGTCGGAACCTTGGCAGCTCCCGAGGCCACGCAGAACCGATACAGCGAATAGACGGGGTCCTGCTTGTCCTCGAAGTAGAGATCCGACGCGACGCTCCGGCGGCAATGGAGGCCGTGCGCGGCCATGAATTCCGGCACGGAATCGGTGCCGAAAATGAAGGGTTCCCCGAGGATTTGCATCCCACGCATGAAATCCTGAACCGGCCTCGGGAAAGTCTCCGGGGCTTCGACGGCCCGCTTATCGACCAAATCGACCCACAACCGGCTCTCCGAGGGGCCCAACAGGGGAGCCAGGCCTCGAAGGACCGCGGTGACGTCCGCTTCCTCGAAGTACATGTTCATGCCTTCCCAGACAACGAAGACCGGCGTGCGGTTGTGGACGAGTTCCTTCAGGACGTCGGCCACCGGCATCGAGCGCAGATCGACGGGGATGCCCATGCGTTCGATTCCCGGGCGTTCCTCGATCCCCAACTCGGCAATCCGCTGCTGTCTTGCGTTGAGCGTGGGCGGGAGATCCAGTTCGTAGATTCGCGTTCCCTCGGGCAAAGGGAGCCTGAACGCCCGCATGTCCCAGCCGACGCCGAGGATCACGATGTCTCGGCCGCCTCGGTAAACGAACTCTTCGATTTCCTTATCCAGATGGCGCGTGCGCGCGGCGATCATGCCGCCGAGTTGCGGCAACTTCTGGCAGAAGCGATCCGCCAGGGCCATGCCGTGTTGTCCCGCCATTTGCGCCGCGTAGGGGTCTTCGAACAGTCGGCCGCTCTCTCTTCCCCGGACGCCGGCGATCAGCTCCGCCGACGAGGTGAGCTTCAGTTCGTACAACGCGTTGACTTTTTCCGTGAGGCCCTCGGAGCGGAGGCGTTCCGACTGCCGCGCGAAGTACGTCAAGGTTGCCTCGGCGACCTTGACGGTGCCGTTCATGAAGTGAACGTCGATCGATTCGAGGACCGCTTTCCCCTGCAGGAAACGCCGCTGGATACGGGCGTGCCTCTCGGGTTCCACGTCCGCCGAGATCGTAAGGTCGGCCACGCTTGGGCGGATGTACTTGATCGTGCCCTTGATCAACCAAAGCGACAAGGACTTCGGCGAACAAACCGGATGGACGCCGATGACCGGCCAACCCATGATGAGCGAAGCCACGGCGATCCCGCCCGTATAATCGGCCGCCAGCAAGAATAGGGCGGCCTGGTGGGTGAAGTGCTGATTGGTCGACTGCGTATTCAACGGCAATACCGAAGCAGCCACGCCGGGTTCGACCGTGGTGACGTTCCAGTCGGCGAAGTCGAGGACGGGAACCTGCTCCCGCAGCAACGAAGTCAGCACGGCGGGATTCATGCGGTACTGCCGATCCTCCTCCCACGGGACCTCGAAGAGCAAGCCGGTTTCCTGCGGGTCGATGCGGTGATACCTCATAGGTGTTTCCCCCCAAAGCAGCGCGGCTGACGGGCAGTCTCCAAGGAAACTGCCCGTTCGGGTCGGACTACGGGGCCGCACCTGTCAGCGCGGCCGTCGCAACGCGCCCCAATCGACTTCCGGTCTTGCCGGACTCGATTCCGCTGGCTGCGTTGAGGAGAATGTACGGCCGCCAAACCGCGACCCCACCTTGCTCCTCGCCCGCAATCCCGCGCTCCGCGGAATTGCGGGTGTCAGCAACATCGAATGACACCCAGCGCGTTCAACAGACGCCCCAGTGAATCTCGACTGTCGAACAGATTCTATCTTAATCGATACCAAGCTCATGTCAATAGGGCCAGACGGATTTCGGCCCGTTCTCTTTCCTCTCCGGCGCAAAGAGTTACGGACGTATCAACGAGGCCAACGAGGCAGAGTCGAACGACACGGTTCGAGTTCTGCGGATCAGGAAAAGGATGCCGGCTGAATTTCGGCCAGGTGCGGGCGTTGTGCGAGAATGCTCGGGCGTGGACAGTACGGACGCCACTCGTGGTGGTCACGTACACGCCATTCTTGTCAGCAACGCTCGTCAGCCACGAATTGGCTGGCCTCCGAATGTCACCGCCGGCTCGCCCAGACCGCACGTTGCGCACCATCGGCATATCCGAAAAAGTCGGCAGCGGAAGCTCCCGTGGAGGAAAGCTGCCGGCACGGAAAGCTAGACTTGAAGATAACGAATAGGGAAGGTGACGCTGGGCTCGCCCCGGGCTGCAACCCCCATGGGATGGTCCGTCGGCAGGGAACGCCGCGCGGACGGCCGATCCAGGACATTTGCGATTTCAAGGGACATCCATGGCGCGGATACCGGGTCAACTCCTCGATGGTGACGTAGCGACCGATCCGGTCGCCATGGGCGTGGTCGCCGACCGCTTTCGGATCGAACGCCGATTGACGCAGGCCGAAGGGTCCGAAACGTTCCTGGGCACCGATCTCTCCGCAGGCGGCGCGGTCGTCATCAAGGCCGTTCGTATGGCCTCGCTTCCTTCGGCCACGTTGATGCGATTGGAACACGAGGCCGCGCTGCTGCACGCGGTGCGCAGCGAGCACTTCGCGCCGCTGTTGCACGCCGGGCGTCAGGGCGATACGTTCTATCTGGTCCTCGAGTACATTGCCGGGATTTCGCTTCGGCAGCGCCTTTGCCACGGAGCGATCGGCCTCGAAGAAACCCTCACGGTCGGACGCGCCCTCTTCTGTGCGCTGCGAGACGTCCACCGCAAACGCGTGTTGCACCGCGGCGTGCGGCCGACCAACGTCATCGTCAACGAGCACGGGCCGGTGACCACCGCCACCTTGGTCGATTTCGGCCCGGCACGCGCGATCCGAACGGACTGTTCGCTACGAGACCACCCGCTGGATACGGCGCTGTACATCTCCCCGGAACAGGCCGGCTCGATCGACCACGACGTCGTGGAACCGTCGGATCTCTACTCGGCCGGAGCGATTCTCTTTCATTGTCTTGCCGGGCATCCCCCGTTCACGGGCGACAGCGTCGGCACCATCCTGTTCGAGCACATGACGGCCCAAGTGCCCGAGTTGCGGAGTCGGGGCGTCGCCGTTCCGCGGGCGATGGACGAACTGATCGGGCGGTTGTTATGCAAGGACCCGCGCGATCGCTACCAGTCGGCCGAGGCCGTGCTGGCGGATCTGGACGCCATCGGCGAGGCGCTCGAGCGGGGCGAAGCCGATCCGGCCGTGGTGATCGGGGCGTCCGACCGACGCTGCACGTTGACCGAGCCGGCCTTCGTCGGGCGCTCCGCCGAGTTGAAGCAACTCGACGAGCAAATGCAGAGGACCCGTTCGGGACAGGCCGGACTCGTCTTCGTGGAAGGAGAATCGGGCGGCGGCAAGACGCGGCTGCTGTTCGAGACGGCGCAACGCGCGGCACGCAACGACTTGTGGGTCCTCCGCGGGCAGGGGACCGGCGAGGTGGCCAAGAAGCCGTTCCGCCTGTTGCAGGGCGTCGGCGAGGGTTTCCTTTCTGCCGCCAAATCCGATTCCGGCCTGGCGGAGTCCGTGCGAAACCGGCTGGGGGTCCATCGCGAAGCCGTCGCCGCCGCTTTGCCCGAACTGGCCGAGGCCCTGGACTGCCGAGCCTCGCAAGTCATGGGGCCGGAATCGGGGGGCGAAGCGCGGACCATCCGGGCGCTGGCGAGTTTCCTGGACGCGCTGGGCACGCCGGAACACCCCGCACTGGTCATCCTGGACGACTGCCAGTGGGCCGACGAGCTGACCTGCAAGCTCATTCGGCATTGGCAGATGGCCGACGCCACCGCGACTTCCGCCGGGCGCAGCGTGATGTTGATCGCCGCATTCCGCTGCGAGGAGGTTCCCGAAGACCACCTGCTGCGCAAGGTGCGACCCTCGGCCCATTTGCAGTTGTCGCCTTTCGCGCCGGAGGAAATCCGGCGTCTGGCGGAATCGATGGCCGGCCGGTTGCCGGAATCGGCGATCGAGATGGTCACGCGGCTGGCCGAGGGAAGCCCCTTCATGGCGTCGGCCGTGATGCGGGGTCTGGTGGAATCCGGGGCGTTGGTGGCCGATGCGCAGGGCTGGCACGTCGAACCGCTGGCGATGGCCGACGTGAGTTCGTCGAGCCGTGCCGCCACCTTCCTCACGCGGCGTCTGGAGCTGTTGCCCCGCGATTCGATCAAGCTGCTTTCGATCGGGGCCGTTTTGGGAAAGGAGTTCGATCTGGGCATGGCCGCCGAACTTGCGCGGCAGTCACCCTCGCAGGCCATCGCCGCGTTGGACGAGGCCCGGCAGCGGCGTCTGGTCTGGTTGCGTCCGAACGAAGCACGCGGCGCATTCGTTCACGACAAGATCCGGTCGACCCTGCTGGAGCGAATGACAACCGAGCAACGTCAGAAGCTGCACCACCGCGCGGCCCGGCACCTCCAGCGTCATGCCCCCCAGCGCGTTTCCGATCTGGCCTATCACTTCGATGCGGCGGGCGACAGCCCCTTGGCCCTGCCTTACGCCCTGCAGGCGGCGGAGCAGGCTCGGGCCCAGCACGCCCTGGAAATCGCCGAGCAGCAGTATCGCATCGCCGAGCGGGGAGTCGCTTCGGCCGACAACGCCACCGGCTACCGGATTGCCGAGGGACTCGGCGACGTGCTGATGATGCGAGGGCGCTACGACGCGGCCGGCGATCTGTTCGAATCGGCCGCCGCCTTGGCCGAGGGCGCGGTGGCTCAAGCGCATATCCGCGGCAAGCTGGCCGAGTTGGCTTTCAAGCGCGGCGACGCCCAGCGGGCCATCCAGGACTTCCAGACCGCACTTAATCTATTGGGAAAAACCACGCCCCGACGCCTGCCGACGATCCTCCTCCTGTTGGGCTGGGAAACCTTCGTGCAACTCTTGCACTCGTGTTTTCCCTTCTTGTTCGTACACCGCCGCAAACGACTGCCGAGCGTCGCCACCAGGCTGGCCCTGCGGCTCCTCAGTGGACTGGCCCATGGGTGCTACTACTGTCACGGCTCGCTCTGCATGTGGGCGCACCTGCGGGGGATGAACCTGGCCGAGCGCTATCCGCCGACGCCTGAACTGGCGCAAGCCTACGGCGAGCACGCCCCGGGCATGACCCTGGTTCCACTCTTCCGCCGGGCAATCAGGTACGTGGAAAAATCGCTGGCCATGCGCCGATCCTTCGGCGACTTGTGGGGCGAGGGCGAGTGCCTGAACTACTACGGCATCGTGCTCTACGCGGCCTCGCGGTTCTCCGAGGCCATCGAGAAATGCCGAGAAGCCATCCGCCTGCTCGAGCGGATGGGCGACTACTGGCAGATCCACATGGCGCGGTATCAGATCGCCGCCTCCCTGTACCACCTGGGAGATCTCCAGGGCGCCGTCGAAGAGGCGCGGCTGAATCACGACTCCGGGGTCGAACTGGGCGACTTCCAAGCCTCCGGAATCATCCTGGACGTCTGGACGCGGGCCACCGGAGGCTCCGTTCCCGAAGAGATCCTCCAGACGGAACTCGATCGCGCCCACTACGACAAACAGGGCGTCGCCCAGGTGCTGCTGGCCAAGGGCGTATGGCTGTTGGGGCGCGGCGAAGCGGACGCGGCCGTCACCGTGCTGGAGGAAGCGATCGCCGCGGCGTACCGGGCGGGCGTTCGCAACGCCTATACCATGCCGCCGTTGGCCTGGCTGGCCACGGCGCACCGCATCCAAGCGGAAAAAGCACGGGACTACACGCCGCTGCGCCGCCGCGCGATCCTCCGCCGCGCCGAGAAGGCCGCGCGAAAGGCCGTCCGCGCGGCGCGACTCTGCCGCAACGACCTCCCCCAGGCGCTGCGCGAATATGCGTTGATCCTCGCCATGAGCGGGCGGGTGCGGCGGGCCCGGCGGCTCTTCCACAAGAGCCTGGCCGTGGCACGAAAAATGCACGCCCGTTATCAGTACGCCCAGACCCTGCTGGCCGCGGCCCAAACGGGTCGGGAATCGGGTTGGCCGGAAGCCGAGGAACAACTGGCCGAGGGGCAGGCGCTGCTCGCGGAACTGCACGCCTCCGATGCGGCCCGCGACGATAACGGCAAGCCGGACCAACGGCCGGCCAGCCTTTCGCTGGTGGATCGTTTCGATACCGTGCTGAATTCCGGGCGAAAAGTCGCCTCGGGACTCTCCCCGAAGACGATCTACGACGAAGCCCGCGCCGCGGCGATGCGGCTGCTGCGAGCAGAGCAGTGTTTGGTGCTCGAGGTGGACCCAAGCGGCGACGCGCCCCGTTTCACTCCCGTCGCCGGCGAGATCGAGGGGGGATTCGACGAGGCGATGGTCCGCCGGGCCCTTCAGACCGAGCGGGCCGTGGCGTCGGTCGAAGAATTCGCGCAGCGCGACTGCGACAGCGCCGCGGGCGTCGGCGAGCGTTCTTCGCTGTGCGTGCCCATGTACGTACGGGGCCGCGCCGTCGCCTGTCTCTTCGTCACGCACGAACACGTGCGCGGTCTGTTCGGGCCCGACGAGGAACGCCTGGCCGATTTCGTCGCCACGATCGCCGGAGCGGCCCTGGAAAACGCCGAGGGGTTCGCGCAGTTGAAGCAATTGAACGAGACCCTGGAGTGGCGCGTCGCCGAGCGAACCGCGGCCGCCGAGACCCGCGCGCAGGAACTGGCCCTGTCCAACCGGGAACTCGAACGCGTGGCCAACGAACTCCGCGCGGCCCAGAAGGAACTCCGCATCGCCACGCGGGCCGCCGAGAGTGCCAACGAGGCCAAGAGCCGTTTCCTGGCCACCATGAGCCACGAAATCCGCACGCCCATGAACGGCATCATCGGGATGACCGAACTGGCACTGTCCACGGCGCTTTCGACTCAACAACAAAACTACCTCGCTATCGTCAAGCAGTCGGCCAACTCGCTGCTGGCGCTGCTGAACGACATTCTCGACTTTTCCAAGATCGAAGCGGGCAGGATGGATCTGGAGAAGATCGTCTTCTCGCTGCGCGACGTCGTCGGAGACGCCGCTCGGCTGCTGGCGGTCCCCGCTTCGCAGAAAGGGCTGGAGTTGATCTGCGGAGTTGCGCCGGACGTTCCCGACGCCGTGCTCGGTGATCCGAACCGGTTGCGGCAGATCGTCGTCAACCTGGTGGGCAACGCCGTCAAGTTCACCGCAGCGGGCGAAGTGCTGGTCGACGTGCGGCTGGAGAACAACGCCAGCTCCCAGGTGGTGCTGCACTTCGCCGTGTCGGACACCGGGACGGGAATCCCCGCCGACAAGCAGCGGTGCATCTTCGAGGCCTTCCGGCAAAGCGACAACTCCACCACCCGGCGTTTCGGAGGGACCGGGCTGGGACTGGCCATCTCGTCGCAATTGGTGACCCTGATGGGCGGGCGGATCTGGGTCGACAGCCAACTCGCCCACGGAAGCGTGTTTCACTTCGTCGTGCCGTTCGATCTCCCGAGGTCGATCGAAGAAGCGCTGATCCGAAACACGCTCCCTCCGGAAGCCGCCGTCTTGGTCGTAAGCGGCAATGCCAGCGCCCGTCGCGCCTACGGCAACGCGCTGTCCGGCTATGCAGTGGAATTCTCCACGGCCGCCGATCCCCAGGCCGCACGGTCGATCGTCCGCCAACGTCACGACGAGGGCAGGCCGTTCGCCTTGCTGGTGGTGGACGTCGGCGCGGGAAGCAGCGACGGCTTCGAACTGGTCGAGCAACTGCGGCGCGACGACGACGCCCAAGAATACCCCGTCGTGATGCTCACGCCCGCCGGACAGATCGACGCCGCCGAGCGCTGCCAACGGCTGGGCATCGAACACTGCCTGACCAAACCGGTGAAAGCGTCCGAACTCTTCGAGGCCGCGCTGGCGGCCGTGACAGGACGCTCCGGCAAACGCGCCGCAGCGGCAGCCGGAGGCGACCAACCCGCATTGCGACCGCTCCGCGTGCTGGTGGCCGACGACGCTCCGGTCAATCAGGAGGTCGCCGTCGGGCTGCTCGAACTGCTCGGGCATACGGCCGAAACGGCCGACAACGGCCGCGAAGCCGTCGAATCCTTCCGGCAACGGTCCTTCGACCTCGTGCTGATGGACCTCGAAATGCCGGAGATGGACGGCCTGGCAGCGACGGCCGCCATCCGCGAACTGGAACAGGCCACCGGCACGCACGTCCCCGTCATCGCCATGACCGCACACGCCATAAAGGGCTTCCGCGAGCAATGCCTCGAGGCGGGCATGGACGGCTATATCTCCAAGCCGATTCAGCCCCAGGAACTCCGCAGAGCATTGGAGGAGTTCCGGCCGGTTGCGACGTAAGATTCCGGCGAGACGGCTACTCTAAGCAAACATTCGACGATCCCACTCAGAATTTTTTCGTTTCGCCCACTTCCATCCGGACCATTTTGGCGAGCACCGTACGGAGCTTCTTCATCGTGATGGGCATTCTCAGCACGATGCGATGGGCGGCCGTGACGGCGTCCTTTTCCCAGGCCCGTTGCGATGCGTCCAGCAACAGCACGGCCGGAATCAGCGCCGTTCTGGCGTCTTCGCCGAAGGTATTGAACGCGTCCAAGACCGACTCGCCTATCTTCTGGCCGTTGAAGACGACGCAGTCGGCGACGTCGGTGTCCTGACGCAGCCGGTCCAGGGCCCGGTACGGGTCGCTGGTCAGCAACACGCGATAGCCGGCCCGCTTGAACCCGTTGCGAAAAACCTCCTGCAAGTCCGGGTCCGACTCGACGATCATCACGGCGTATTGCTTCGGTTTCTCGACGGCGGCCGCCGACAACCGGTTTCCGGCTTGGGCCCCTTCGGAAGGCAAACCGCCAAACGCGGCGTCTCCTTCTCCCGCCAGTCGGGCGGCGGCCAGTTCCAGGTCCGTGAGCATCGCACGCGGTGACTGGTAGCGGCGGTTCGGATCGAGCGACATCGCCTTGTTGACCACCAACGCCACCGAGTCGGGAATCGTCGGGTCCGCCTGGCGGATCGGTCGGACGCCCAGAAAACGCGACTTGCTCAGCCGCTGCAGCCGGTCCTTGGTTTCCGAGAGCGGGGGCTGGCCGACCAGCATGTTGTAGAAGATGCAGCCGAGAAAGTAGATGTCGCTCCGCGTGTCGTCCTTCCGCACGCCGGTCGCCCGTTCCAAGGCCGCGTAGTCGATGGTTCGGGCGTTGGGCAACTCGGCCAGGCTGTCGCCGTTGAGCGTCTCGTCCATGGCCGCCAGCCCGAAATCGACCAGCTTGACCTCTCTGCGGCTGGAGACCAGCACGTTGTTCATCTTCAGATCGCGGTGCGTCAGGCCGTGCTCGAAGGCGTATTGCATGCCTTCGACGATGCCGGTCATCAAACGGATCGCCTCGGGCGAGTCGAGTTTCCTGCGGATCTTGACGAACTCCCGCAGGTTCCGGCCCTCGACGAATTCCATCACCAGGAAGTGGGTTCTCCCCGACGAGATCACGTCGTAGATCGGAACGATGTTGGGATGCCGCAACGAACAGCCGACCCTGCCCTCGCGGACGAACTGGTTGAAATGGACCGGGCTGTCGCTGAAGCGGTTCCGCAGGACCTTGACCGCGACGACCTGTTCGGTCTCCTGGTGGACTGCCCGGTACACGCGGGCGAACGTGCCCGACCCGACCAGGTAGAGGACCTTGTACTTGCCGAAGAAGAACCCGGTACGTTCTCCCTTCACCAGGCGTTCGACCTGGTAGTTCGTCATGAACTCGCGGCGGACGAGCGTTTGCAGGAAGTCATCCACCTGGACGTTGCGGCTGCCGAAAGAAGACCAAACCTGCTGCAATTGCCGCTCGTCGAGCAGTCCCAGATCGAATGCGCGTTGTGCGACCTTTTCTGCAGAAGGCAAGCTCATACCGATTTTGTTTCTTATGCGAGGACGAAGGTGCTCTTGGGGACGGAATGACGCCGCACGGATATAGTCAATGATATTATCGGGTCGCCTGGCCCGCAACACCTTCCATTACAAGGACGTACTACCATCTATTGATAGAGATGCCTCTATGGTAGAGTTGCATCCACGGAGATGGGTCGGCCGGAAACCGGGCGTTTCGTGCCGCCCAAGAAAACGAAAAGCCCAAGGGCGAGCCCCGAAGAACCGGACGGAGTTCCATAGGCCGGTTCCGGGGCCCCCCCTTGGGGCAGGTGCCAATAGGAGATTGGCGGCGAGGGAGGCTATCAGAGAGATGTTGGCAAATATCGATTCAATAGGGTCCAGACCATGTCAGGGAGAACGCTCGCACCTCAGGAGGACTCCTCCAACTTCCGGCGATAGTCGTCGCGTTCGCGTCGGGTCGCTTCCAGATCGAAGGCCAGGTATTTCATATCCAGACGGAGTTGGCTCAATGCGTCTTGGACCAGCGAGAGAATCCGGCGGCGACGCTTGGTGCTGTCGACCACCCGACCGAGGGCCGGATCGATTTTCTCGCGGAACTCACTGGGCAGGTGGCTGATGGCGACCACTAATTCGATGATCTCGCGGGGGACTTCGTTTGCGGGGTTCTGGACGTGGCGTGTTTGCTTGGTCACAGGTGTCTCCTTCGATGTGTTGGGCACCTCCCGATATAGCACGACGTGTGCCGAAGTCGGCCGAGTCTTCTATGAATCGCCGTAACTTGCTGCTGCTGAAGTGGTTGCGCATCGGTGTCCGCCCGGCCCATTCGGGCCGACGAAGACAAAACACCACGTTTGATCTGGATGCTTTTCACAAATCCTGATACAAGCACGCTTTACGGTCAGTTCATCCTTGTTCCGGCATGTTGCCTTCTTGCCACGTGGCGGTGATCCAAAACCTGCAAACCCGATTTTCCGTATTTCGCGTCGCTCCTGGGCTGATTGCTGCGGCGGTGGTGATGGCCGTACAGAGCGTCGCCCCGGCCGTCCACGCGCAACAGCCCTGGTACAACGGATTCGAGGGGCCCGACGCGAGCTGGCGCGACGCCGGGGGAGATGCCGCCTACGAGATCCGACAACACGCCCGGGTGCGCGGCGAAGCCCATACCGGCGCGAACTGCGAACGGCTGACCGTCGTGGGCAATCACGGGACCTACGTGTACGTCAGCCACGAAGTGGGCCGGCCGCGGGTGATCGACGAGCTGCTGCCCACCATCTGGGTCAAATCGGACCGCCCGGGCCTCCAGGTCCTCGCCCAAGTGATCCTGCCGCGCACTCCGGACCCACGGACCGGGCGTCCCGTGTCGACGATCGTCGGGGGCACCAGCTATGCCAACGTCAATCACTGGCAACAACTGCGGATCGACGATACCCCGACCCTGCTGGCCCGGCAAATCCGCGTCCTGCGCACCCAGATGGGGCCCGGCGTCGACGGGCGAGAGGCCTACGTGGATCGCGTGCTGTTGAACGTCTACGGTGGACCGGGCACGACGACCGTCTGGATCGACGACCTGGACATCGCCGGCTACGTCGCCGCGCCGACCGACGCGGGCACTGCCGCTGTGCCCACCGGTCCGACGGCCCCCGGCGGACCGTCCGGGCTCGTTCATCCCGGCACGGTGGGTATCTCGGAACGCCGCCGGGTGGAACTGATCGGGTCGGTATTGACGGTCGAAGGCCGTCCCATGTTCCCTCGTGCCGTTCGACATCAAGGCGAGCCGCTGGCTTTCCTCGAAAAATTGGGATTCAATGCCGTCTGGCTGGACCGGCCGGCTTCTGCGGAGATCCTCGCGGAGGCGAGCCGGACGGGGATGTGGCTGATCTGCCCGCCCCCACGCCCGACTTCGCCGTATCTGCCCGCCGACCAGGCCGTCGCACCCGAGGAGATCGGCCCGCCGTACGATCCGGTTCTGGTGTGGCAGATGGGCAGCGGGCTTCCCGGGAGCCAACTGGATGCCACCGGCCGCCAAGCCGATGAAGTGCGGTTGGCCGATCGGCAGAAAAGACCGCTGATTTGCCAAGCGGAGGACGATCTGCGGAGCTACAGCCGGCACGTCGATCTGCTGTTGATCGACCGTCGGCCGCTGGGCACCAGTCTCGAGCTGGCCGATTTCGGCAACTGGCTTTGCCGGCAACCGCGCTTGGCCAGGCCCGGGACCCCGATCTGGACGACCATCCAGACCCAGCCTCGCGCCGCCCTGCGCGAGCAACTTGCCGCCCTTGGGCCGGATCGACCGCCGCCGCTGACAATCCCCGAAGAACAGATCCGCCTGCTGGTTTACACGGCCGTGGCCTCGGGCAGCCGGGGATTGGTGTTCGATTCGCAATCCCCCCTGAACGCCGAGGACCCCGATTCGCGGCAGCGGGCCATGGCCTTGGAACTGCTCAACCTGGAACTCCGTTTGATCGAACCTTGGGCGGCAGCCGGCGGCTTCGTTACCGCGGTGAGCGGAAATCGGCCGGAAGTGGCCGGTTCGCTGCTGCGTACCGATCGGGCACGCCTGTTGTTGTCGATCTGGTCGGCGCCCGCGGCCCAATACGTCCTCGGACCGTCGGCCGCCAACGACGTCTCGCTGCTGGTGCCCGGTGTTCCGGAGGCCAGCAGCGTGTACGTCTATGAATTGGGGCCCGGCGGGTTGCGGCCGCTGAGGCACAAACGCGACACGGGCGGTGTGCGGGTGACGCTGGAAGATTTCGGGCCCACCGGCCTGGTGCTCTTCGCGCAGGATCCGCTGTTCGTCCACAGCCTTACCCAGCGGTCGAACGAGATTGGACCCCGCGCGGCCGAACTGAACCGACACCTGGCCGCCGGCAAATTGCACGCGGTGCAATCACTCGTCGGACAACTCGCCCCGGGCGGCGTCGACCCGCGACAAGCGGCCGGATGGATCGAGGCGGCGCAGAAGAGCCTCCGGTGGTGCGACGCGTATCTGGCGGCCGGGGACTATCAGGCGGCCTGCCGGCACGCACGCGAGGCGATGCGATCTTTGCGCGCGGTCGAACGGGCCTATTGGGAAGCCGCCGTGCGGAATCTCGGCTCGCCGGTCGCCGGCCCGACCACCGCCTGTTTTGCCGCCCTGCCGTGGCACCGGGGCCTGATCGATCGGATCGCCGGTTCCCGGACCGGGCCGAATCGACTCGTCGGCGGGGATTTCGAAGATCTGCAAACGATCCTCGGCGCCGGCTGGCGACACGTTCAGCGCGCTTCGGACGAGGTCCGGACATCGGCCGACCTGCTGGCCGGAGCGGCCCACACCGGCAGCGGAGGGCTGCGATTGACCGCCCGGGCCGCCGACCCCGAAAACCCGCCCGCCGTCCTCGAATCCACACCCCTCAGCATCACCAGCCCCGCCGTGCCGGTCGAGGCGGGTGAACTCGTCCGTATCCAGGGCTGGGTCCAGGTCCCCGCCGC
>Ga0307380_10008170_pt1 | contig 13458 bp, 9 predicted proteins | sample UN3MG_FD_202239 | JGI IMG/M metagenome (GOLD analysis project Ga0307380, IMG submission 202239) | Soil microbial communities from Risofladan, Vaasa, Finland - UN-3 | ecosystem: Environmental > Terrestrial > Soil > Coastal area > Acid sulfate soil | place: Finland: Risofladan, Vaasa | collected... | reverse complement strand
CGCCGCGCTGACGACGAAGTTGTCCGTCGGAATCGCCATCAACTGCCCCTCGGCCTTCCGCGGAGGACGATGCGGAAGTGCCCGCCCTGCAGGTCGAACTCCGGTTCCGGCAGGGCGATCTCGCGCATGAGTCGGACCATCTCGGGAATCCCCATCCCGATGCTCTCGACGTTGCTCAGGCGGTTCAGCAGCGCGCAGACGGCGGGGTTGCGGCGCTGGCTGATCCCGCCGATCCGGATGCTGTCCAGCGTGAGGCGGTTCAGCAGCGTCCCGGGGTTGACGAATTCCACGCGGTCCTCGAAGACGAAAATGCGGACCTGCGAAGTCGCGCGGTAGTCGCGGTGCATGACGGCGTTTCGCAGGGCCTCTCGCAGGACCGGCCTGGGGATGCCTCCTTCGCGGCGCTGCCAGCCTTCAACGTGCGAGGGGGCTGGCACGTGCGTATCCAGGAAGGCGGCGGCTGCGGCAAGCTGCTCGGGCAGCCTGCCGTCTATCTCCCTCCGGTCCAGGAATTCGCCCGACATCTCCGCTCCCGGAAAACGCACCGCGGTGATCCTCGCATCGGGCAGCCAGCGCGTCGGGGCGACCGCAAAGCACAGGACCCCGGCGACGGTAGGTTTCCCATTGGGGTCCAGGCAATTCAGGGCCGTCAGGTACCGCTCCGCGCCGGCATCGGCCGCATCGAGCCCATACGCCTGCGACAGGAAACGATGGATCGCCTCCCGATCCAGATCGTCTCGAGCGGCGCCCCGGACCGGCTGGTCGTCGAAATGGTAGTCGGCCGATTGCAGGAGGCGAAGCAGGTCTTCCCGAGTGGCTGCGTCCGACCGGCTGCCGTAGCGACGATAGAGCTTCCCGTTCGCCAGGTAGGGGCGCTGAGGAGCCAAGCCGGGGACCTCCACGATCAGAAGCAGCTTCCCGCGGAATTCGGCCTTGGTGAGATCGCACGAAATGGGAGGAGCGATCCCGTCGGTGCAGATCTGCGTCACCTGGATCATCAGGTCGTCGGCTTGCGCGGGACTGCCAACGCCGCTGGGCTGCCCGTCGTCCTCCACGCCAAGAAAGATGGCCCCCCCCTGGGTGTTGGCCATGGCTGCGATCGCCTTGGCGAGATCGCGGGGCCGAACCTTGAAGTCGCTCCGGGCGACGCTCTTGAATTCGGTCCTTCCGTCCTCGCCGAGGCGCAGCCGTTTCTCGATCTCGTCCTCCGCCGGCGGCGACATCCCATCTGTTGACATGCCGAATGCTCCCATTCGTCTCGAGGGATTCCAGACCGATGAGATGAAGGCAGTCTACTCCAGAAGCATCCCGGAAGGCAACGCCGATCAAAGACGGGCGGCCCAACGAGAGCAGCCGGTGCCTTTCCATCGGCCCTTTCTTTCTTGTTCGCGTTCGCCGGGGCATTATGCTTAGGCGGAAGCACTGGCACGACCGAGCTGCCGGCGCTGCATCCAGATAGATTCTGGCGAACACAGGAGAGCTTCATGGCAATCGAGATCGACTTAAGCGGGCACCTTGCGCTGGTCACCGGGGCGGCCGGAGAACTGGGACGCCCGATCGCCAGGACGCTCGCCCGCTGCGGCGCGGACGTGGCGATCCACTACCATACCAGCCGCGAGAAGGCCGAGAAACTCCTTGCGGAGATCCGCCAGATCGGCGTCCGCGCGATGACCGTCCAGGCCGACGTCACCGACGAGGCGTCGGTCCTGGCGATGAGGGAGGCGGTGGCCGCCAAGCTCGGCAGCCCGGACATCCTCGTCAACAACGCGGTCATCCAGTACGACTGGAAGAGCATCCTGGACCAGCCTGTGGCGGACTTCGAGAGCCAGTTCCGCTCGTGCGTGCTCCAGACGGTGCTGATGGCCAAGGCGTTCGTGCCGGCGATGATCGAGAAGAACTTCGGCCGCATCATCGTGACCAACACCGAGTGCGCGCTGCGCTGCTGGCCGAACGAGGGCGCCTACGCAGCCGGCAAGCGCGGGCTGGACGGCATCGTCCGCGTGCTGGCCAGGGAGATCGGCGAGCACGAGATCACCGTCAACCAGGTCGCCCCGGGCTGGATGATCAGCGACAAACAACGCCTGCCGCACGTGGAGCGTCAACCGGCCTACGAGAAGAACGTCCCGCTGGGCCATCGAGGCGAGGACCAGGACATCGCCAACGCGGTGGCCTTCTTCGCGTCGGACCTGGCGAAGTTCATCACCGGCGTCTACCTGCCCGTCAGCGGCGGCACGGTCATGCCGGGGATCTGACCCACCGCGGCAGCGACCAGTAGGACTGGAAGTTGGACAGGTTGCACAGGGGCGGGCGGAGGGGCCGATAGCACGGCCCGGCCGGCGCGTCGCGGTCGGTGTGGTAGATCCAGATCCGCTCGTAATCCCAGAGCATCAGCTCGTCCAGCCCGTCGCCGTCGAAGTCGTGCGCCAACGCGCAGAAGCCCGGGCCGCCGTCGTCCGGAAGGGGCACGACGAGGTCGCCGTGGCCGTCCAGCAGGCCGCCGGCCGTGCCCTGCGACGGGCGAATGCCGCTCCACAACATCAGCTCGACGCCCGTCCCGTCCCAGTTCACCGGCTGGAGCGTCGCCCCGACGACGGGGTAGTCCCTCGTCCAGACCTTCCGCAGCGTCGAGTCGAACAGGGAGACGATGCCCGGGTTCCCGTGGAACAGGACGGTGGCGACGCACAGGCCGGGCAGATCCTCGCGGAATCGCCCCACCGACAGCCGCTGCACGTGGCCGCAGACGTACTGGCGGATGTCGTAGTCGGGCGTCAGCAGCAGCAGCCCGTCGTCGCCGCCGGCCATGAGCACCTTGACGGGTCCGCGCCTCTCGGCGTCGAGTGGGCCGGCGTAGATGGCGTCCTGGTGGTCCATCATGCAGACCCGGCCGATGCGCTCGCCGTCGGGCCCGATGTGCTGGTAGCCCGCCAGCACGCTGTCCCGCCCGTCGCCGTCGAAGTCGTAGACCTGCGGGAAGTGCCCGTGGGCGCAGGTGGTCCGCCAGAGCTCCTCGAACTGCGGCGTCAGGGCGGCCAGCGTGTGGTAATGGTCCAGCAGGAGCACGTCGCGCCGGCTGCCCCGGCCGGCGAGGTCGGCAAAGCAGATCGCCGAGGCGTGCATCGTGGGCCCCTCGTCGCAGTAGCCGGCCCCCCAGTCGCCCACCGAGCCCTTGAACGCCTCCGGCAGCGGCTGCATCGGCGGCAGCGGGGCCGTGGCCTTCACCTCGCCCGTCGCCCCGTCCAGCACGTGAAACTCGCCCCGCCAGACGCAGACCACCTCGTTGCGACCGTCGCCGTCGATGTCGTGGATCTGCGCCGGCGTGTCCGCCGAGACCTCCATCTCCGGCGGCGGCTTCGCCTCGCCCAGCCGCCAGAGGACCTTCCCGTCGGCGCTCATGGCCGTCATGCAGCCCAGGCCCCGAGCCGCCGGGGAGTCCACCTGGAGCAGCAGGAAGTCGCACCGCCCGTCGCCCGTGAGATCCCCCAGGCGGATCCGCCGTCCCGTGCCGAATCCCCGCGTGTCGAGCTTTCGCCACACCACGGGCCGACCGTGTGCTCGTCGCTTGGCCCTCAGACACCGCTTTCCCTCGGCCCGCGCGGCTGCCAGACGCTCGGACTCGCCGAGGCCCGCGGTGACCTTGATGGGCCCGAAGCGGCACGGCCGCGAGCCGATGAATCCCACGCAGCCGGCCGGCAAGGTGCCGTCGACGGCCTCCAACTCCACGGAGCCGACTTGCGCGCGAATCTTCGGCCCGGCGACGTCCACGCGGAGATCGAACGGCCGGGCCTCCGCGACGTCCGCCTTCGCCGAGGCGAGCACGTCCCAGTTGTTCCCCACGCGGAGGAGCAGCTTGGCCCAGCCGTCCTCGTCCACGGCGGCCGCGTAGAACCGCCGGCTGTCCAGGAAGCGGAAGATCACCCCCGCCGGGCCGCCCCATCCCTCGCCCGCCGGCAGCAGCGTGCACGTCGTCTCGACGGCCACGTCGCGCCAATCGTGGTCGCCCTTGGCGATGGACGTGTTGTCCGCGCAGGTGGCCGTGGCCACGCTCTCCAGAAATCGCCCCTCGGGCGTTTCCACCAGCCGCCAGGGGTTCGCCAGGAGCCCCCAGCCTCCGGCCCGAGTGGACCAGCCGCCGAGGTTGTCGCCCGGCGAGGCCGGCTGGGCGTGCATCTCCTGGAACGCCCCGGCCACCTCGGCCTTCACCACGCCCGGTCGGAGCGACTCGAAACGATCGTTCAGGAGGATCTCACCGGTTGCCATGTCCGCCTCTCAGATGTCGATGTCTGCCCCGCTCTCCCCTGCCTCGCCCTCGCCGAGGGCCGCCTTGAGCCTCGCCAGATCGGCCTGCATGGCCGCACGGAACGCCAGGACGTCGGCGCCGTGAAGGATCAGGTTGGCCCCCATGCGACCCCAGCGGATCTCCTGGTCGAGGCCGTCGGGGTGGATCACGTGGATTCCCGCGCCGACGCCCGCCGCCCGCGCCGTCGTGAGGATCTTCTCCACGGCCCGCTCGAACGTCTGGCAGGAGTACTGCTCCGGCACGCCGAGGTTCAACGACAGATCGTGCGGGCCGATCAGCACGGCATCGAGTGCGTCCACCGCCAGGATCTCATCGAGCGCGTCCATCGCCGGGCGACTCTCGATGTTCACGATCAGCACGCTCTCGGCGTTGCGTTCGGCGAGGTACCGGGCCAGCTCCGGCTCGGGTTGCTCCCGGCCCGCGAGAATGCGCTGCAATCGCCGGCCCTTCAGCGGACGGAGCTTGACGGCCCCGCGAAGGGCCTGTACCTGCTCGGGCGATTCCACGTAGGGCGCGATCACGCCCGCCGCCCCGCCGTCCAGCACCATGCACGCCTGGTACGGGTCGGGGCTGGGGATCCGAACGATCGGGGCCGCCCCGATCCCCCGATAGGCCTGGCACATCCACGAAAGCGTCTGGCGATCGATGGGAATGTGCTCCGTGTCAATGAACACGTAGTCCAGGCCCAGGCCCTCGACGAAGGACACCCAGCGTGGCGAGGTGCTGACGATCAGCGTTCCGTACACGCGCCGGCCGCCCCTGAGCGCAGCGGACAACTCTCTGCCGTCCATGGTCGATCCGCCTTTCCGGCCGATGTCGGGGAACGCGGGCCATCGACGCCGACTCCCGCCTTCCCACTGCGGCGTGCGTCTACGATAGCCGAAGGACGCGTCTTTTCAACCCCTCCGCCGCCACAGTGCCGCGCGGTTGGCGGCGAGGCGATGAACGACATCGAGCGGCGGCACGCCGGTCCCCGCAGAACCTGCGCCACTACGTCGGCCGGTGCGACTTGCACCGGGGGTTCTGCTCGCCCGAGGACGTAACGGGAATTCCTGGTTTCTTGCCAAACCCGCGCGCCAATCCACACGATGATGATCGGGCCACTGTTGCGACGTCTATCGCAGTTCCTGACGCATGAAATTTCAGGACAGCAGGAGCATGAACGGCACAGAGAGCGATTCCATCGGGGAGATCATTCCGCGACCCAGGGAGATCGTGTCGGTCCGGGGCGACGACACCGTTCTCCGGGCCGCCGCGGCCATGCACGACAACCACGTGGGCGCCACGGTCGTAACCGACAGCGACTCCAAGATCGTCGGGATCCTCACCGAGCGCGACCTGCTGGGCCTTCTTGCCTCCGGCCGCGTCGACCCCCACCGCATGGTGGTCAAGGACGCCATGACTCGCGATCCGGCATCCTGCCGTCCGGAGACTCCCATGTGCCAGGCCCGGGAGCTCATGGCGTCTCGCCGCATCCGCCACCTGCCCGTGGTCAACGAGGACGGCGCGGTCGTCGGCATGCTGTCGAGCCGAGACGTCCTGGCGCATCAGGTCATAAACGACCGGGCGATGCGGGACGCAGCCGAGCAGGTGGCCATGCTCACCACCTGCCTGAAGAGCCTGAACTTCGACGAGGTGGTCAACCTGGTCACCAAACAGGTGCCTGAAATCTTCCGGGCCCGCCGGAGCGTGCTGTTCTTCCCGCCCGACCGCGGCCAGGACCAGGAGTTCCTCCTGGTCAACCGGAACCACTGCCCCTGCCCCAACGGCCAACTGCTGTGCCGGAAAGACCTGACGTACACAAGCGGCGGCGCCCCTCACCGGGGGCCGGTGCCCGAGACGTGCGAGTCGATCGGGGGCACCTCGCCGAGCCTGGTCGTGCCCCTGGAAGTCAGCGGGCTCAGCGGCGACCGCGCGAGCCGCAGGCAGTCTTCCCAAGGCTACCTCTGCATGTGTGCCCTGGACCAGAGCGCCGCCGATACGCGCGAGCCGCTCTGGTACAAAGGCACCCTGATCCGCGACATCGTCAACGCCACGTTGACGAATGCCAAGCTCTACCAACTGGCCCGGCAGGAGTCCTTGACGGATCCGCTCACGGGGGTCGGATCTCGCAGGATGTTCGAGGAGCAGCTCGAGGTGGAGTTCTCCCGCTCCAAGAGATACTGCCGGCCTTTCTGCGTCGCCATCTGCGACGTGGATCGCTTCAAGTCCATCAACGACAAGCTTGGCCACACCAAGGGCGACGAGGTCCTCCGAAAAGTCGCCCACTGCATCCGCCGGGAAAAGAGGACCTCCGACATCCTCGCCCGGTACGGCGGCGACGAGTTCGTCCTGCTCCTGCCCGAAACCGATGAGAAGGGGGCCGGCATCCTGCTGGAGAGGATCCGATGCAGGGCCGAGGCGATCCAACTGGGCGAAGGCCTGGCTTTCTCGTTCAGTTGCGGCATCGTCGAGCTCTCGCCCGAGTCGAGAACCCCCCCCAACGACCTGATTCGCTTCGCGGACCTGGCGCTGTATGAGGCCAAGCGAGCCGGGCGGAATCGCGTGGAGATCTGGTCGCAGACGTCCGACAAGACCCAAACCAAACAGCGGCTGGACGACGAGAAGATTGACGGCCTCCAGGACCAGATCGCCCACATGTCGCTCCAGTCGAAGGATATCTTCGTCCAGAGCATCTGGGGACTGATCCAGGCCCTCGAGGCGAGGGACCGGTACACCCGAAGCCACTCCGAGAACGTGATGCGCTACTCCGTCGGGATCGCCGAGGAGATGAGCCTCAGTTCGGAGACCGTGGACGTGGTGCGCCGCGCCGCCATGATCCACGATATCGGCAAGATCGGCGTGCCGGACAGCATCCTCCACAAGCCCGCCAGGCTCACCAGCGAGGAGCGAACCATCATCGAGCAGCACCCCCTCATTGCCGTCAGAATCCTCGACCAGATGCCGTTCCTCCAGCGAGAGCTCCCCATCGTCCGGCACCACCACGAGTGGTGGGACGGGGAAGGCTATCCCGACGGAATCTCCGGGAAGGCCATCCCCCAGGGCGCGAGGATCCTTTCCGTGGCGGACGCCTTCGACGCGATCACGTCGAACCGGATCTATCGCAAGTCGCGCTCCGTTTCCGAGGCGATGGAGATCCTCCTCCAGGGAAGTGGGTCGCAGTTCGATCCGGAGTCCATCGAGTCCATGCGCCGTTGGATGGCGAATCTGCGTGAGGCACTGGGAAAGGACGAGCCGCTGACAACCCAGGACCTTCTGGATTCCCAGAAGGCGTGTACGGTCGCGGCCTGAGCAGGGCTCGCCGTACCGCCGCCCGCCGGCTCTCTCACAAAGGCATGATCACCGTGATGCGGCTGCCGCGTACCGGTTGGGCCTCCATCTCGAGTTGCCCCCCCAGATGCCGAAGCCTTTCCCGGATACTGAGCAGGCCGAAGGAGCTCGTCCCGTCGCCGCAGTTGATGAGCTGCGGGTCGAATCCCGCCCCGTCGTCCTCAACGGTGATCCGGACTTCCCCCGGAAGCGCCTTGGCGATCACGGTGGCTCGGGCGGCCCGCGCATGCTTGACGACGTTCGTCAGCAGTTCCCGCACAATCTGGAAGAGCAGCCCGCGGACCTCCGTGCCCAGCAGCCCCGACTGCCCGTCCCCCACGAAGTGGAAGCGGACGCGGGCCTTCTCGTTGAACAACTCAACGAGCCACTTCAGGGCCTCCTCCAGTCCCGCCTCGTGCAGCAGAGGGGGACACAACTCCTGGGTCAGGGACGCCAGGCCCCCGACCGCCCGGTCCAGCAGCTTCTGCACCACCGACAACGCGTTCCTCTGCTCCTCGGACGGCGTGGCGTTCTTCAGCAGGTCTACTCTGAGCTTGGCGGCAACGAGGTCCTGGCTGACTTGGTCGTGCAGCGCCGCGGCCACACGGTTTCGTTCGCGCTCCTCCGCCAACGACAGCTCCATGGCCAGGTCCCGCAGGCGACGCTGGCAGGCGAGCACCTCTTGCCTGCTCGCCTTCTGCAACGCCCCCGTTGCCTTCCTCTCCCCTCGCCAGGTTTCTCCGAGGTGGCGGCCGTGCGCGGCGTCGAACCAGTTGCCGATCATGCCCGCGACGGTGTCCACCAGCCCTTGCTTCTCCTTCGAGACGGCCCAGCCGTCCAGGCGTCCGGAACACCCCTGAAGGCAGACCTCCACGAAGCCTCGCCTCCTGCCGGCGGCGACAATGTCGCTGAACAGCTTCCACGGAGTCGCTTCCGAGACGTGCCAGACGTGTGATCGGCCATCGAAGACTATCCTGACGCTCGCGATCGCCAAAGCCCCCCATCCCGTCGACATCCTCGCCACAAGATCCCGGAGGATCGCGGGAAGGTCTCGCCCTCCCCGCATCACCTCGATCACGCCGCGGAGGCAGGCGAGCTCTCTCATCCTCTCCTGCAAAGCGCGGCGGACCCTCGCCGGCCCATCCGGATCGTACTCTCCCGCCGTCTCCCGGTCCTCCCCCTCTGGGCTCACCGGGGCCAAGACAGATTCCGGGCTATGGGTAATCTGGGCCCGTTTCTCTTCACTCATGGCACATAGATCCGAACTGGCACAACGGGCTCTCGTCACGCTACCCCGACTACTACTGTATCACATCTCTATCTTCGGTAACACCAATGACAGCCTTATGTCACCGCCTCATTGGATTCTCCTTTTTTCTTTCCGCGACGGCCCCCGGACCCTCGACGAGCCGGGGAACCACCTCGCCGTGCCCGCCGTGGCGGCATGGGCGGGGCCTTGCAGCCGCCCGGGCCTTTGGAGATCGGCACGAGAGGACCGGTTGGAGGCACGTCGGCGTCCGGCCGGCGCGGAGCGGGGAAGCCTACCCCATCAGTTGGTACTTCTTCATCTTCTTATAGAGCGTGGTACGGTTAATCCCGAGGGCCTGCGCGGTGGCCTGGCGGTTGCCGTTGTTCGACTGCAGGGCATTCAGGATCAACTGCTTCTCCGGCACCCGAAGCGCTTCGGCGAGGGTCAAGCCTATACCGGGCATGGCCGGCTGGGCACCAGGCCCGGCCGCCCCGCGAACCACCGCGGGGGCCAGGTCGTCCACGTCGATCATCTCGCGCCGGCAGAGGACCACGGCTCGTTCGACGCAGTTCTCCAGCTCCCGCACGTTGCCCGGCCAGGTGTACCGCTGCATCACCTCCATCGCCTCGGGCGAGAACCTCCGGATCACCCTGTCGGTTCCCTCGCGATACTTGGCCAGGAAATGCTCCGCCAACAGAGAGATATCCGCGATCCGCTCCCGCAGGGGCGGCAGGGGGATGTTGACGACGTTGATGCGGTAGTACAGGTCCTCGCGGAACCGGCCGGCCGCCACCTCCGCCTGAAGGTCGCGATTCGTCGCCAGGACCACGCGGACGTCCACCTCCTGCGTCTCGTTGGACCCGATGGGCTCGAACTGGCGCTCCTGGAGGACGCGCAGCAGCTTGACCTGAAGCTGCGGGCTGGCGGTGGCAATCTCGTCCAGGAAGAGGGTTCCCTCGTGGGCCGCCGAGAACTTGCCCTGCTTGTCCGTCACCGCGTGCGTGAAGGCCCCGCGCACGTGCCCGAACAGCTCGCTCTCCAGCAGCGTGTCGGGAAGCGCCCCGCACGCGACCTCGACGACCGGCTTGTCCCGACGGGGCGAGCGGGCGTGAATCGCCCGGGCGATCATGCTCTTGCCGGTTCCGCTCTCCCCGGTGATCAGCACGGTGGTCCGGCTGTCCGCCACGGCGTCGATCAGCTCGAAGACCCGCGCCATGCGGTAATCCTGCCCGAGGATGTTCCGGAAGCTGTACCGGTCGGAAAGCGCCTGCTTGAGCCGCCGGTTCTCCGCCAGCAGGCGCTGTTGCTGCAGCGCCCGCTGGACCGCCATGCGCACGTCGTCGTCGATGATCGGCTTCGTCAGATAGTCGTAGGCGCCCTGCTTGATCGCCTCCACCGCCGATTCGATGGTCCCGTACCCCGTGACGAGAATCACGACGATCTCCTCGTGGTTGGCCCTGACGTACCGAAGCAGCTCGAAGCCGTCGCTCGTCGGCATGGATACGTCGGTGACCACCAGGTTGAACTCCGACGCTCGGAGGCAGTTCACGGCCCGGGGAATCGTGTCCGCCGTGGTGACGTCGTAGCCCTCCAGGGCCAGGAAGCCTCCCAGACTGTCCAGGATGATCTGGTCGTCGTCCACCAGGAGGATGCTTTCCTTCTTCGCGCTGGGTCCTTGGACGCCTCGGGTCATGACTCCGGCTCCTGCTGGTTCGCTTCCCACGTCGGGTGAAGCGGTATGCGCGCCGTCACGATCAGGCCCGACCCCGCGCGGCTGCGAACGGCGATCGTGCCGCCCAGGCGGGTGACGATCTCCCGGCAGATCGCCAATCCCAGCCCGCTGCCTTCCGCGGGCGGCTTGGTCGTATAGAACGGCTCGAAGATCCCCTCGGTCTCGGCCTCGGTCAGTCCGCATCCGGTATCGGCGAACTCGATCTCGCAGTCCCCCTCGGCCGCGCGAAGCGTGATCGTCAGCAGCCCCCCGTTGGGCATGGCATCCAGCGAGTTCTTGATCACGTTGCAGAACACCTGGAACACGCTGCCCTCCACCGTGCCCTCCACGCCGTCATCGAAGTCACAGACCATCGCCACGCCGATCGTCTGCGCCCGCGGCTGCATCGTCCGCACGGCTTCGTCGAGCAGTCGCTGCACCGCTGTTCGTTCGCCGCCGGCCCGCCACGGCCGGCCCTGCTCCAGCAGGCTGCGGATGATCTCCGCCATCCGTAGAAGCCCCCCCCGGGCCTGCGAGAGGTACCGGCCGGCCTCCGGGCCGGCGATCCGCTCCGCCAGCCCGACGAAGCGAAGCACCCCGTCCAGCGGGTTGTTCAGCTCGTGGGCTACCTTCGCCGCCAGCGTCCCCGCCGCGGCCAGACGCTCCCCCGTCGCCACTCGCCGCTCCCGCGACACCCGCCCGGAGGTGTCCTCCACCAGGACCAGAACGTGCCCTTCCCGCCCCGCGCCCATCCACCCAAGGTGCACGTCCGCCACCACCGGCCGACCCGCCGCGCTGGTCAGGTTCACGTCCCGCCGGACGACCCGGCCGGCCTCGTCCGACAGGACGGCCACCTCCGCCTCCCAGTCGATCTGACGAGCCCCGCCCGGACCCAACACCGCCTCGATGTTCTCCCCGGCCGGCAGCAGCCGTTCGGCCTGGGTATTCCGCGCGACGATCCGCCCGCGCCGAGTGGCCACCAGCGCAGACTGAGGCAGTGCCTCCAAGACCCCTGTTACGAGCTCTGAAAGATCCGGTTGCATGGGACGTGCGTTGAGACTTTACACCATGCGTTGCCAAAATCCAACACATGTCTCTAATAATAAACGCCCAACAGGTAAAATCGGCACAATCAACCCCCTGGCATAGCGAAAACCCGGCCCGGGAATGGCGGCGATTCCCCTGCCGCCGGATCCGGTGCCCTACGGGCGGATGGGGGCGTCGCCGAGAAGGTCGGCAATCGCGACCGGCGCGCCGGCGTCGATGCTGTGATAGGCGGCCACGCCGACGAGGATCGAGTAGGCCCCGTCTACGTGGTCGGCCTTGCGATGCAGCGGGTCCGCCGGGGCGTTGGGATCGAAGATGTCCGCCAGCAACGGTTCGTCCCCGCCGCCGTGTCCGCCGGCCGCCGTCCGGACCGTGACGGCCTCGAAGTTCTCCGGCTCGGTGAAGTGAGGCATGAGGGTGATGTACGTTCCCTCGTTCCGCAGCTCGCCGGGGGCCGTCTCGTCGGCGCCGCTGATGTACGAAAACTGCGCGCTGCCGTGCTCCAGCCGCCCCTTCGTCCCGTTGAAGGCGATCTGGTAGCCCTCCCACGGGGAGTAGGACAGCAGAAAGTAGTTCATGATCGCGCCCCGGCGGTACCGCACGCTGGCGGACATGTTGTCCCAGATGTCGATCTCCGGGGCGAACACGCAGCGGTCCCGGAAGTAGCCGTCTTCCGCCTCGTTGTCCAGGTACAGCTTCTTGAGATGCTCGTTGCCCGCCAGGTCCAGGTAGAAGCGGCATCGCTCCTTGCAGGGGCAGTCGAGGCAGCGCTCGCCTCGATCGCCCAGCCCGAGCCTCTCGGCCGTCTCCGGGATGTAGAACTTCCGGCTGGCGTGGCAGAAGACCTCTTCCGGCCGGTCGTCGATCCACCAGTTGACCAGGTCGAAGTGATGCGTGGCCTTGTGGACCAGCAGAGACCCCGAGTTGTCCCGCCTGCGGTGCCAGCGCCGGAAGTAGTCCGCGCCGTGCCCCGTGTCCAGCGGCCAGGTGAAGTCCACGCTCAACACCTCCCCGATCGCCCCGGAGTCCAGGATCTCCTTCACCTGGCTGCGGTGCGGCGCGTAGCGGTAGTTGAAGGTGACCTGGCAGCGGCGGCCGGTCTTCTCGATCGTCCGGAGAATCTCGCGGCACCGCACCTCGTCGGTGGTCATCGGCTTCTCGGTGATGACGTCGCAGCCGAGTTCCATGGCCCGAATGATGTACTCGCTGTGGGTCACGTCCGGGCCGGTCGTCACGATGACGAACTGCGGCCGGGCCTCGGCGACCATCCGCTCGAACTCCTCGGCCCTGTACGTCGGGGCCGGGCTGCCGCCGAACTGGACGATCTGCTCGTTCTTGACCCGCATCCTCCCTTCGTTGCGGTCACAGAGGGCGACGATCCGGCAGGTCTCACTGTACGTCTGACAGATCGCCTTCGTGTACATGCCGCTCCGCCCGCCGCAGCCGATCTGTGCGTATCGCGTCTTTTCCGCCATGGGTCGACACGTCCTTTCTGGTCTGCAAGTACCTCGCCGCCGTCGCCTCCGATCCTACGCATTGCCCGACGCCTTGCAAGAGGCTATCGCAACCCGCCGCGCCGCCGGTACAATCCCCACTCCTGCGGAACGTAGCGGAGTGAGAGATGAACGGTCTGGGCGTGATCTTCGACATGGACGGGGTTCTGGTGGACAGCTACCGGGCGCACCTCGAGTCGTGGCAGCGGTTGGCCAGGGACCTCGGAACGGAGATGAGCGAAGAGCAGTTCGCCGCCACGTTCGGGCGGACCAGTCAGGACATCATTCACGAGCTGTGGGCCGACCACATCGGCGACGCGGACCTGGCCGAACTGGACGACAGGAAGGAGGC
>Ga0307380_10008169_pt1 | contig 13459 bp, 13 predicted proteins | sample UN3MG_FD_202239 | JGI IMG/M metagenome (GOLD analysis project Ga0307380, IMG submission 202239) | Soil microbial communities from Risofladan, Vaasa, Finland - UN-3 | ecosystem: Environmental > Terrestrial > Soil > Coastal area > Acid sulfate soil | place: Finland: Risofladan, Vaasa | collected... | reverse complement strand
AACAGCTCCTGCTCCTACTATTAATTTTTCAACCAATCCCAATTTCTTACCTTTCATATTAACTATAAAGTAACAACATTATTTATAAACCTTGTGGTTTATAACTATATTATTAGTGATTGTATATAGTTTTTAAACTATTTAATAATTTCTATATTCAAATTAATTCTGTCTTAGTAAAGTCATATTATCCTGCCAGCTATAGATAAAGTAACCCTGCCATGAATTTAAGTTTTCTGATACATCATCAAAATTAGCTCGGTTAATAGGATTCCAAAATTTTATTGGAAGATCTATCCATTCAGCAGTATCAGCATCTATAATATTTTTTTCGGCACCTGTCCCATCCCTAAAATAAAGATTTGTCCAATCATAAGTCGCATTCTCATAACTCCCCCCCACCCCCAGAAGGGTCAAATTCCCCGAAGAATTTGCATAAATCCAATATCCCTTATTTGTTCTAAGCATTGTATCATCAAATCCAGAAATGGCTGAAACATATTTATATTTCCTCTGAGAAGCAGTTGCTGGAGAAGCATCATAATATGATAAATATGCCTGAACAGCTCCTGCTGCAACAGCATTATCCCAAGAATAACTATTAGTAGAATTTGTAAATACAGCACTGCTTAAAGTAAAATTCGCTCCAACAGCAGAATATCCAATTAAATTCCAGCCAAAGGCAAATAATACAAGATTTGTCAGGTTATGCATCCGCTAACTGGTCTCCATCCATTATTATTAATTCAAGGCAATTATAACAGAAACAGGGTCGGTACGCAACATTTTTTTCCGGGATTTTGGCAAATATTTGCTCAAAAAATGCACCTGAGGCCTTTTATTTCTGATATTTCACTGGGATTAGGCATAAGATTTCGGCGGTATTGGTTTTCGAGAGGTTTTTGAACTGATGCATCTCGTTCGGGCTGACCATCAAGGTATCGCCGACATCCAGGTTAATCGGGCCTTTTTCAGTAACAACGGCAACTTCACCTTTTAGTATAAGCACTTCGTGCTCAAAAGGATGGCTATGATATGGTGTGTGTCCTTCTTTAGCAAATTCAAAGACCCTCATTGCAAAAGTCGGGGCGGCATCCTTTGGCCCGAAGAGAACCCGCACGCTGACATTCTCTGCACCTTCCATTTTTACCTTTTCGGCCGGCACATCCTTAATTTTTTTTATCAACATAAATATCTCCTCTTTTATAAAACTCATCTTTCATAACAGCATAAGACACCGTCTATATCAGAAAAAAAGTGTTTTACCGGTTTTCAAAGTTTGCCGGCGGTCCAGTCAATCATATTTGCGAAAAGTTCCGCATAGAGGTCGCCAACTTCCACTGTGCCGGCGTTCGGGGCCTGGGTTTTGATTGTGGTGTTTCCCCAATCGACCAGGCCTCCGACCCAGTGAGGGGCGACATCAGTTGCGAAAGCTGCGACGCGGCCTTTACCGAACGAACCGACAACGAGCAGCGGAGCAGGGTCCGGGAGTGGCGTAAAATTGAAGTGGCCGGCCTGATGAGAGATATTAAACTGCCTCGCAACCAGAATCGTCGAGGCATCCGGTTTGGCTTTTAAGAGGTTATAACCGCCAATTGTGGGCGGGTTTTTGTCGAATGGTAAAGAATCAACAATTCTGTGGGGATTTATCTTTTCGATAAGGCAGGTTCCGGAGGAGTTTACGCGGTCGTCTCCGGGCTGCATAAACACAGGCAAAACCTCCTTCAGGACGGTATCTGTATATTCACTATTGGCGCCGGAGAAGGAAGTCCATCCGCCAAGCATCAAAAGGCCCATTCCGGCTTTGACTTTTTCTGTTAGAGCCCGGAGCTGGTCGGGCGAGAAATTTGCAGCGGGGTAGTCGCTTATGATAACGGCAGCGTAGTTATTATCCAAAAGAGAGGTTTTGAATTTCCGGCCGGAGGGTACATGGTCAAAGCTGATATTGCGAAAAGTCATAACTCCGGCGAGATAGGCGGCGGGGCCTCTCAGTGCAGAGTCGCCTAAATACAGTACCGGCCGTTCATCGCCGAGATATTTCGACTGCGTCTGTTTGACGGTTTTATCCATCGTGCAGCCGGTTAAGAGGGACGCTATTAAAATTATACAGACACCGGTTAAGAGAATATTGCGAAGAAAGGTATGATGAGAAATTTTACTATTATCCATAGCTACCTCCTGTTTAATTCGAGTTAAAGCCTGCCTGCGGTCCAGTTGACCATATTTGAGAACAGCTCGGCATACCAGTTGCCGACTTCCACAGCCTCGGCATCCGGGGCCTGTGCTTCTACCCGGCTGTCGCCCCAATCGACGAGGCCGCCGACCCAGTGGGGGGCGACATCCGTTGCGAAGGCGGCAACACGACCTTTGCCGAAAGAACCAACAACCAGTAAGGGGTCGGGTTCCCGGTAAGGTGTAAACGAGAACTCTTTTTGTTTTCGAGAGACATCGAACCTGCGTGCAATCAGAATTGTTGAAGCTTCGGGTTTGGCTTTGAATTGATTGAAGCCGCCGATAGCGGGCGGGGTTTGGTCGAAGGGTAAGGAGCCGACGATTTTGTGTTCGGTGATTTTTTCCACAAGGCACGGCTGGGGGCAGTTTATGCGGTCGTCGGCGGGTTTCATAATCACCGGCAGAACTTCTTTCAAGACGGTATCATTATATTCACAATTGTGGCCGGTGAAGGACTCCCAGCCGCCAACCATCAAAAGACCCATTCCGGCTTTGACTTTTTCGGCGAGTGAGTTCAGGTGGTCTGTCGAGAAGTTTTTGGCGGGATAATCGCTTATAATGATGGCCTGATAATCATCGGCGAGAAGTGAGTCGCTGAAGCTGCGGCCGGAGGGAAGATAGTCGAAGCTGATATCGTAAAAGGTCATAATACCCGCCAGGTACGAAGCGGCTCCTTTGAGTTCGGTGTCACCTAAATATAGTATTGATTTGCTCATAGGCCATAAACTATAACGGCGTTTGCCGAGATATTCAAGCAAAAAGCAAACTTGACGCTTTGGCGGGATTCGGATATGTTTATGTCAACAAAAATGAGGCCCGGAGCCGGGTTTTTAGAAATTAAAGCTACCAGTATATCAAAGGAACGCTTATGAATTTACCAGGGGCAGCAAACGTAAAAGAAACAGTCATAATTGCTTTTGCTATTTTGACGGTGAGCGGCTGCAGTAAGACAAATTTGGTCGGTTGGCGGTATCGGGCCGATATGAACGGCGACAGCCGGGCTGAAAACGTAAAGGTTGAGGACCTGAACGGCAACGGGCGGCCCGACCAAAGAGGCGACCTTCATATTTTCGGAGAGGGGGATTCTTTTCAGGGCTGGTTGTGGAGTAAGGGCGCTGAGGGCAGGCCTGATGAACTGAGGATTTATATAGACCGGAACGGAGACGGGCGGATTGAGACAAACGAAGGATGGCTTTGGCGGTGCCTGGATTTGGACGGGGACGGGATATGCAATGACAGGGATTCCGATTTGCACGAGCTTGATTTGACGGGCAAGGGTTTTGTTCACCAGAGGATAAGATACTTAGACAGTGACAAAGACGGGGACGCAGATTTTCGTTGTGACTACCCGGCGTTATTTACGGGGGAAAGGCATTACCAGTATATTTCGAGCAATCGGTGTATGAGACAGACGTGGCGTGGGCCGATTCACGGGTTCGGATACTGGATTTATTTCGATGAGGACGACGACAATTTGTTTCCTGAGCATTACAAGCCGGGGAAAAAAACCGCTTCGGTGTGGGATGTTATGGATGCGGACGGCGCAGGTACCGGGATGCACCGGGTCAGACGCGTTCAGGAGGCCCACGGAATAGGCATTGAAGGGCGGCGCACGACGGGAGAGGCGCACCGGTGGTATGACTTTAACGGCGACGGCTTTACGGATATGCACTTTCGTGATTACGGGCCGGGAATAATGAGATGGAGTTTCGACTGGGACGGTGACGCACCGGAAAGATACAGTCTTGACGACCCTTTGAAACCTATAGAGGCCCATGTTGATTACGATACAGCATTTCATATGTTGGGTGAGGTTCCGCGGGGCTGGTGGGCGGGCGACCAGCTTAAATTCTGGGATTTTCTGGCCGGTTTCGATTTGCCGGGTTACTATCAGGAATGGGGGAGCGGCCCGGAGTTCGGGCAGGATTTTGTGCCGGCGGATTCGTGCGTGTATTATACTCTTCATGCTCCATGGCGAGTTATTTCTTTAAACTGGCTTGAAGACCAGGAAGACGCCGGTAAAACGAAGGACGTCGGGTGTCCGCGGCTGGAGGGTATATGGAGCTATTACTATGATTTTGAGCCGAAGACCGCCTTCATCGGTTCCCGGCGCGACTTCGACCGTGATACGAACTCGGACTTCCGGCTATATCTTTCACCGATTGACGGCCTTTATCATCTATACGAGGCAGAGGATGGAATCTGGTACCGCGATACGGATTGCCGCCGGCCGTTCTTTATGCTTCGGCCGACAAAGGAAAATATCCAGAAGTACGTTCGGGAGATAATAACTTACAGCGACATGGACGACGACGGTTTTTTCGATACCTTCGGCTATGACCGTAACCTTGACGGTACGGCGGAGGAGGTGATATCGAAGCCGGAAGCAGATGAGGCCGAGCTGACCGACGTAACGCAGATATGGCGCTGCGGGGATGCGCTAAAAAAGCTCTATTACCCCGGGCCGGAGGACACCAGAGAAGTTGACTTCGAAGTACAGGTGGCCTGGGGACAAAGCAATAACGATATAACCGCCAGGGTCAAACTGAGCAGCAGCCGGCCTTTGACGGCTTACCAGTTATGGCTTCGCGCCGAAGAGCATGTCGATTACAATATTTTGAGCAAGCGACAGCTTCGAGACGGTCAAAGCAGATGGGAGTTTGCGGAAAAGATACCGCGAGCGCAGTTTATTCTGCCGGGGGTGACACGGGTGACGGCGCTATTGGTGAATAACGTCGGGCGAATAGTCGGCCGCAAGTCGGCAGGTGAAGTTGAGGTAAAGCCTCTCAACGGGCCGAGCCTGCTTGTCGGTTTCTACAATGCGCTGCGCGGAAGCTCGACCAGAGAGGGCAAAACATTTTCGCACATGGAGCAGGAAGAACAGGTCAGCACCGGAGAATGGATAAAACTGGAGACAGGTATAGAGATAATGGCATCGCGGGAGATGACGATGGTCTTCGAGCCTTTTCTTACCGATGAGACGGAAGAGCCTCGGTGGGGGCTTGGTAAAAAGGTTTACAGAATAGGTACGGGTGAAATGGTGGCCAGTGCAACATTGCAGCTTGTCGGTTACGGAGATGAAGTTCTGTCGGCGGCTGGGAATGAGGTCGACAGTTTGGCGCCGATATCGCTTGAAGACTACTTAGGTGTACGCGAGGGGGGAGACAGGGTTTATATACCGGCCGGCCGAACGTACCGGCTGGGGTTTAGGCTATATATCGACAACCGTTTGATTGCGGACAGAATTTTTTACTACGATTGGCTGAGTGAGTCGCCGCAAACGGTTTATGTTAAAGAATAGTTACCGGCTGATTTCGGAAAATCGGTCGATTTGTACAATAACAGTTATAAGAAGGAGACAGTTATGAAAGCGAAATTGATGTTGGTAATGAGCGTGTTATTAGTTATTGCGGTGAGCGGCTGCGAGAGCGAGTTTACGGAGAAAGAGTACCGCTGGGAAGTTCACGATATGAACCGTCCACAGCCGGTAGAAGTAACTCCGGGGACGCCTTACAGTCAGCCGCCATCGGATGCGATAGTTCTTTTCGACGGCAGCAACTTTTCTGAGTGGGAGTCGCAAAAAGGCGAGCCGGTAAAGTGGAAGCTTGAAAACGAGTATATGGAAGTGGTAGAGAAAACCGGAGGCATCCGCACGAAGCGTTCGTTCGGGGACTGTCAACTGCATATCGAGTGGGCCACACCCGCGAACCCGACGGGCAACAGCCAGAGTCGCGGCAACAGCGGGGTCTTTTTGATGAATACATACGAGGTGCAGGTACTGGATTCTTACAACAACCCCACTTATTCTGACGGGCTGGCTGGTTCACTTTACGGCCAGAAACCACCGATGGTAAATGCCTGCCGCGGGCCGGGACAATGGCAGAGCTATGACATTATTTTCCGTCGGCCGATTTTCAAGGGCAAAAAGGCCTTCCAGCCTGCGACGATTACCGTGCTGCAAAACGGCGTTTTGATTCAGGACCACTGGGAGATTAAAGGCCAGACGTGGCATAAGCGTCGGTCTCATTACGTAGCGCACGGTGATACACTGCCGTTAAGCCTGCAGGACCACGGCGACCCTATCCGGTATCGTAATATCTGGATTCGTGAACTGCCGGAAAATGAAGAAGAATAATAAATATTGGGTGCTTAGACAACTCATTGGCGAGATTAGTTTATGACGCCTAAAGAGAGAATTTACGCCACGATTAAAGGCGACAGTCGTGACCGTTTGGCTGTTACTCCTATTTTTATGGCGTGGTCGGCGAACTATATAGGGCGCAATTACAGGGATTATTACCTTGACGGGGACGTTCTGGCTGAGGCGCAGCTTGCGGTAACGAGGGCGTTTAATATCGACCAGATAAGCGCGATAAGCGACCCGTGGCGCGAGGCGTCGGCATACGGTATGGAATTCGATTATCCCGAGAACGGGGTGGGGAAACCCAAAGGCTTTTTAATTAAAAGTTATGACGATATATCGCTGGTTAAGCTGCTTAACATCGAGACCTCGGAGCGAATGCAGCAGCGAGTGGAAAGCGTTGCGAAGATGGCCGGGGAGATTGGAGAAACGCACAGCGTATTGGGGTGGGTTGAAGGCCCAATAGCCGAATATGCGGACCTGCGCGGGGTTGAAAATACCCTGATGGATATGATGGATAAGCCCCAGATGTTCGTCGAGGCGGGAGAAATTATAATCAAAAATGAAATATCCTTTGCGCTGGCACAAATCAGGGCCGGCGCTGATATGATTGGAATCGGCGATGCGGTGGTGAGCCTGATAAGCCCCGATATGTACGGCAAATATGTTCTCGGATTAGAGCAGAAACTGATAGCTGCGATACACGAAGCAGGAGCGAAAGTGAAGCTGCATATCTGCGGGAATATAAAAAATAATATTAAATACATCGCCCAAAGCGGGGCTGATATAATAGATGTCGACTGGATGGTTCCGCTGGCCGAAGCCCGCCAGCTCGTCGGGCCGGAAGTTACCCTGTGCGGGAATTTCGACCCTTCGGCGGTCCTGTTGCAGGGCAGCGCCGAAGATGTCGCCGGCGCTGCGAAAGAATGTATCAAAGCCGGCGGCGATAAATTTATTTTGATGCCGGGCTGCGAAGTGCCGCCGGGCACGCCCGAGGAGAACATTCGAGCATTTTGTCCGTGTGAGGGCTGTTTGATTGAAGAAGAACTGACCGGTAAAAGTTTGTAAAGAAAAAGCGCTTTTTTTGATCGGGTCTTCGGGCAATGTTAGGTTATTGTATTTGTGAAAGATAAATAAAATGCGGAAAATGCTGATTGCAAATACGATAGTAGTAATATTGTTGATAGTAGCTAAAGCGCTCTTTAATATTTTTGGTTACGGAGCTTGTCCTACACTTTTATCGCCTACAATTACTAGCCTTTCGATTTGTGCCATATTGGTCTTAACTATTATTGTCCTGCCCTACTTGTTTATTGCCGAGATTGTGACCATATTTAAGGGGTGGGTAACGAGGAAATGGATTTGCTTGTTGCCGCTGCTGGTTTTATTGGCAGGAGTTGGAATTGCCGCTATACCTATTCCAGGGGTGCCACTTGGAGAAAAGAGATTTGTGAATCGTTTACTCGAATATGATGCTTTTGTGGACAAAGTAAAAGGTGAGGATTTGGCTGGAGCAATAGACATTAGTAACTTCGACTATCAAGGATTAGCCTATGTCGCAATGGCATATGAGAATGAACCAAATGTTTTGGTGGTGGAATTTGTTGTTGGAGGAATGGCGTTTCCTCCAAGGCATACGGCATTTCTGTATACATCGAGTGGTAAAGTGAGTGAAAAAACCATAGCTGATGAGCGTTGGTATAGGTGGAAGCGAATGAATGAAAATTGGTTTAGAGTTTCAGATTAGTGGAATCTGTGTTAAAAAAGTAACGAAAGACAAATTACTTGTGGACGAAGCGAATAACAACAAAGTATAAAGTGAAAGGTAAAAGAAAGTAAAAATCATGAAAAGAATCAATCGGCGAGAGTTTCTAAAAAACAGCGCCGCATTAACAACGACAGCATTAGGTTTTCCCTATATCGTTAAGTCGTCAGCTTTCGGCGCCGACGGTTCAACAGCTCCGAGCAATCGTATTGTGATGGGCTGCATCGGTATGGGGGGACAGGGGACATATAATATGAAAGCGTTCCTGAACAATTCAGATGTTCAGGTTGTTGCGGTATGCGATGTTAACAGGGGCAATGCCAGTTACGATATGCTCTACCAGGCCCCGGGGACAACAGCCGGCCGTGAACCTGCGAGGGCGCTTGTCAACAATAAATACGGCAACCGCGATTGTGCGGCTTATAATGATTTTCGCGAGCTTCTTTGCCGCGACGACATCGATGCCGTTTCTGTTTGTACGCCGGACCACTGGCACGGGCTGATTTCGATAGCGGCGGCAAAAGCTAACAAAGACATCTATTGTGAAAAACCGCTGGTAAATACTATTGCCGAAGGCCGGGCATTATGTGAAGCGGTAAAACGACACGGGCGCGTTCTTCAAACGGGCAGTCATGAGCGGTCGAATGACAGTGTTCGCTTTGCGTGCGAGCTGGTTCGCAACGGGCGAATCGGGAAACTGCATACCATCCGGGTCAACATGCCCAACAGCGACTCTCATCACCTCGAGATACTGAAAAGCAACCATCCCCAGCCGACAATGCCCGTGCCGGACGGATTCGATTATGATATGTGGCTGGGACATACACCCTGGGCAGCCTATACCCAAAGGCGATGCCATTTCTGGTGGCGTTTCATATTAGATTACGGCGGGGGAGAAATGACCGACCGGGGCGCGCACATCATCGACATAGGCCAACTGGGCAACAATACCGACGACACCGGCCCGATTGAAATAGCCAGCAGCGGCAAGGCGCCGGATAAGGGTATATATGACACGTTTATGGAGTATAATTTCGAATGCAGGTATGCCAATGGCGTCCGGCTGCTCGGCGGCAGCAGCGGCAACCGCGGATTAAAGTTCGAGGGGACGGACGGGTGGATTTTTATTCATATTCACGGAGGGCGTCTGGAAGCCGGGCCTGAGTCTTTACTCAAAGAATCGATCGGCCCCAATGAGATTCATCTCGGGCGCAGTCCTGAACACCATCGTAATTTTTTAGACTCCGTCAAGACTCGTCGCCAGCCGATAGCGCCAGCCGAAGTCGGTCATCGTACGGCAGCGATTTGTCATCTGGTCAATATTGCCATGCTCACGGGAAGTAAACTGAAATGGGACCCGGACATGGAGCAAATCGTCAATAATGTCGATGCCAATCGTATGCTTGCCCGTCCGATGCGTAGTCCGTGGCACTTATAAAAAATACGATAAACAGTCAATTGGGCCGATTTGACCTGTATTTTTATTTCGCTTTGCTGCTGCACACGGTAATAAATAATAAACTCTCAATCGTTGTTTCTTTCACCGGATTTTCCTTGATTAATGACAGTTAATATTGTATAAACAGAGTGCGGAATGTTTGTGAATCCGAAACAGCAGTACATTCTTCAGAACCTTTATAAGGAGGAGTGTTATGTTTAAGAAATTATCATTTTTATTCGCCTTTATTTTATTGCTGAGTCTGTCCGCAGCGCCGATTTTTGCGGCCGATTATTACATCAACCCGGTAGACGGTAATGATACCACCGGTAACGGCAGCCTGGGCAGTCCGTGGAAGTCGTTTGCAAATATCATAAGCTACTACACGAGCAGCTACAGGCCTTCAGGCTGGGTTGATATTCAGGCCGGTGACACTATTTACCTTATGAACGGCACACACAATACCATAGTGCATCCGGGCGATGGTACGGGTCCCGAAGGCGGCGGCTCGCAGATAGCATACTTCAGGCACGAAAATGGAAACAGCTTAAACCAATTTCACCTTAAGGCATATCCCGGACACAGCCCTGTAATAGACCCTGAGTATAACGGCAAAGGAATCAACATATATCAATGCAGCTACTGGGAGGTTGAGGGAGTTGAGGTCACAAATGCATACAGCCGGGGAATCGACCTGGCGGACTCTCACCATATAACAGTTCACGACGTACATATTCACGATACCGACGGCAGGAACGATAATAATATCTGCGGATTAGAAGTCGGCAATTGCGGGGCCATAGAAGTTTATAACAGTATATTCAACGATAATTATGACCGCACGGGCGAGCAGGGGCACCCCGCCAACAGTACGGCAATGGTGTGTTTTAACGGCTTTGTCGACGGGCTGGGCGGCGATGTAATTGTTCACGACTGTGAGTTTTATCAAACAAGGCCCACGTCGGAAATATCTGGGGCGGGATTGAAATACAAGCACGCCAACGTAAATCCTGCCGCCGTTTTCCACGTGTATAATAACACTTTTCGCAATAACAAATTCTTTGCCGTCGCCTCGGGAACGGCAAATACCCATGTTCACCATAACCTGATTGTCGAGGGAGGGTCAATTCGCAGCGTAGACGAAGGAGGAACTACACATCAAAACAATCAGCTCTTCGAGTATAACACCATTTATAAATCGAAGGCCTTTACCTTTAATCCCACTACCAATTACATAAACGAAGATTTTCCGAACGACCCCAATAATATCGTGTACAGAAATAACATTGCTTACGACATAGCCGCTTCTTACGGTTCGGAAAACGGAATTGTTGACGTCGGCTGTTATATGACCGATGTGCTTTATTATCTTACCCTTGGCGAACTGCATTTTCACAAGAACTGTTATTACAATCCGAACCGTTCGGCTCAATTTAATATAGCGGCCGGCTTTAATTACAAGCCGGAATATGCCGAGGGCGGCCAATACTCTTTTTCCCAGTGGCAGAGCATATACGGGTATGACCTGGATTCAGTGGAAACAGACCCTTTGTTTATCGATGCCGAAGGCGATGATTTCAGATTGCAGGCCTGTTCTCCCTGTGCCAATATGGGGGTCTATGCAGGCGACCTTGACGGTGATAAGGTTATCGGGTGGGGTGATTTGAAGGTGATATGTGACAACTGGCTTGAAAGCGGCTCTGAAGTTGAGGGCGACCTCGATAACGACGACAATGTTAATTTTGACGATTTAGCCGAGTTTGGTCTTGTCTGGTAAGGAAACATCAGGAGAACAGTTTTTATTTTCACGAAGCTATTATATTCAATAGCGCTTGTTTTGGCGTTTGGGTCAGTTGCAACAGCAGCAGCAGCAGCGAATTCTTATTTCGACAACGGCAGTCCCGTTACTTTTGCTTCCAAACTGCAAATTGAAGAAGGTGTCAATTTCAGCATCGATGCAAACCTGCCCGCAGGCAATATCATCGTAGAGAAAATTGACGGCAACGACATATACCTCGCTCAGGACCTGCGCGACACCGAAGGCTGGTGGTTTTACTGGAAATTCAGGGTCGCCGGCGCAGCGGGCAAAAAGCTTAACTTCCATTTCCCCGAACCCAGCCCTATCGGCGTCAGGGGACCTGCGATAAGTAAAGACGGCGGGCTTAAATGGTCATGGATGGGGGGTAGTACGGTCAAAGACTCTTCATTCAGTTACGAGTTTAACGCCGACGAAAAAGACGTTCGCTTCTGCTTTACGATACCCTACCAGGATAAGGACCTGCAGTTGTTCCTGAAATCCGTTATGCCAAACCCCAACCTTACCGTCGAAGAACATTCCCGAACAAAGGCGGGCCGGGTGGTTCAGAGGCTTCGCCTCGGGAAGATAAACGGCGAGCCTAAATACAGGGTGCTGCTTACGTGCAGACATCACGCATGTGAGTCTATGGCAGGTTTTGTTCTCGAAGGGATGATGGAACACATGTTGACCAACGCCAAAGACAGCCAATGGTTCTGCGATAATGTGGAAGTAATGACGATACCCTTTATGGATATGGATGGGGTGGAAGCGGGCGACCAGGGCAAGAACAGAAAACCCCATGACCATAACAGGGACTATCTGGGCGAGAGCATTTACAACTCGGTAAAGCAATTGCGAAACGATGTACCAGCCTGGTCCGAGGGTAAGCTGAAAGGCGCTCTTGATTTGCACTGTCCCTATATTCGCGGCGACGACCACGAGAAAATATACCTTGTGGGCAGTTCCAACACCGGGATATGGCTCCAGCAAACTAGGTTCAGCTCTATCTTCGAATCCGTCAGGAAAGGGCCGCTCGACCATAAAACCTCAGACAATATCCCATTCGGACAGGCATGGAATACCGATAAAAACTACAGCTCGGGAAAGAGTTTCTCCCGCTGGGCGTCAGAATTAGAAGGCATGAAACTGGCATCCACAATAGAAATTCCGTATGCGACGGTTCGCGGTGCAGCGGTTACACCACTATCGGCAAGAGCGCTCGGCCGCGACTTTGCACGGACTTTGTGCAAGTACCTCGAAGAGTTGGATTAAAATCGAACCAAATGCGCATGTAAACAAAAGCATTTTTGAGTTTTTTTAAATTTTTTTTACTTTTTTCCGCATAAAGACTTACAAATTTTGCTTTTTTCTGATTGCACTGATTTTCAATCAAATGCGCAAGTTCATCCAATTATGGGGGGCGGGTTTTTTAAAAAAACCCTGATAGTAAACGCAGGAGGCTCTTTTGATAACTACAGAAGCCTGCAATACCAGACATAGGCTGCGAAACACGCAATATGTACGACGAGTAAATTATGCAAAACAAACCCAATTTTCTAAATACCCAAAAGAATATAAACCCTGTTATGACAAAGTCTTACTGCAATTTACATCTCCTCGGACGCTGCAAAAACAAACCCAATTCAAACCCAATCATACCCAATTTATGAAAGGCCAAGATGAACCTAAGTTCTGTTAAAACAAAGGATTATAGAAATGAACCACGCCTTAGTCCGCTGGCAAAACAAACCCAAACAAACCCAATTTCACCATCGATTTTGAGCGCGGAATAGGGGAGGTATCTTTAACAAAAGGTTTGAAAATAAGTTTTGGGGGCGTTTTTTCATTCCGATTGGCTCTCGAAACGGTCATAAAGGGAGAAAGCGCTTGTTTTTAGCCAAGAATTTAAGTATAATACAGCTTTAAGGGTTCAACAGAATTATTGTTTGTATAAACAACAGGAAATCCCAAAGGAGGAGTCCGATGTGTAAGAAATTTCTATTTTTAGCAGTTCTGGTTTTATTTTCAGGGGTAATCAGCAGAACCGAAGGCGCTGTAATATTCTTTGAGGAGTTCTTAGACGAT
>Ga0307380_10008168_pt1 | contig 13459 bp, 25 predicted proteins | sample UN3MG_FD_202239 | JGI IMG/M metagenome (GOLD analysis project Ga0307380, IMG submission 202239) | Soil microbial communities from Risofladan, Vaasa, Finland - UN-3 | ecosystem: Environmental > Terrestrial > Soil > Coastal area > Acid sulfate soil | place: Finland: Risofladan, Vaasa | collected... | reverse complement strand
ACTGTTTAGCCCCCCCCTCCGTTTTCGGCGGGAGCCACTTCGGTCGTCTTTTTAACCTGGACAAGGCGCCACACCTCGCCGAAGCACTCGGGACACAGCATCACCGGCCGCAAATAGCGCGGCTCTACTTCGTTCTTGCATCCCTCGCAGTGATATACCGGTGGCGGCCGCTGCGCTGCCGGTGAACCCGGGGGCGCCTCCTCCCTGGTTGCCTGCATCGCTGCCAGCACCTGGTCAATCTGCTCATGCAGCTCTTTAACGGAGAAGCGCCACACCTGATGCTTGGCGATAATTTCGTCCTGCTGGATGGCATACGGCAAGCGGGCGATTTCATAAGCGTGGCCCACGCCGATGACGCCCTCGTCGAGGGCCTGCTGGACCGCGGGGCTGGCCAGGGAGATCTTGATCAGCTTCTCTATATAGTCCCGAGTGAGACCGGTTTTCTCTTTTATCTTGTCCGGGTCGAGTTGATACTCGGTATAGAGAGCCCCGATAACCTTCACCATCTCGGAGACGGGGGTTTTGCCGCGGGCATGGTCCAGGAACAGGTTCCTGCAGAGAAGGTCGACCATGTCGCCGTCCAGGAGTACCACGTCGATGGGGGAGTCCCCGGCGGCGATCGAGTCCTCTACACGGTGGAGGCCGTCGACGAGGACCAGCTCCCCCTCGATCTCCTGCACGATAATCGGCGCGATGATACCGACTTCTTTTATCGAGTCCCGGAGTATCTGGCGCGTTTCCTCATCGAACCTTGCTGTGACCCTTAGCTCCGGCACCTTTATCAGGCTTGGTTTCACTTTCCGTAGCTTCAATCTGTGCCTCCTCTTTTATCTCCGGCTCGGGCGCCGGCGGCGGAGCCTTCTCCGTGGGTTGGTCCTTCGGCGCGTGGATCTTGACGGCTATCCGGGCGTCATACTCCACCGGCGTTGACACCTTGACCTCAACCTCCATGCCGAAGTTATCCCGGATAATGTTCTCCACGGCGGCGATATCCGGGCACTCGGTCAGCCGCCATGCCTCCTCATACCCCTCTTTTGTCCATACCTGGTACATGTTTCTCCTCCTTCCAATGTTCTATCATTCTCCAGACTCCAAACGGGATTAACCCCCAAAGTATCACCAGCTCGGCGATACGTATAACTGTAACCGGGTCCGACCAGGCGCCGGCATAATAGAGGTAAAGTTCATCGATAGCCAGCCCAATTAACAGAAGATCCTCGAGCATATTTACCACAAACCTCTTGATACTCATTTTAGCACTCTACCCCCCTTGACTGCTAATTAAAAAAGTGATACAGTAGTTTTCGGCGCTGCTGTCGGGGACACCGGCGACTACCGTATCACGGAGGCCAACGATGATTACTTCGTCAGTCACCCACATTTTAGCACACTCGTTCGAGAATGTCAATACCCCTCTCAATTCTCAGCTCCCCCTGTTCTCAGACTCGATGAGACACCATAACGTTTCAATACATAGTAATAAGAAGATAGTCTATATAAGAGGTGATACCCTCCAACTGGGTTATGGTGTCTCACCATCCCGGCGGGTATTAACACCTCAGCTCCTCCTCAAGCGTTTCGACCAGGTCCGTGATTGCCTGGCGTATACGGTCGGTCTTACGGTCCACCAGCGAGAGGCTGCCCTGTACCTGCTTCGACTTTGGGCGTACTATGGTAACACTTACCCAAAAGCTGCCCAGGTTACAGCTGACGGGGGGTGTAGTAAAGCGACGTACTGGCGGACGGTAGCTAGACTGCGCGACCTTGGCCTCATCACGATAATCAACCGTTATATCATCCGCCCTCATGCTCAAATCTCCAATCTCTATAAATTCGACCGGCTCTTGCTCATTCTCGCCCGATACCTGGCCGAGCACGGCGTCCCGTTCCTGCAGAAGTGGATCCAGCCTTACCTCGCCATGACCGGGTCTCGGTTCTGGCCCATGATGCTAATCCGGAGCTCCCCAGGGCCGTCCCCTGGTCCCGCTGTCGCCAATTCTAGGGGCGACAAATAAGCAACCCATCCCTGGTATCGAGACATCGTTGTAGGTGGCCCCGCAGCTCGAGCACCGGTAGAAGCTGCCCTCCGGCTGCGTGGTCTTTTTGCCGCAGCTCCAGCATATCTTCGTGTAGTCCTTTCTCTCAGCTCTGACCATAGTTTACCCCCTTCTGTGTTTCCAGACCTTTTCTCGGCGACCCATCATCACCAGGCATTGCTTGCAGGTCACCTCATCAGGGTTATTGGTAAGATGCCGCTTCGGGACGTATCCCGGATTATGTATAGCGGTTAGCGGCGAATTTATGTCGCGGAGATGTGTTTTTCTCATTTACCCCTCCTTTTCCCAGAGCCTGCCACTCGGCGCGCTTCTGGGCCAGGCGCACTCATCTTTCCAACACTCGCCTGTGCTTATAGTGGTACCATGTTCATTTATATAGGTTTCAGGCTTTCACAGTGGGCACTTCATCGTTCAACCTCCTTTACATAAGCCAGACTGATAACATAGTCGAGAGGGCATCCGGACAGCTTCGCCAGCTTCATACAGTTGGGGACTCCCGGCCTATCGCTGCCGTCCAGCCACCTGGAGAGGGTGGCGTGGCTCACACCGAGCCGCTTCGCCAGCTGGTTCAGGTTCAGGAGCCCGTTCCGCTTCATAATGTACGCTATAAAATCTCTCATCGTACCATCCTCCTATCGTCATTGAGGCTTCGCTCGTTGCTCTAGCCTCTCGTGCTGACCCTCGCGGAACTTAATACCGCCCTCTATGACGTCCTCCAGCTGCCCGATCATCTCGTGGATCTCCAGGAGCCGGGCCACCACTCCGGAGAATGTCTCCCGCTTGTCGCGGAAGCCCTCCAGCTTGTTGTAGGTCTCATCCTCCAGCTTTATGGTTTTACTCATGTGATTAGTACCTCCTTTAATCTCCTTCTCTGCCACTCTGTCTCTGCGTCCCCGGCTGCGTCCCCGGCTGCGTCCCCGGCTGCGGCCCTGGCTGCGTCCCCGGCTGCGGCCCTGGCTGCGTCCCCGGCTGCGGCCCAGGCTGCGGCCGTTATCTCTCCCCGGGCAAAGAGACGGTAGGCATCTATGGCTCTACGGGGGCGTTTATCCTCGGGGTACCGCTCCTCAAAGAAGCGGAGAACGTGCTCGGCAAAGTCGGCAGCCAAGACGCATGAAACTTTTACTGCTGACGGCTGGTCCAGGCAGCATCCCAGACACCATAGAGCATCAGAGATCCCGTTGTGGTCCAGGATATCGGTCAGGTTAATTGGGGTATCTCGGCCGTATTTCCCGACTCCGCCGACATGATGGGCATATTCCCTGTAGCCTTCGACACAGGCCCCGGCAGCCTTGGCCAGTCTGAACGTTGTGGTTTGCATAGTCAACCTCCTTTTTACCCTCTGTCATAGTACACTACATTATACACTGAGTATACCAGAATGTCAAGGGGGTAGACCGGTTACATTTGGTGACAGATACAGCATGGGGTGGACAATAATCGTTATGGAAAAGGGAACCGCCGGGTGGTTACCATGATATCCCCCTTCGCCGCAGGGAGTGGCGGAGGGCTCACCCCAGGCCGTTAACGGTATAATCTACCGCAGGACATCTCTGAGGAGCTTAGATTTGGACTACAGCGCGTCTTGCTCTTGGAAATCGTCGTCGTCCTCGTCGTCGTCAGGGTCAGGAGTGGGCATTATATACTTAACACAACCACTAAGCCTCATGGCGCCACTCCGCTATTTTAGCGTTGTAGTCCGTCTGGACCCGGGCGAGTTCCACCTGGGCCTTATGTAATGTCGCTTGCAGTTTCTTTACCCGGACGGTGGCCGCCGCCGGCACTATCTCGTCCGGCACCAGTTTACCCTGCTCATCTTTAATACTTTTCTGTAGGGCGTCGACCTCGGCGGTGAGACGTACCACCTCGGCCCCCAGCTGCTTAATCTCCTCAGCCATAGGTTTACCCCCCATTCCGGCCGCCTGGCGCCACTTCTGCGTCCGGTCCTTGAACTCGTCGAAAGTCACCGGCGAGAACGGGCTCTCCTCGGCCTTCACCATGAGAATGAAGTCGGAGGCCTCCGGCGAGAAGCCGATATCGAGCAGCATGCCGAAGCCCTCCTCCGGGGTTATTAGCCCTTTCTTTACCCCGAGCAGGATATCGGCCTTGGAGGCCTCTTTCAGCCGCGGCTCCACCGGCGGCGCCATCTGGGCCCGGTATAGCTTGAGCAGGAACTCGACGTCGACGGCGGCGTACCGGAGCCCCAGGAGCATCAGGCGGGCGCCCTCGTCGGTGAGGATACCAGCCTTCAACCCGGCCAGGATATCGCCCTTGGCCAGCTGGCGCTGCTGCACGGCGGAGGCCACATCGTCCGACGGGACGTTGACATCGAGTTTGAACCCGGCCTCGGCCTCGTCGTATCCCAGGTCCATAACGAGGCCCACGGCCTCGGCCCGGGTTATACGCTCCTGTTTTACCCCTTTATAGATATCGGTGAGGGTGAGCGTGCGGTCGGCGCTGGTCCGCTCGGCGCCCTCGGCCTGGATCTTCTCCTGGAGCATTTCCTCGGCCCGGTCCGCCGGCATGCCCAGGGAGACGAGCTTCTGTTTGACCTCCTCGAGGGATATCCAGCCGTTTTTCCACCTGGCGAGCAGCGTCGGGAAGTCGACATATACCTTGGTCCACAGCACATAGTCGTCGAGGTCAGCCCCATGGTAGCCCTGGGCGGTATAGACCTCTCGGAGCCGCACCTCGTCGATCGTCCGCATGTCCCAGAAGCGGCGGACGTCAACCCGGGTGGGAACGTTCCAGGAGGTGGCGATCAGCTTGTCACGCCAGAACTCCGGTATCTCCACCAGCCGGAACCACTCCCGGACGTCCTGCTCGGTGAGCTGGCCGCGGTGGAGCATCTCGACGACCTGCTGCCAAGAGGCGTGCTGCCAGTGGTCAATCCAGTAGAGTTGCAGTATCTCCTCGGTGACGCCGATCTTGGCGGCGAACGTCTTGTCGATATTGCCCCATTCCGACAGCAGCCCGTACTTCGATATCATGTCCGGCTCGAATACCTCATGGGCCAGGAAGCCGACGACGTCCCGGGCCGACGGCCAGCTCTCGGTCACATACTTGAGGGCCTCGATGCGGTCGTCGCTCCAACCCTGCATCCGGAGGTCGTCGAAATACTTATCGTAGGCGGCGGGGTCCCGGCGCCAGGCGGAGATCACCGACATCGGGTCGAGGCGGGAGCTGCGCTTGAGATAGTCCTGAGCGTAACGCATCTCATTCGACAGGGGTACGGAGCCGCCCAGTATCACCCCGATTGCCTGCAGTATTACCGTAGCCTCGACGTAGATGGTCTCTAGGATATTGCCGGCGCCCATGGCGTGGTTTAACTGGTCCTTTATCTCCTGCGGGACGTTCGGATCAGCTCTTAGCCGATCGATATACGGCTTGCCCATGGCCTTTACCCCGGGCTCAAGCATCTCCGCAAACGTGCCAATACCCTTCGCCGCCCAGCTGGCCATCCAGCCGGCCATGCGATCCTTCCAGGCTACCGATAGCCCCTCGATCCAGCCCTTGAACCTGTCACCTGCTGCCATGTTATCCCTCCCGACCCAGGAACCAGTCGGTAAACCGGTCCCAGATAAATTCTACCGGGTCGGCAAAGAAGTCGACCACGTTTCCCCTCATGTCCTGCCATCCGTCCCACAGGTTTTGACGGATGGTAAAGGCGCTATCGAGCAGCCCCTGGACGTCCTGGAGCCGGCCGTTCCACCAGGTCGTCAACCAGGCGAAGCTCACCAGGTTAGGGAGTGCCACCTTCCAGAAGTTGCCCCAGGCCGCGGCCACGCCGTTGAAGCTGCTCGTGAACTGCGGCCAGGTGTTATTCCAGAAGTTGCCCCAGGCCGCGGCCACGCCGTTGGAGTACTGCGTCGCGGCATCGATCCAGCCCCGGACCGTCCACTGCGTCGATAACCACCAGTCGGTTACCTCATTCCAGATAGAGCGCCCCCAGCTAGTCAGTCCGCTCAGCGCATTGAATAGTGGCTGAACCCGCTCCATGATCCACTGCCAGATGGTCGCCCAGCTGAGGATACCTTTTATCCTGTCAATAACATCGTAAACCCAGCTGGCGAAGTCATAGAACGCCCAGGCCAGGTCAGAGAAGAATGAACTCAGGCCGTAGAACAGGTTGGCTATCTTCCAGAAGGGCCACACCCAGTCCAGGGTCGTCAGGTAAATTTCGTAGAACCAGGCGGTCACGCTATTTAGAGCGTCTACAATGTTACCTAGAAAACCCGTGGGAGCCAGCGCTGTCTGTCCCGGTGCTACCCCGACATCCAGCTCTACCTCCAGCTCCGGCAGGTATTCCAGCCGCTCCTCGGCGTCGGGTGCTATCTGCTCGGGTTTCCAGGTATTCGGCGCGGCGCGAGCCAGTCCCTCCTCGGTTATGGGTATCGACGGATAGTCGCCCTTCATTGTATCGAGGAACTGCTCTCTAGTCATGTCCTGCTGCTGGGGCGTCATCCTGGGGATTTCGCCTTCCACGACGCGGTAATTCATGCCAGTCCTGGCTGTGGCATCGGCGGCCTGGGCGACCGTCATATCGGTATAGTGCCAGACGCCCAGATGATCCTGGTATTGTGTGGCCATGTCTCCCCTTATCGGCCCAGTATTTTATCGGCGTTGACGGCTGCCTTTTCCAGCAGGGGCGCCGCCTTCTCGGGGGTAAAGTTCTTTTCGTCCACGTCTACCGTCAGGACCACGCCGCCCTTTGTCTTGATCCGGTGGCGGTAGTACCGTTCGATACCCCCGTTATCACTGAGCCGTGTCATTTCATCGATGCTGAGTACCTTGTAAATAGCTTCCATGTTTTACTCCTTCTCTTTCGGCTTCTGACGCCTCCCTATCTTGAACCAGGGCGTCAGGTCGATCCCGTAATAAGCCCCGACCACTCCGAGCAGGGTGTACTTGATAGTACCATCAAGGCCCAGGCAAATCATAGCGATACACCCCAGAATGATTATACAGGCGATCACGTCCTTCGGCTGCCACTTCATTTTGCTACCTTATCCCGGAGCAGCCGGTTGAGCTCCGTCCTGATATCCTTGGCCTGGGTGGCGGCCGCCTCGATCTGCTCTCCGGCTTCCCGGATAGCGTCGAGCATATCGGCCGGCCTGGTGCCGCCCGGGAACGTCAGGGACTTCTCCCCCAGTGGCACCTCCTGTGACTTGCCCTCGACCTTCTGCGTGTCCCAGGCTACGACCATGATTTGCACCTGCTCCGGACTGTTCCTGCAGCTCTCGACCGAGACTCTCTTTTTTCCCATGTTACCCTCCTTTCTGTATTAAGTCATTATCCTATCCTTTGCATCATGAACTCAGCAGAATAACCAGGAGCAGCATGGACAGTCAAATTGCTGCCTACTTCGTGACGTACTATACACTCAACATATTCACCAACAGCTAAGTCCCATATTGTACAGTTCATCATTGGAACATACCCACCATATTCTAACTCAAAATAAGCGATATAAGTATCGCCACCCTCTCGAATGAGAATACGCCTATCAGCAGCGATACCTTCTTTCCAAGCAAGATTAGCAACAATTAAATACTTACCAGCCGTCTTACAGGTGAGGCGACTATTGTTAGTAACTATATCGTGGATATTATCAGTATCGTAACGCTCCGAGTCAAAGGCTAACGCAACATAAGTGCCGGTAACGATAACTTGGTCAGCACTATGATAAACCCGTGCCCCTTCGGTATAACCACCGGCTCCCGGATTATCGATCGGCATTTTTACTCCTCCCTATCCCTCCGATACCGTCAGGTTCTGAGCAGCGACTCCGGAAATGGCCTTTACGGCTCCGGTGTAAAGGTTAGTCAGGCCTATCTCAAACGAGCCGCCGAGAGCGTTCAACCTGATACCCCGGTTCATTACCGCCGGCGCCCCCAGGGCCAGGTAGATCACATTGGCGCTGTCATTGACGAACTCGGCAAATATCCGGTTCGCATTGGCCGCCAGGACCGCCGTCGAAGCTACTCCGACGGATATACTGGTAATTGTGGACGTGTCAGTCTTACGGACCTCGTTCACGTCTACCTGGAGGTTATAAGCGGCGTCTACCCTCAGCCGGTCCCAGGTGGCGCCGTTAAAGCCGTAGAGCATGGAGGCTACTCCCAGGGTGTTGAGGGTATTTACTACTGCATCCGCCCCAGCCAGCAGCATGCCGATCCGGGACAGGTTCGTGCCGTCGTCGCCATGTAGAACCGCCTGAACTCCCAGATAGTAATTCGTATAGGCTTGTGCGGCCGACGACTGAGATATCAGTACCGCGTTGGCTCCGCCGTATAGCCTGACTCTGAGGTTCTTTAGGACGGCACTCTCCACCAGCAGCTCCTGCCAGTTCGCGCCGTCCCAGCCGTAACAATGCCCCTGCCCGGCTTCCAGATCATCGATATACCCGATGATGGTGACCTGGTTCGCCGCCGTGGCTGCGCCGGCCGGTAATCCGGAGGTAAGGACGTCTACCTGGAGGTCGCCGGCAGCATCGACGTGTACCTTCACCCAGGGCGCGACGCCGTCCCAGCCCCATAATTCTACCTGTTGCGGCATTTAATCACCCCGTATCACGGCTCATTCTGAGTCAGGATAAAATCATCAAGATAGACGTGGCCGGCTCCCCCGCCTCCATTGGTGAGCTGGAAGTCGACTGCCAGGAACTTGTCCGTAGTGGCCCCGCCAATTATCATGGAGTGAGCGGATATATCGACTTCCTCCGGGCCAATCATCAGCCTTACATAACGGTCGGTGTCCAGGTCAAACACCAGCTTGACCGGCACAAACAGCTCCGTTAAGGCGGCCGGGAAACAGTTGCTGGCTACGAGGATATTCCCGGTCGGGGTGCCGATTGCCGCCGTCCTGGCGGCGTCATCGAGGTATAATTCTGCCGTCGTTTGATTCCTGCCGTCGAAGACGTTTACATAACAATAGAGATGGTTACTTGCCCCAGCCGAGAGGTTCATCCAGATTTCTACGCCGACTCTCCCCAGCCTCACCAGGGGGAAATACCGGAATATATCCGATCTGGCGCCCGCGACAGCCGGAAAACTGAGGTAGCAGCTCTGGTTTCCCATCCACGCCTGGTTGGTCGAGAGTATAGGGTCCCAACCGCCTCCGAACCCTCCCCCTCCCCATTTCAAGGCCGGAGCCTCGAAGTCGTCCATCCACACCGTCCAGCCGCGGCGGTCGTAGACGTTGATGCCCCAAAGCCTGGCCGCCGCTTCCCCAGGGTCGGAGATGCCGGAGGCGACCGGTGTCTGGGTGGTTATACCATAGTCGGGCTGACCTCTCGGCATTTATTTCCTCCCCGTAAATATACGTTTTGGCGACAGTAAACCGAACATCCCCTTGAATGCGTCACCTATCGCCAGCGGGACAACGGCCCTCCGGGGGACGACGGCTATCCGGATCGTGACATTATGGGGGTAGGTATCGTCCTCGTTCCAGCACCGGGACAGGAAGTCGGCCGGCCGCTCGTACAGCTCGTAATAGTCGGTCCACTCGATAGGGTAAGTATCGCCCGTAAGGTCCTGGTCGTCCTTGCTGGGGACAATCTGGTGCTCGCGGTGATAGATCTTACAGTGGACCAGGCCGGCACAGCCGGGAGGGAATACGACGGAGTACCAGGTGACAATCCCGATAGCCAGCGACAGCTTCTGCTCGACCGGGTTGTCCCTGGTAGTGTTCTTGGGGACGGTGATAATCCAGTTGTAGAGCATGGGTCAGCCCCCTCATGCGTCGGGGTTCGTTATAACGTCAGCCTTCATGGGCCTGGGGCGGTCCCACTTCTTAGGCCGCCAGGCGATGGCGTAACAGAGTATAGCGGCATCGGTTAGAACAAAGACGCCCTGCTCACAGTGAATCGGCGGAATGAAGTTGTAACTCCTGGCGTAGCCCGGGTGAATCTCCCATACCAGCCTGCCGCCGGCGTCGAAGCCGTCATATATCGAGACCAAGGCTATGGTGTTTAAAGCCCCCGGGGATATAGAAACCCAGTATATATCGGAGGCATCCTTGTTTATCAGGATGCCGAGCCCTTCAGTCGCCTGAACGACCACCCGGGTGTTTATTCGTCTATTCATGTTCTGACCTCCACAAAGGGGAGGGGCTAGCTCCCCTCCCCTCTATTCGCTGGATCAACCGCTGTATCCGGTAACGATTTCGTCTCCCAGTAGCTTGACAGTGGTAGTCGTCAGGCAGCCAGCGGCTCCCTCTCCTCGTACCCAGAAGTCGCCGAGCTCTTTGGATTTTACCCAGGTCCTCTCGTCCATCAGATCGAGAGTCGGGACGGCAGCTACCGAGTAAGGGAGAGCTCCCCGGAAGTGGAGCGAGACTTCGGTAACGTCATTGGTGCCGGCGCCGGTGGAATGGAGGACGGTTTTAACCCACCAGCCGTTGTTACCGCAGAAAGCGTGTTTGACGTCGTAGTCTCCGGCCGTCTCCATGTGGCCTTGAACTACTCCGGCCTCAATGGGGATCGGGTGATTCTGGTTCCCCACAACCTCGATGCAGATATCGCCCTCAAAGTATCCGTACTGCCGGATCAGGTCCGACATTACCGCCTGAGCGCTCTGGTGAAAGGGGATAATCAGGTCGTTATCGATATTGACCTCGAGGGTATCGCAGCAGTTCTCGAACCCGTTGGCTCGCTGCCATGCCTGGACATAGAGATTGCCGTACACCGGCCCCCTGGGAATGACCATGTTCTCACTCTTAGCGGGGCCGCTGGTATAGCGATAGATCTCGGAGCTCTTGATATACCCCTTGACCGGATGTTCCGACTCCCGCATCATGTGAGGGGTGACATAGTAGGACTGGTCCACGCCGACGCCGGCGGCGAAGCCATTGGCCCAGCCGTTCTTCGTGGTCAGGGTAAAGTCGTACTCGATCCGGAGCTCGGGATCATTGACCCGGCCGAGGTCAAGGCAGTAATCCGGGTCGTGATAGTACCGGCCCAGCGGGATATAAAAATGCTCCCGCTGGTAATCGTCGATCAGATTGAGCTCCTCCCAGTTGGTTTTTGGGATATGCTTGTAGTGCATCAGAGCCAGGATTTGATCACCGGTCAGGCTCACGACTACTTGAGAGCCGTTGACTATCAGCTCGATCTTCTTTAGCCAGTCGTGAGTCCACATATCACAAGCCCCGCCGTGGTCACCCGTCTTGCAGATCGTCCTGAGTTGTATCCCCGACAGCAGTCCTTTGTTGGGGAGCTCGACAGTCTCCAGCCCCGCCGTACCCGGGAATACCTTACCTTCTTTTATATATCGTTGCTGGAAGTAATACATATTTACTTCAACTCGTCTGTTTACTTGCTATCATAAATTCCGAGTCTACTAACCTCCTCCGCCACCGAGCATGGCGAGTCTCTTGGCGTTGAGCGCCTTGCCGACCTCCTCAACGCGCTTGTAGTTGGCCGGGTCGCCCTTCGGCTTCCTGGCACTCAGGGATAATCCGGCCAGGACGCCAAAATACGGCTCGGCACCGGCTTTATAGTCGTCCTTGGCCGCGGCCACTCCGGGGCCGAAGCGGTCCCTGGCCACGTCATTGATCTTGCGGGCGAACTTGGCCGCGCCGGCTTTCACCACTCCGGCCCGGAAGCGGTTCTTGATACCCGGGGCGCTGATGGCCTGGCCGTAGGTGTCCGTGGAGCCGGCTGTCTTACGCGCCCAGTCCTCCGCGGCGGCCGCGGCGTTGGTGGCGAACTCGGCGGCCGCCCGGGACGCATTATCCGTCCACTTGGATGCGGAAATGTCGATTGGTTTTACATTGATAGGCATGTTTCACCTCTCCTTGTTCTACTTTTTCCTCATTACCTCATCGGAAATTGCGGGTCATTCATTGACAATTGTCCTCTAAAATGATATAAATGTCAATAAGCTAACATGTTGGGGGGGGAGTGTCCATCTGTGAAAGTCAGTCGAGGTATAGATGCCAAGACAAGAGCGTGAGCGCCGGTATATCTCAGAGTACATGATAAGCACCTGGCCCGAGGGCGCCTGGCAGCTCAACGTCGAGCTGGGGCCTATTCCCCAGGAGTACGTCGACCGGTACGGCTTGGGGAAGGCTGCCGCGATGTTCCGGCCCACCAGGCCCAGGGTCGACGCCGTCAAGTGGTCCCCCAGCATCTACTACATCATCGAAGCCAAGATCCGGGACATCAAGGCCGGCATCGGCGATCTCTCATATTATAAGGGCATGCTGGCCAGCACTCCGGACCTCCCATATTACGAGGGCCAGCCCATTATCTGCCGGCTGGTGGTCCCCTGGATGATAGAATGGATCCAGGTCGCCGCCGACGCTGCCGGCGTCGAGGTCGTCGTCTCTCACCAGGACTGGATCGACGAGTATGTCAAAGAACGCCAGCACTACTTCACCGCGGAGTACCGCGCCAATCGGGCCGAGAAGATGAAGCTCCGCGGAATCCTGGGGGTGGACTGATGGCCGGCATACTTTATCACCAGTACCGCCAGCTCAATGAGGTCCAGCGCACCCTGCGGGTGCTGACCAAGGCTGGATTCGGGCCGCTGTCGGAGCCGTTCCAGGCAATCTATAAACTCCAGGGAAAGCTTATGGGTTACATGGGGCTGCGCAACGCCAAGCCGATAAGCCTCCTTAAGCTCCTGGGCGGTTTGTCTCCCGGGTCCGTCAAGCTATTCCACGACTCCGAGACCGGATGGTTCACCGAGGCGAGGGAACGCGACGGCGCCCCACCGGTATATCACCATGTCACCGACGACGTGGCCATGACCGTCCTCCGGGGAGAAATGACACACGAGCTCGAGGCCGAGCTTATGAAATCCGACGAGTACCTGGGAGAGTAAATACGGAGGTGACACCATGGTACTAATGAATTACATCGCCCTGGCACCGGGCGTGCCGACCCGGATGCACTTCACCGACGACTACGAGATAAAGCGAACTATACTGGAGAAAGAGTCGGGCAAGGAAAAACTCATCGAGGGGTTGACGTTCTGGGTAGACGAACTCAACGGCGACCCGGTGGCCCGTACTTTCAGTATCCTATCTCAGAAGCTGGCCGCTCACTTCGAGTGGTTCCGCAAGGGTAAACGGTATACCGACTACGATTTTATCATCACACAGATGGGCGACGGCTTTCTGAAAGACTGGAACGTACAGCCAATCCTCCGCCCGACAACGGAGTAGCCCCCCCAGCTTTACGGACTCCCCCCCCCAGTTTCCAGGACATTTTCCCTTACTTGGTGCGGTATCCTTGACAATCATACCCTGTTAATCATATATCAATGATATATGATTAAGAAGTAAGAATCGGCGCCGGTAGAAAAATCCGCCGGCGCCAAAACTTTTTTCAATATCGCAGCCACCCCGAGCGTCAATCGTAGAAAACTGGGGTGCGCTCTCCCCAGGGACAAAACAAA
>Ga0307380_10008165_pt1 | contig 13463 bp, 13 predicted proteins | sample UN3MG_FD_202239 | JGI IMG/M metagenome (GOLD analysis project Ga0307380, IMG submission 202239) | Soil microbial communities from Risofladan, Vaasa, Finland - UN-3 | ecosystem: Environmental > Terrestrial > Soil > Coastal area > Acid sulfate soil | place: Finland: Risofladan, Vaasa | collected... | reverse complement strand
GCACCAATTACAACGCCAAAAAGCAGGTCACCGCTTCCCGCATCATCTATGATGATCGTCATTATACAATCCCTTTTTTACTCAAGGGATTAACTAAGGATAACATAAAAAGGGTACGTTAATTTTTTAACAAAAGTAACTTCGAATCTGCAGGAAACACCAATAAAACTTAGATTTTAACCCCGAGCACCCACTGCCTTAATATGTGACCGTGCATTATAATAATAAACGGAATTCTCTTAGTGAATATCGACAAAAAACTACTGTGTTTTTGTCGTTTATTTCGGGCATTCTCTTAGAAAAATATGGCAAAAGCAGGAGGGATCTGGGATTTGTCTATGTCTGGGATTCAATATAAAATGCAGCAACGCCTTATTCGTAAATTTGAGAGAGCCGGAGCCACTTCTGAGGAGAAAGCTGTAACATTTGTAGAGGCTAACTTAGATGTGCAAGAACAGTATTGGTTAGACTATTTTGCGGGAGAATTTCTTGGCAACATAAAGAAGACTAGCGACCATCGGTATTACATCTAGAAATTGACACGCGATGCGAAATACTTTAAGTTACAGTTTTTTTGCCGTTTACGATAGACAACGGTAAACAATCTCCCCTCTTCTAGGCAAATAAAGTGATACGTACGCGTTTGTGTTTCTCACAGCTGTAAAGATATAATATGTGCGTGAAGAGACGGCTGTTACTAGATTTGGACTCGGGAGAATAGATAGGTACCCAAACCCACCATCAAAACGTTGAAGCCAGTCACCACTGCCAAGCTAATCAGCCCACCAAACGGTCCAAGTAGAGGCGTTCCAGCGCCTAGAAGGCACCACCGTAACAGCTCAACCCCATAAAACATGGGATCTGCTAACATGGCAACTTGAAGAGGCAGAGGCGCCACGTCGATAGGGAAGAACACTCCTGATAGCATGAAGAGTGGCCACATTACGAAAGTTGAGAGCAACTGAAATGCGTGAAAATCATTTAGACTTGAGCCGATAGCCACACCTAGGCCGACGAAGCCAGCGGTGATTAGTAGCATCGCGCCTATGGCTGCAAGCGCACCGACAATAAATGTGATGTTTAGCGTAAACGCGCCCATAATTCCAGCGATTACCATTAATATTATGCCTTGGATTGTTGCTGTGGTTGCTCCGCCAAGGATTTTTCCGAGGATAATGCTGGTTCGGCTGACTGGCGCAACGAGCATCTCTTTCATGAAGCCGAATTGGCGGTCGAAGATAACTGAAACTCCTGAGAAGACGGAGCCGAAGAGGAGTCCCATGCCTATTATGCCTGGTGCCATGTATGAGAGGTAGTTGATGTTGCCGAATCCGCCGATGAAGCCTCCTAATCCCATACCGAAGATGGCAAGGAAGAAGATGCTTTGGACCACCGACGAGATGACTCTTGCTTTTGCTCGCCAGTAGCGCTTAAGCTCTCGTAATAAGACTACGTATATCGCTTGTCTAGACAATGCTTGCACCATTTCATGTTTCACCGTTAATTTGGGTAATTTAACCTCCAATATTCCGTCCACGGGCTTGTTGGAGAATTCGGTGACGTCGCACCATATCTACAATGCTTCCTTCTTCGTCACGTATGTTACGGCCAGTCACTGATAGAAAGACATCGTCAAGGCTAGGTTTATGCAGTTCCACCGACTCCAGAGTAACTCCAGCCTGTTCGGCTAATTTAACAATCTCTGGGATTCTATGTCCGCCATTATCTACCAGCAGATTCAAGCATTTCGAGCATTTATCGCTACCGAATTGAAGGTTTTTATCTGTAATGTCCTGTTCCGATTTTTGCTGAACTTCTTTCGGAATCTTTGTGTGGTCTCCAAGGTTTCCAGACGCCATCGCTGGCATCGTTTCTCCTATGCCGATGTTACCGGACATTTTTGGCATCGTCTGCATCATGCGGCTCATCGCGGCATAATTGTTGCCTGAAGTAACAACGTCAATTCGGTGTATCCATTCTTTGCTCTCTACAAGTGGACGGAACTTCTCTATTGCCGCTGGGTCCTTGAAAAGTAAAGTTACAACGTCTCCTTCTAGACGGGCCTTCAGGTTGTCGGGTGTGTCCAGCACCACAATCTTGCCAAAATCTATGATGAGTATACGTTTACAGAGGTAATCAGCTTCCTCTGTGTAGTGGGTGGTTAAGATGACTGTGATGTTCTTTTCTTGGTTGAGGCGGAGAATATGTTCCCAGATGGATCGTCGAGTCTGGGGATCCAAGCCCAGTGTTGGTTCATCTAGGAAGAGGACTTTTGGGTGATGTAGTAATCCTCGGGCGATTTCTAGTCTGCGTTTCATGCCGCCACTGTAAGTCTTTACAAAGTTGTCGGCGCGGTCGGTTAGTTGGACTAGTTCCAATAGTTCGTTGATTCGTTGCTGCCGCGTATTTCGGTCAAGTCCATATAGGCGTCCATGGAAGTCCAAGTTCTCTCTGCCAGTCAATTCTACGTCTAGTGTGGTATCTTGAAAAACGTAGCCTATGCTACGCCTGACAGCATCTGGCTCTTTGAGAATATCATGACCGTTTACGGTAGCAGTGCCGCTAGTTGGTTGCAGTAATGTCGATAACATGTTTAGTGTCGTGGTTTTACCTGCTCCGTTTGGACCAAGAAATCCTAGTATCTCGCCTTCTTTTACTGTGAAACTTATTTCATCTACTGCCTTAACGTTTTTGTCGAAGATTTTGGTCAGTGCTTTGACGTCTATGGTGTTAATTTTGTTCGAGCCTCCGCTTCAGTCTTGAACTATTCTCTGTCTGGTTACACCAAATACTTGCTCTTTGATAAAACTTATTTTAAATATTGGCATTTACACTTTTTTGTTGGGTTGAATTCTCATGACTTCTGTAGCTGAGGTTTTGAAGATGCTAGAGGTTAGGGCTAAGCCTGATCAGTTAGCGGGAATGGCTAGATATGGCATAACGATCGAAAAAAGGTTAGGTGTATCAATTCCAGAACTGCGAAAAATTGCGAAAGAAGTAGGAAAAAACCATGAGCTAGCGCTTGAGCTGTGGAATACAGGAATCTCTGATGCATTGATTTTAGCCTCAATGATCGATGAGCCCAACAAAATGACAGAAAAGCAGATGGATGATTGGGTGAAAGACTTCGATTCATGGGATGTCTGCGATCAGGTCTGCATGAACCTCTTCGACAAGCATCCTCTTGTTTGGAAAAAAATCATTGAATGGTCCAAAAGAGATGAAGTGTTTGTTAAGAGAGCTGCCTTCGCGCTCTTATCCTGCCTAGCAGTGCATGACAAAGAAACAGAAGACCAAAAGTTCATTGATTTTCTTCCAGTGATAAAGCGTGAAGCTACTGATGACCGTAACTACGTGAAGAAAGCCGTCAACTGGGCGCTGAGGAACATCGGAAAACGAAGCCTCCGCCTGAACAAGGCTGCCCTGGAAGCCGCTAGAGAGATTCAGCAAATTGACTCTAAAGCCTCCCGCTGGATAGCCTCTGGTGCAATAAGAGAGCTGGAAAGCGATGCTGTTCAGAAAAGACTGGAAAAAAGATGAAACACGAAAATTTCATATGATTTATAGGAACCGAGTAAGTTAAAGGGCTGAGTGTTTGGTGGATTCGTTGGCGGGCAAAGAAGTTGAAGCTGAGGAAACTAAGCAGCGTAGAATCGAGTTCAGTTTTCCCATGCTAACTATTCGAACACGAATATTCAGTGGAGTTTTTGACCGGCTTGGGTCCCTTCGAGTCTCACGCTGGCTTTCCTGGGTTTCCCTCATTATTGTGCCCATTGTGGCGGGCATTGGGCTTTACTTGATTTGCAGTAGCCTATTTACGTTGCTGTGGACTCCAGTTGCCCGAGATATAACCCGTGAACTGGGTCCCGCAGCTTATCTGCTGTTACCTGGGATTAACCCCTTTCTTCCCATTTTGTATGGGTGGCTGGCGATAGTTTGTGCAATTGTGGTTCATGAGGGAGCACATGGAATACTAGCAAGAAATCGTGGATTGACGGTTAAGTCAAGTGGTCTCCTCTTCTTTCTGGTTATTCCTATTGGCGCCTTTGTGGATGTTGATGAGGAGCAGATTGCGAAAGCAAAATCTAAAGATTCTTTGCGGGTTATGGCTGCTGGGGTTGGCGGAAATGTTGTTGTAGCAGTAGTATGCCTTATCGCTCTTCTTCTCATTGTTAACGGATTGACCCCCATTATTGATGGAGTATTCATCTCCGATGTTACTGAGGGAATGCCCGCTGAGGCGGCAGGATTGTTGCCTGAGGACGTTTTTGTTTCAGTGGATAACGTGACGATTGGCAGTTATGAGGAATTGAAGGCATTGTTCGAGGACAAGAATCCAGGCGATATCGTTCAGGTGACTGTAGCTAGGGGAGAAAATTGGGTGGAACAGTTCTCTACATCTATAACGTTAACGGAGTCTGAGAACAAAGCTGTCATGGGCGTAGCTTTATTTGACCCAGAGGAGCCGTTGACATATTATCGAACGTTAACTCCAGAATCACTTTTTGTTTACATGGTTCCGCCGTCTTTGGCTCCATTTCTAGTGCCTTTCTCAGATTCCTTGGCTCCGTTCTACACGCATGCCTTGGGGACGCATTGGCATGTATATGCAAACGTCTTCTTCTGGTTGTGGTTTGTCAACGTTAATGTTGCCGTATTCAATGCCTTGCCAATTTATCCTCTTGACGGAGGACGAATATTCAATATCTCGTTGAAGAGTATTCTTGGTCGAAGAGTAAGCGAGAAAACGATATCTCGAATAACTTACGCTGTAACGGGTATTCTGGTTTGTATTCTATTGTTGGTTGTTGTGATTCCCTTCATTCTGTAATGAGCACACGCACAGCATAACCACCGCAATATTTTAGGTCGATTCACCATCTTTACTGTAGTAGCTGAAAACTGGTGGGCAAAATGAGTTCTCGCGTCAATTCGCCTTTAATTTTAGCTGAATTGGCAACCAAATCAACTGTTGAAGAATTTCTTAGACTCACCAGAAACGTCACGCAGCAATTGGCTACTGAAGACGGAATGGTCGGAACACTAAAGATAACAGACAGGCTTGTTGAAGCTCCACCCGCTGGAGAAGCGATTATAGTGGGAGATTTGCATGGGGACCTAAACAGCCTCGTCCATATACTAGAAGAGAGCGATTTTCTGGGCAAAATAAAGAAGGGCAGCGATGTTCTGCTAGTTTTTCTTGGAGATTACGGAGACCGAGGTACCCACTCCCCTGAAGTGTATTATATTGTATTGAAGCTCAAGGAAATGTTTCCTGAACACGTCATCTTGATGAGAGGAAACCATGAAGGACCCCCAGACCTTCTCGCTTATCCCCACGACATGCCACTTCAGCTGAAAAACAAGTTCGGTAACAAAGGATCAGAAGCTTACTTGAGGCTCCGAGAACTCTTTGATCATCTTTACACAGGCGTGCTAATAGAAGACAGGTACGTTTTGCTTCACGGCGGGGCTCCAAGCCAAGCCACCAGCCTCAATGACATCGCTTATGCCCATGAGAAGCATCCGCGAGAAAGCCACCTTGAAGAAATATTGTGGAATGACCCATGGGAGGGAATAAAGGGGACGATCGCTTCGCCCAGAGGCGCTGGCAGACTATTCGGTGAAGACGTCACAAGAAAGCTTCTGAAAATGCTTAACGTCAAAGTGTTGATTCGGGGGCACGAATCCTGTCCAGACGGATACAAAACCAATCACAACCAAAAAGTGTTAACTCTCTTCTCAAGAAAAGGAGTCCCATACAACAACAAGTACGGAGCTTATCTGCGCCTCGACATCTCACAAAAAATGAAAACTACAAAACAGCTTCTGCAAGGCATCCACAAATTCTAAGCCCAACAAAATCATATTAGGAGACTAATAATGCTTCATTGTTGAAAACAGTCTTTTTCAGGAAATGAGCAGAAGGCAAAAACAGTTCTTGGGCGCAGAAAACATTTTGTGCGGTATTACCTTATCTGTCAGAATAATGTTTGATAATTGAAGGGATAACGCTTGAAAATAGGAATCATGACCAGAGACGAAGACGGCTGGTGCTCCACGCAACTGCGACAAGCAATAGCAAGACAGAACGTAACATCCATCTGTTTTGGTTACCGCCAGATCATCGGACGCGTAAACTACACTCCTGAAGCCTCAATAGGCGAAATCAATCTTTTTCAAGACTTAGACGCCATGATCACGCGCCCCATTGGACGAGGCTCCCTAGAAGAAATCCTCTTCAGAATGAACCTTCTCCACAGACTGGAACGGCTAGGACAACTAATAATCAACCCGCCCCTAGCCATCGAACGATCAGTAGACAAATACTGTTCACTCACACTCTTTCACGAGAACGGATTGGCTGTTCCACGCACAGCCGTAACAGAAAGCCACGACGAAGCACTCAAATGCTTCCACGAACTAGGCGGAGACGTCGTAGTAAAACCCCTCTTCGGATCACGGGGAGTAGGCGCCACCAGAATCAATGACCCAGACATCGCCGCAAGAGTCTTCAGAACCATATCATTCTACCACGGCGTCCTATACCTCCAAGAATTCATACCCCACGGAGACTCAGACATCCGCGCCTTCGTCATAGGCGACAAAGTCGTAGCGGCTATGCGTAGAGTATCACCAAACTGGAAAACAAATGTTAGCCTCGGAGCAAAACCTGTACCCTTAAATCTATCCGAGGAACTGGAAAACCTTGCAGTTAAAGCAGCAAAAGTCATAGGCTGCAAGGTTACGGGTGTAGATTTGATGGAAGGACCAAACGGACCTGTAGTTATCGAAATTAACAGCCAACCGGGATGGAGGGGACTGCAGTCGGTCACAAAAACTAACATCGCCGACGAAATCATCAGTTACATCATCTCTGAACTCAGAGCTTAGGAGAAAAAAAGGTATGCGGGAGATCAAAGTTTCCCGAATAAACGTTGCAGACCAAACAATTGAACAGCGAACAGACTACGTAGCAGAAGATACTCCAATCCACATATTCCTCAACAAATACCACTACGGAACAATCCTCTGCTCCCCCAACCAATTAGAAGAGATGGTTGTTGGGCATCTTCTCTCTGAAGGACTCCTCACGTCAATGGATGAAATAGACGAATTGCAACTAAAGAAAGACGGAAAATGCATGATAACACTCAAACCAAACATAGACGCTAAGCAACGAATCTCAACATCACAACGCTTCGCACGGCTAATAGTTTCCTCCTGCGGCGTCCCAAACTACCGTCCCCTCTCCGAAATCATCAGCAGCCTCCCCAAAATGGACCTGACATTAACTGTAACCGCAAAGGTTCTTTCGGAGTCCGTGAAACAACTAAACTTTATTGCCGAGGAATTCCGAAAAACAGGCGGCGTTCACGTAGCCGCACTATACTCAACAGACGGAAAAGCAGTGGCTTTAGCCGAAGACGTGGGACGCCACAACGCCGTCGACAAAGTCATCGGTGTCGCTGCAACAAAAAACATGGACTTCACAAAACTTTTTCTTGCCCTGAGCGGGCGACTCACTGGAGACATAGTTTTGAAGGCTGCACGCACCAAAATTCCCGTAATCGCGTCGTTGTCCGCAGCTATCAGTTCAGGATTAGAAACGGCAAATTTAACAAAAATAACTTTGATCGGTTTTGTCAGAGGCAAAAGAATGAACGTTTACACGTACCCCGAACGAATAGTGTTCAGCAGCCGTAAGATTTAACGGTAAAACCTGTATGAAAAGTGATTATCAATGAAATCTAAAGCAGGTATAACCAATGTTCTATCAGGAGACTAATAACAGCGTATTGTTGAAAACAATACTTGTCAAAAAACCACGCCAACCCACATAATTCATAATGAAAAATATTATCCTGCAACCGTTTTACTCGATAGACCACCTTTTCTTCAATTACGCTGTCAAAAACGCTCATTTATGTTAAAAATTTACGATTGCCTTCGAAGCTTATATAGAGGTCTAATTTAACATCAAGCAACCAAAAAAAAGCTAGGATAACAAAACAAAAAAACATTCGGCAACATTCTATTTTTTGACAACTAACACACTAAAAGTTAGATAATACCGCCAAAATATCCAACCCCACCAAAATCTAACGTTTCTGCTTCCCAAAAAATGTGATTTGAGGTCATGTTCAGCGTCAAACGTCACAAAAACTAGTTTCTGGCTAACATTTTCTTTGAAAACCTGTCCTCGATCCTTCACGGTAACAACTGTTTTCTGTTTTTGCGCATCTTCATCACGTCTTTGAGTCGGCACATCCGAAATCAAATCTTTTTCTTTCGCTGTTTGTTGCGAAATTGAACGAAAGCAACAATATTTAATTTTTAACAGCAAATCTGCAACTGTTGAATTCCAATTTTAGCATTTCCTTCATAATTTCTATGGTTCACTTGGCAAATTGAGCAATAAATCTGTGACGATTAGAACGAAGTTGAACGAAACACAGAAACAGCAACTAAACAGCTTTTGCTGGAGTGAGGAAAAGGATAATAAGTTAAGACTTTACTTCTTGACGCGATTGTCTTGCAGAAATCAGCGGTAATTCTTGCAGGGGGCTTCTCCAGAAGGTTCGGCAGCGACAAAGGGCTAGTTCTTTTGTGGGATAGACCTCTTGTTCGTCACGTAATAGAAAGAGCATCCCCTGTAGTTGATGAAGTTCTGGTGGTAGTTAGCTCCGAAGAACAGAAAAAAAACTTTGAACCTGTTGTGGGAACCGAAGTAAATCTTGTCTTCGACAAAGACGACTCTCAAAGCCCTCTTGTTGGAGCCATAACCGGATTTGAAAATGCTAAAGGCGAATATTCGCTGCTTCTGCCCTGTGATGCTCCAATGGTTTCAACCCAGATAGTTCAGTTTCTTTTAGACATGTGCATCAATAGACATGCCGCTATTCCAAGATGGCCAAGTGGATACATTGAGCCTCTTCAGGCGGTTTATCACACAAAATCTGCCCTAACTGCAGCAAAGACTGCGTTGAAGCAGGGACACATGAACATGCGAGCCATGATCGAGAATCTGAGGGGAGTACGCTATATTTCAACGATGGTTTTAGAGCAACTGGAACCTAGGCTTGTGACCTTCTTTAACGTGAATACGCCTCAGGATCTAAAGAAAGCGGAGTCTTTTCTGGAGTAGGTGGCTATTTTATATCTGGCGTCGGCTCTAATGTTGGTTCTTGACACAAACAGTGCTTTTAGCGCAGAATAGCCGCCAATTTTTTAGGTTTTTGTCTATATTTTGGAAGTTATCTTCGGCACCTGAATTTTTTTTCAACTGTTTTTTATGATAAAAATGTGAAAAACGCTGATGCAAAAGTGTGTAATAGGCATTTAACTGCAATTAATACATGTTTCAGGAGGCGAATAATATTAAACCGACAACACTGAATCCACTAAAGAGGAGTTGTCATTGAATAAAGTCGAGGTATTCCCAGTAACCGGCTTGCCTATAGTGAAAGAAGGCGACGATTTAGCTCTGTTGATCTACCAAGCCGCTGAAAAGCAGGGAACTCCCATCCAAAACGGTGACATAATAGTAGTCACTCATGTGGTAGTTTCTAGGGCAGAAGGAAACGTTGTAGACCTCGAAACAGTAACTCCTTCAGAGTTCGCCAAAACCGTTGCTAAGACAACAGGCAAAGACCCTAGGCTCGTCGAGGTTATTCTCAGAGAATCCAGAAGCATCATACGTATGAGCAATGGGAAACTCATCACCGAAACCAAACAAGGATTGGTCTGCGCTAACTCGGGAATTGACCAGTCTAACGTTCCCGGAAATACTGTTGTGGCGCTTTTGCCTGAAGATTCTGATAATTCAGCCCGAACGATACGACAAAATGTGCTGAAACTTTCTGGAAAAGACGTGGCTGTCATTGTATCGGACACGCATGGGCGTCCACTTCGTCAGGGTGAAATCAACATAGCCTTAGGCATCTCCGGATTCGAGCCACTACGAGATCGAAGAGGCGAAAAAGACCTCTTCGGTTACACAATCAGAATCAAAAGAACCGCAATCGCCGACGAGTTAGCCTCAGCCGCTGAACTGGTCATCGGACAAACAAACGAGGGCATCCCCGTAGCCATAATCCGAGGATATCCCTACCCAAAATCTGAAACCGCAAACGCAACAACGATGATACGTCCTCCAGAAGAAGATTTGTTTATCTAAAACATTTTTGGAACAAAAAGCCAAATGACAGCCAAAACAGACATCCTGATCTCCATACTAAAACACACAAACAGCGGACCCGCTGCAAAAGAAATTATTGCCAGAGACGCCAACGTTCCTGTTCAAGTTGCCAACAATGTTTTGAGGGGTCTTCGTGAAATCGGGCTCATCGAATGTGAAGACGAACTAATCGAAGTATCTTCGAACCAACGAGTCAAGCTTGCCATTCACGCAATCAATCATGGAACCGACATTGAAAGAGTCTGCAAAGTTCTTGAATGGATAGAATTTGAAAATTTTGCAGCCACAGCCTTTGAAAAAAACAACTTCGCTGTTAAACGACGCTTCCGTTTCAAGGCAGCACAAAGAAGATGGGAAATTGATGTCTTAGCGTATAGTGAACCAATTATTGTTTGCGTAGATTGCAAACGTTGGCGGCGTGGTTGGGGAGATTCAGCAATAACAAGGGTTGCTGCGGCACAGGCACAGAGAACAGAGGTGTTAGCAAAGAATCTCCAGGATATCCAACGAGAAATAGGTTTAGATGATTGGAAGCAAGCAACTCTTTTTCCTGTGATTCTGTCACTGTTTCCGGGTACCGTAAAATTCTACAGCAAAGTGCCTGTTGTTCCTATTTTGCAGCTTCAAAACTTCTTAGATGAGTTCCAAGGTCACGTAACGGAATTAACTCATTTCCAGGCAACCTTAGGACCAAGACTATCCGATTACATCAACAAATAAGTCCAGTAACAGTTTCAGGCAATTCTTAGTTCCCCCTGATGACGTTAATAATTACACTTTTATGCCTAATTAGTGTTTGCTTCTATTCGACTAGACTGCAGAAATAGCTTCAACAACCGTTTTCTTTACTGCTTTCATGGCTGGATACAAGCTAGACACGCAGAGCAGTCCTAAGATAACAACTAGCCATGCTGTCACAGAAATGAGGGTTGATTGAGAGATAACGGGATCAGGAATTAACAACTCGAAAGTGATGAATAATCCAGCACTGATTCCGATTGCTCCGCTGACTGAAATGATTATTAGAGCCTGAGAAAAAACGATTTTCATTATGCTTCTTGGTTTGGCGCCCAAGGCTCTCATGATGCCAAATTCATGCTGCTGCCCTGAAATAGAGAGCATCAGATAGCTGAGAAGAGAGATTGCAGCTGTTGCCAGAGAGAAGAGAGGCAGAAACATAACCAAAGACCAGATGCTATTCAAAAAATTCACGTGCTTATCAAGAATCGTGTCAAGTTCTACAACATTCAAATTCTCTCCTGAAGCCACATTTTCTATTTGGGCGAGAACTTGCGGGTTTTCTGAGGGATCAATCTGCAGAAAAAGAAGATTGTAGCCTGATTGTCCCATGTCTTTGTATAATGTTTCCAGTGGCATGTACACAACTTTTCCGTTGTTCAGGGGATCCACGCACACCCCAACTATGTCATAGGGCAGTGAACTTTCAAAAACTATGATTGACTGATTTCGGGCATCATCAAACATTGTCACAGCCAACGAATCGCCAATAATTGTGGATCCGCGATCATTTTCAGCAAGTTTTCTCCCAAAAATAAGCCAATCATTAACAACATTTTCAGGTTCTACACCCAAAATCAATGCATTATCAGATCGGCTATCGCCAATAATTACCGCCCCTGTCTGTTCAACGGGATCCGGAACAATTCCCGGAACTTCATGAACAGAAGTTTCCAGTATTAACCTAGGATCAACCTTATGAACTCCCTGTAATTCATCCAGTTTGCTTACCATCGATTCCGAAATTAGGAACTCTGTGTTGAGATAATCAATTTGCTCCATTTCTTTTTCCTCAAAAAACTGGGAAAGCAGACTAACATAACGCTCTGTAAGAGCTGGATGACCTACAAGGACGATGATTCTGCCGATTGCGCGTTCAACATAGCTTGTGGTAGTCTGGTCTGCAATCATTCCGCCACCAATCGTCACTGTTGTTAAGGTCAAAACCACGGTGAGACAGATTATCGCTTGGGTCGTCGCAGATTTCCTGCGAACCAAATTACGATATGCAACTTTGAGTGTGAAACCAAGTTTTGAAGGAACCTTTCTTCCTAGACCTACAGTTGTTCCGAGGTTGTAAAGTGGGGACATGGCTTCTGTTGGCTTCACTTTGGCTGCTTTACGTATGGGTAAGGCTCCGAAGATGTGCGAAAAGATGATTAAAATAAGAGAGACAACGAGAATTGCGCCCAGATTTATGTTTTGCGAAATAGAAAAACCTGCATTCTTCAGAAAAAATGTAGAAAAGTAATAGATTGTGACTCCAAAAATTATTCCAGCTGCTGAACTGAGGAACACAAGCATAGAAAGTTCTGTGAGGAAATAGGCAAAAATGGAGCCACTTAGACATCCGGATGCTTTCATCACTCCTATGTCTCGCATTCGTCCAGACATTGTCAGATGAACTAGGAAGGATGTTATGATTGGGCCTGTTAGAATGTTTAGAATACTGACAATGAGGATAAATTGGGAGAATATGTTGTAGAATCCGCTGGTTAATCGTCCCCCTCTGGCGAGGAAGCTGATTTCAAAGCCTAAGTTGCTTCCGAAGATAACGAGAAAAAGAGTTGCAGCTGTAGCTATTGTTAAACCGAGAACAGTTAAAGCTGTTTGCTGTTTTCTTCTTGTCAAATCCTTGATTGGAAAGGATATCTCACTCATATATCCGTGAGCCTCCCATCCTTAAGACATAAGGAACGGCTTGCAAGCTTCAACAGTTTTTCGTCATGCGTCGCTACGATAACGGTCTTTCCTTCCGCCTTACTTTTCTCCAAGATACTAACAATGGCTAGACCTGTTTCTGTGTCTAAGTTCCCTGTCGGTTCGTCTGCGAGAAGAAGGAGAGGATCATTAGCTAAGGCTCGAGCAAAGGCGACTCTCTGGCGTTCACCTCCGCTGAGTTGGTCGGGGAAGTGGTTGGCTCGATGCTCCAAACCGACAAGCCTGAGCAGGGTTTCTGAGCGGTCTTTGATTCGTTCTCTTGACCAGCCAGCCAGCTCTACAACAAAAGCGATGTTCTCAGCGGCTGTTAATGTCGAGATGAGGTTGTATGATTGAAAAACAAATCCGATGTATGCCGAGCGGAAGGTTGCCAAAAAGTTTTCGTCGTATGTTCCGAGGTCATGGTCAAAGACAACGATTTTTCCGCTTGTTGGTTTATCTAGGGCTCCAATCAGATTGAGGAGAGTCGTCTTTCCGGCTCCAGAAGAACCATATATGGAAATGAATTCGCCTGCTTCAACAG
>Ga0307380_10008163_pt1 | contig 13467 bp, 7 predicted proteins | sample UN3MG_FD_202239 | JGI IMG/M metagenome (GOLD analysis project Ga0307380, IMG submission 202239) | Soil microbial communities from Risofladan, Vaasa, Finland - UN-3 | ecosystem: Environmental > Terrestrial > Soil > Coastal area > Acid sulfate soil | place: Finland: Risofladan, Vaasa | collected... | reverse complement strand
AGTTTCTTTCGTCCACTCAAACACCGGCCCTTAGCTGGCCATAACCGCCAACTCGGAGCTGCACGATGTATTCACTGTTTTTAAGGTCTGCTTTACAAGCAATGTCCTCCGGTTGCTCTCGAAGCAGTAAAAGGCAGGTTTATAGTTCGGGGACACATTTCTCCCCTCCTTCAAATACCTACTACTCGCACGAGAACTGTCACTATTATACTAATAACCGGAATTAAAAAAGTCAACAAAAAAATGAAATATATAATGCCGGATAAAGCAGGTTTGTACCGGGTTACGCACTTCTACTTTGGAGTTTATCCGGCTTTGGACGGACCCTGGAGTTTACCCCCACAAGTTTATCCAATGAGCTTGTCCCCGGTGTGTGCTTCTATGCTTTTTTAGTTTACCCCCGATGTTAGCTCACTTGCTTTTCTGTAGGGGCAGGGGGCCGGGAATCCTTTTTTACTTTTTCCTTTTTTTATGCTTTTTTCTCGCCTTTTCTTCTTTGTACAGGTTATAATAGCTGTTGGTATAGCGAGTTTGTAAACCTCTGATTTACAGTGATTTATCAACATGGCCTGCATTCAGCGGCGAAAAAGCACCTGTGGTTTTGCGGCCGGGATTGTTTTTTTTTGCGAATTTTTCAAAAAAATAAAAAAAACAATCAACATTTATAGTGTGTATATCGCCTTGTATTATAAGAGCAGGCGCATCTGTTTTGGACAAGAAATTCGATAAGTGGCCGTTGCCTCAATAAGGTAGGGCAATATGATGCGTGCAACGAGAGGATTTACGCGTTTGGGAATGCGGGTTCCCAATCACCGAAGCACCGGACTCCGCCCCGGGTTCGTTGGAGGGAGTGTTTCTAACCCCACAGCCGCTGCCCCGTCAGGAAAAAGAATTACCAATCGGGAAACTGCATCTTTTCTAACGGGGTTCACACTCATAGAGCTTTTGGTTGTGATTTCCATTATAGCGATCTTGATAGCGATATTGCTTCCCGTACTGCGAGGTGCCAGAGAGCTCGGCGAGCGGGCGGTCTGTCTTAGCAATCTCAAACAGCTTACCTTAGCGTGGATTGCCTATGCCGAAGAACACGATAGTATGCTCGTTTTAGGTAAACCCTTTGGTTATCGGGTAAAAAATTATGAAGGAAGTGGAAAAAAAACGCTCAGTCTGAAAGGCTGGGCGGGCTGGGACTTTTCTCCTATCCAGCCACCCTGGATAACTGGCCCCGACAAGGGCGCTCTGTGGCCATGGATTCGGGACGTGAAGGTCTACCGCTGCCCCCGGGGCCGCCCCGGCCATGCACTCACGTACGACAACGTAGTCGCCGCAAACGGCCACAACGTGGAAGGAACGTATATGGAGGGCACCGGTGGCTCGGACATGACAGAATCCGGAATACGCGTAGGACGTACAGTGCTGAAGCTAACTAAACTGACGGACATCGTAAGCCCCGGTGCGGGCCAGCGTGCGGTCTTTATCGACAGGGGCGGGGCTTCGGGAAGTTACGGTTTCTATGTTCATTATCTTTATCCTAATTGGAGTTTGGCCAGTCCCCCTCCGATACACCATAGCGACGGTACGACGCTCTCGATGGCGGATGGACACGCCGAATACTGGAAATGGAAGGGCCGCGAGACGGTGCAAATGCCCCGCAAGCTGGTACTTGCTGATGGTGGTCTATTCATGGATGTGATAGACGAACCGGCGGGACAGGCGGTGCCGGGATGGAAAGGCTACGAGCCGCTGACTGAGGATGGATTATATGACCTGCAAAGGCTGCAAAAGGCATCCTGGGGCAGGTTAGGGTATCCGACAGGGCACTCGCCCTAATACAGAAAATGAATATGATGCGGCCGTTGCCTCAAAAGGTAGGGCACTATGATGCGTGGAACGAGAGGATTTACGCGTTTGGGAATGCGGGTTCCCAATCACCGAAGCGCCGGACTCCGGCCCGGGTAATTTTTACCTGCCACGAAAAGCTCTGCATTGACCGCATCCTGAGTTTCGGCTGAATTTTACGTTTATCAGTAAAGAAAACTAAAAAAAACGTCAAGTTTGGTGATTTCGTTGAACTTACTATATAGAGTAGAGGCTGATTTTTAAATAAAGAGCTATTACTGAAACTTCTGTTTGGAAGAACATTCTTTGATAAAGGATGGAAACTGTAATGCGCACAAGGAAAGCTTTTACGCTCATAGAGCTTCTGGTTGTTATTTCCATTATAGCATTAATGATAGCGCTGCTGATTCCGGTGCTGGGTGCTGCGAAGGAACGAGGCCAGCGTACGGTTTGTCTGAGCAATCTTAAGCAGCTTACCTTAGCGTGGGTCGCCTTTGCAGAGGAGAACGACAGTAATATTGTATTAGGCAGCGCGCATTTATGGAGCGGACATGACGACCCGAGTACAGGGGAGATGATAGTGATTACCAGAGGCTGGCTTGGGCGAGCCTTTCTCCCTCGCAACAGCCGGGACCGTGCAGTTATGTTGGCGCACGAAGACAAGGGCGCCCTGTGGCCCTGGATTAAGGATGTGGATATTTACCGCTGTCCCCGAGGCTTAAAGGGTCATGCAGCGACATACTCCACGGTCGTATCGACACGCGGAAGCCTTGTGGAAGGGACGTATTATACAGAGTTCGTGGATGGCACGAGTCTTAATGCAATCGGCAAACGCGTTGGGCGTACAGTACTGCGTCTGACCAAACTTACAGACATCGTAAGTCCCGGTGCTGGCCAGCGTGCAGTCTTCATTGATCAGCGCCAGACGCCGGCCGGCAATGACTTCTACGTTCACTATCTTTACCCGAGGTGGAAATGGCACAGCCCTCCACCAATTCACCATGGCGGCGGCATGACGCTGTCGATGGCGGACGGACACGCTGAGTATTGGAAGTGGAAAGGCCGTGAGACATTGAATTTTCCTCGTAAGCTTATGCCTATGGACAACCTGTTCTGTGAAGTGCTGGAACCGCCGCCATTTCCGGGGGTGATATTACACGAGCCGCAAACCGAGGACGGCTTATATGACCTGCAGAGGCTGCAAAGGGCGACATGGGGCAGATTGGGCTATAAGGGGAAGTAGGAGAACAAGATATGGCTGCTTTGAAGACGAGTTTCAGATTGTTGGGATTCGGCGAACAAAACGGCAAATCTCCGATGACGTTGTTTGTATTGCTCGCCGTCTGTTTGTTAGGCCGAGTGAGCGGGGTAGAATTTGGAGGCGGTACGGGCATACCTGATGATCCGTATCTGATTTACACAGCCGAGCAGTTGAACGAGATTGGCGCTGATACTGAGAACCTTAACAAGCATTTCAAACTGATGAAAGATATTGATCTGGGCGGTTATACGGGAGAAGATTTTAACATCATCGGAACTTCCTTTGGTAACAACTTCAGTGGAGTATTCGACGGCAACGGCAGGAGAATCCACAATTTTACCTACACGTCCGGAGAAAGAGACTACATAGGAGTTTTCGGTTGTGTTCGAGGAGAAAATGCACTGATCAAGAATTTGGGATTGATTGACGCCAATATCGATGCTGGGACAGGAGATAATGCGGGTTCGCTGGTTGGCCAGTTAGATAGAGGTGCCGCTGTCAGAGGTTGCTATGCGCGGGGCGGCAGTGTTTCGGGTAACAATGATGTCGGCGGCCTTGTAGGACACGTTTCGGAAGGAACAATCACCTACTGCTATTCGAGCGTCAGTGTTTCCGGCCGAAGCAATGTCGGCGGTCTGGTGGGGTGGAACTGGGACTTTACAATGCGGTTCGGAGTAAAATCCACTAATAAGATTTCAAATTGCTGTTCGGTAGGCAGTGTTTCGGGGAGGATCAGTGCCGGCGGACTGGTGGGATTCAATTGGGACGGCACGATCACCAATTGCTTTTCGAACGGCAATGTTTCTGGCAGTGACAGCGGCTGGCAAATCGGGGGCATGGTGGGCCGTAATAATGAGGGCATAATCATCAACTGCTATTCAACTGGCAACGTTTCAGGATTTCTTGAAGTTGGCGGCCTGATCGGAGGGAATCGGGATGGTACAATCATCGATTGCTATTCAACAGGCGGCGTTACAGGAACGCGTGAAGTTGGCGGGCTGGTCGGATCGAATTCCGAGGGTACAGTCAGCACTTCCTTCTGGGACCGACAGAGAAGCGGTCTAAACAATATGTGCGGAGAGCAAAGTACGGGAACAGGCTGTGATGACGGCAGCGGCAGGACTACAGCGCAAATGCAGACGGGGAGCACGTTTTTGGAGGCGGGCTGGGATTTCGTGAATGAGACCGCGAACGGGATTGAAGATGTCTGGAGCATCTGTGATGGACTGGATTATCCGAAATTAGAATGGCAATTCATCACTGGAGATTTTGACGGCGACTACAGGGTGAACTTCGTGGATTTCGCTTTCTTTGCCGAACGCTGGCTTTCGAGCGACAGCGGTTTTCTCGGGTGCCGCGGGGCCGATCTTACCAACGACGGCAAAGTCGGCTTGGATGATCTGAGAGAATTCTCCAGCAACTGGCTGGCCGAGGGCATCCCAAATTCGACGGCAGTCCTTTGCCTTACCATCGACGACTTTGAGTCTTACAACGATTTAGACCCAAGTGATCCCGAGAGCAATAGAATATTCGACGTGTGGTCGGACGGATACGACAACCTGCTGACAAACGGCTCTGTCGTGGGACACAACAATCCCCCTTACGCCGAACGAAATATTGTTTATGGCGGCGAGCAGTCGATGCCCTATTATTACAACGCCATTTTCAAGCTTGCAAAAGCAGAACTGAAGCTGAGCCCGCCGCAGAATTGGGCGGAGACAGGCGCCGAGGTGTTATCGCTCTGGTTCCATGGTGACTCGATCAACGGTGTTACTCCCATGAGTGTCGTCCTCAACGGCAGTGAAGCAGTCTATCACAATGATCCTGAGGCGACACGGATAAACACCTGGACGGAGTGGATTATCGAGCTGCAAGAGTTTATGGGTGTTGACCTCGCCAACGTTAGTTCTATCGCCATTTGTCTTGGTGACCAGAGCAATCTACAGGCCGGAGGTACCGGAAAGATGTTCTTCGACAACATCCGGCTGTACGGACCCAATTGAAAAACCAGAACAAGGCCGTTCGGGCCGTCCGTTTTGAGGGCGAATTATGCGGAAAGAAGCAGGCTTTACACTCATAGAGCTTTTAGTTGTTATTTCCATTATAATGCCCTGATACGGAAAACGAATATGACAGTAGTCAATATAAATTGGCCCGAGAGATAATAGCGCGGAAAAGCATTTGAAACGTTTGCGTGGAAGGACTGCGCCCACAAAGAGGGTCCAGCTTAGACGGGCTTGAGCGATTATCGTAACAAACGGACACCGCCGGACGGCGCCGGCGGTATTGAAAGGAGTCTTGAAATGCGGGATGAATATCATGTCCTTGTAATCTTACTAATCATATCACTGTTATCTGCAATCTCAGTCGGGGAGATGGGTTCCGCGGGGCCCGCCCTGACTGAGCAAACACTTCAGGCCATTCAAAACTGCATGACCCGCTCGCCCGCCCCCTGGCCGGATAAATGGATGCAGGAGTATTTAGAGACAATCCGAAAAGCAGTTGAGTCGCATCAGGATGCTACATATTACGATGTGCGGCTGGAGATTCTGCGCGAAGGATTTACACCCTGCTGGGAGGGGCTGACGAAAAAAAAGGACAGGCCTTTGTTCGAGGTGTATCGCTGCCGTATGCGGTGGTACGTCGAGCACCTTATGGGGACAGAGTTCCCCTCCGAGGACGAGAGACAGAAGCTGCGCAATCAATACACGGGTATATGGGATTATGCGGCATGCTCGTTAGTGGCGCAGTTTCCATTTCTCGATGCGAACGCGGTTCAGGCGGCAAAAACAGATGATTTAAGTATCTGCTATCGCAAGATCGATGCGCCGCTGTGCCCTGAAGAATCACCATCCATTACTAAGCAGGAACAAAGACCATTAGAACAGCAGGACAAAACCGCGAAAGGAGGTGGTGCCTATGAGGTAGATTATAAGTCACAGAAAAAGTCAACTTCTGTCCGGGATTTTCGAATATTTGCCACTTTGAAAACGTCTTACATAGTAAAGCTGAAACGTCAGCTCATAAATGCAATAAGGGCTTTCGATGAGCACTATTGAACCAAAAGATGATGGGGCGCCTAACGGCAAGGACAATGGAGCGACCAGTTCTTTCAATGTCTCCGGAGCGGAGCCAATCGGGCAGATCGGTTCTTACAAGCTGCTAAGCGTTCTCGGCGAGGGGGGGTTCTCGATTGTTTATTTAGCTGAACAAGATAAGCCCGTAAGACGGCGAGTAGCGCTGAAAGTCATCAAGCCGGGTATGGACACCAAGCAAGTGATCGCCCGCTTCGAGGCCGAGCGCCAGACCTTAGCTTTGCTTGAGCACCCGAATATCGCTCCGGTCTTCGACGCCGGTACAACCGAGGCGGGTTTGCCTTATTTCGTCATGGAAAACGTCAAGGGCGTTTCCATTATCAAGCATTGCGACGGGAATAAGCTGACGGTCGAGGAGCGGCTGCAACTGTTCCTGCAAGCCTGTGAAGGTATTCAATACGCCCATCAGAAGGGTATCATTCACCGCGATGTTAAGCCGTCCAACATTTTAGTTTCCGTGCAAGGTGAAAAACCGGTCCTTAAGATTATTGACTTCGGGGTCGCCAAAGCCATCACGCAGTCATTAACCGACCGTACTCTTTACACCAAAGAAGGCCAGTTTATCGGTACTCCCGAGTACATGAGCCCCGAACAGGTAGAGATGGGTACGCAGGACATCGACACGCGTACCGACGTTTACTCGCTGGGTGTGCTGCTCTATGAACTGCTGACAGGTGCGATGCCTTTTGACACTCAGGTGCTTCGAGAAGGCGGCGTTGACTACATCCGCAAGGTTGTCCGCGAACAGGAACCCAAGAAACCGAGCACGCGTTTGACAAGCCTTGGTGATAAGGCGGCCAAGATTGCCGAAGAGCGCCGCACGGACGTCGTAAACCTTGCCAGACGTTTACGGAGGGAGCTTGAATGGATTCCTCTCAAAGCGATGCGTAAGGACCGTACACGCCGCTATCGATCGGCCTCCGAGCTTGCGGATGATATCAGGAATTACCTGAACGGTGTTCCACTGATTGCGGGGCCTGAATCGACGGCATATCGTCTCAAGAAGTTCGTTCGCCGGAACCGGGCGCTGGCGACCGGTTCTTTGGTGGTGCTGGCTGTTATGATTGCCGGGAGTATCATCTCAACGACCTTTGCTGTGAAGGCGGCACGTGCCCGCGCCGATGCCTTAGCAGCCCGCGATGAGGCGGAGCGACAGGCGAAGACTTCACAAGCAGTGAGCGACTTCCTGCGTGATGATCTTCTTGCATCGGTAGATCCTTATGTTACACAGGGCCGGGAAGTCACGGTCCGTTCGTTTCTTGATGTCGCATCGGAAGAACTCGAGGGCAAGTTCGAGCAGGAGCCGCTCGTTGAGGCCTCGATTCGGCATACCTTAGGTAACACATACCGGAACATCGGGGATTTCGGGCCAGCCGAGAAGCATCTTGAGCGTGCGTACAATATTCAGCGGGAGCAACTTGGCCAAGAGCATCCAGACACACTGGGAACAATGGAAGGCCTTGCCAGAGTATATTGGAGACAGGGCCGCTATGACAAGGCGCAGCAGATTTTTACCAAGACGGTTGAAGGCAGACGTAAAGTGCTCGGTGAGGAGCACCCGGACACTCTCTACTCTATGAACGACCTGGCCATGCTGTACTACTCTCAGGGTCGTTACCCAGAAGCGGAGTCCCTATACACAATGATGCTTCAGATCAGCCGTGCCCTTTTGGGCGATGATATCCGCACAGTGCTTTACATGGGCAATCTCGCCACGGTTTACAGGTCCCAAGGCCGGTACAGTGAGGCTGAGCCGCTGTACGTCAGGGCGATGGAACAATCTCAACGGCTGTTGGGTGAGGAGCACCCGGACACGTTGTACTGCATGAATGGTCTGGCTATGCTGTGGATCGACCAGGGCCGATACGAGGAGGCCGAGCCGCTCCTGCTCAAGGTGCTGGATATCGAGTATCTCGTACTGGGCGAGGAGCACTTAGACACACTTTATTCCTTGAACGGCCTGGCTGCACTCTACACTGCCCTGGGACGTTATGAGCAGGCCGAAGAACTCTTGATGAATGTATTAAAAATCGGGCAGCTTACGCTGGGCGAGGAGCATCCTACCACTTTAACCTCGGTTAACTGTCTGGGGCGGCTGTACTATCAGATGTCTCGTTATGGTGATTCGGAATTGTTACTGGTCAATGCCCTGCAGAGCAGACAGTTCGTGCTGGGTGACAATCACCCGGACACACTGGAAACCAAGAACGACCTGGCGGTGCTATGCAAAGAGCAAGCCCGATATGAAGAAGCAGAGACATTGCTACTCGCGGCGGTCGAAGGCCGACGCCTCAAACTCGGTGACATTCACCCACATACGTTAGAGTCATGGGACAATCTGATTAAACTCTACGAGGCCTGGAACAAGCCAGAAAAAGCTAACGAGTGGCGAGCAAAACTGTCTCCAGATGAAGACGTGGATGAATAAACTCACACTCAAGGATTTACTAAATAATTTTGAGTTTTAATCTCTAATTTTTATTGCTAATTCAGGCGCTTTTGTGGTCCATGAAGCCTTCGAGCTTGCGGGCGCGGACGGGGTGCTGGAGTTTTCGTATTGCTTTTGCCTCGACCTGCCTGACGCGCTCGCGGGTAACTTTGAAGATTCTGCCGACTTCCTCCAGGGTGTAAGTATAGCCGTCACCGATTCCGTATCGCAGCTTGATAATCTCGCGTTCGCGATATGAAAGTGTTTTGAGGACGACATCGATTCTGTCTTTGAGCATTTCCTGGGTAGCCGAGGCCACGGGTGAGTCGATGCAGTTATCTTCGATAAAATCTCCGAAGTAACTGTCCTCGCTTTCGCCTATGGGTCTATCGAGACTGATCGGGTGCTTGGATATCTTCAGGACCCTGCGGGTCTCATCGACAGTCATATCGGCTTCCTCGGCGATTTCTTCGATAGTTGCTTCTCTGCCGAGCTTCTGATGGAGGACTTTTCCGGCGGTCCTCAGCCGGCTCATCGTCTCTATCATATGGACCGGAATACGAATCGTTCGTGCATGGTCGGCAATCGCGCGGGTTATCGCCTGTCGAATCCACCATGTGGCATAGGTGCTGAATTTGTATCCCCTTCGGTACTCATATTTGTCGACGGCCCTCATCAGGCCGGTGTTGCCTTCCTGGATTAAATCCAGAAAGCTAAGGCCCCGGTTGCGATATTTCTTGGCGATGGAAACGACCAGTCTGAGGTTTGCGCTGGAGAGTTCGCGCTTGGTGTTCTCATATTGGCTGAAGACTCTGTCCAGGACGTTCAGGTTTTTGTTGAGCTGTTTCGGCCTTTCCATAACCAGCTCGATCAGGCCGGACAGCTCCTGCTTCATCGAATATATATCTTCTTCGGTTATCTGGCTGTTAGGGCCTGCTGCAATAGCATGCTCTAACTGGTGCATTTTACCGCAGATGCCGTGGAGTTTATTTTTCACCGGCTGGATTCTGCTGGTTCGCAGGCTCAGCTCTTCGAGCAGCGTTGCGATTTTTCGTTTGTTTCGACGCAGCCATTTCAATGTGGCCCGGGCTTCCTTGCTGCTTTGGTGCGTGAGAGTTTTCTTAAACAGGTCCTGGTTGATTTTGAGCAGCTTATCTACCGTACTGATGTTCACGAGGAGCCGCTTTTTGATTACACTTTTGGTGAGACTATATGCCGTGCCGACCTTGATTGTTCTGTCGAACGACATTATGCCGTTCTGTACCTGTTGTAATAAATCAAGAGAATTTCGGGCACAGTAGTCGCATTGAAGCATTTTCCTTCTAAAGGTCATTCTCGCTATTTCAATTTTTCGGGCGAGAGCAATTTCAGACTTTCTCGTTAGCAGAGGTATCTGGCCCATTTGAGTCAAATACATGCGAATGGGGTCGTCAATTCTGCGAGAGTTGTCTTCGCCGACCAGCTGCTGTTCGAGCAAGACGTCTTCTTTTAGATGCTGATCTTTGTCATCTTCGTGTTCATCTTCATCTTTATCTTCATCTTCATCGGCCGTTTCGAATTCCCCTTCTTCATGGGCTTTAGCGGCCTGATAGGATTCTACGTCATCTTCATCGAACAGACGGACGCCCATTTCATCGAGGTTTGCCAGAAGGCGGTCCAGGCGGCTGGCGCTTATAGCGTCATCGGGCAGGTCGTCGTTCATCTCCTCGTAAGTGAGAAAGCCTTTTTTCTTGCCCTTTTCGATCAGCAATTTTATCTGCTGCTCTGTGTCTTTGATATCGCCGCTGCTCGGGGGCTGCTCGACGATTTCGTCTTCAATGTCTGTATTTTTTTCATTGAAGGTAGTTTTTTTAGCTCTCTTTGTTCTTTTTTTTGTCACAATTTCACCTTTGTATATGTTTTGTAAAATCAATCAATAATCACATAGAACACAAATTCAAATTGTCCTCCCTCCCGATGGAATCCGGACAGTTTGCTATGTATATTATTTTTTACGACTGTTTGCCGACGGTTGTTCACTATACCATACCCACATTGTGCGGGTTTTCCTTTCCGGTATTTTCATAGACTTTGCGCAGAAATTGCTTCTGGTCATCTATTGTTTTAATGAAACTGTTTTGTTTCTGTGCCCGGTGGCGCTCAATCGCATCGAGGGCACCTTTCAGGCGGGCCTGGAAGTTTCCTTTTTCCTGTCCGGTTTGGCTTAATTCGACAAGAGAATTGCCGAGCTCTACGGATTCGGTTTTGGCCAATATCTCTGCAAGCGAAGCATTGATATCGGTATCGAGCGTTTCAAACAATATCTCTGCGATTTGTCTTGATATCGGCACATCGAAGATGTCCGGCGTAATTTTTTGTTTTACAATCTCAAAGAGCTTAGGTTCGTTGAGCAATACTTCGAGGACCTCTCGCTGGGCTGTGGCGAAGAGACCGCGGCCGTAGTCTATTGTTTGGGCTGTTTGGGTTTCGGTATTATAGCTTGCGGCTCTCTGGGCCTGCCTGAGCCTTCTTTTCAGCTCATCATTAATTTGCCTGGTATCAAGGCCGATGATCTTCGAAATCCGGTTAACTATCAAACCTCGGTCTATCGGTGTGACATTGCCCGCCCACAGCGCGGTTGCTATGGTCTGTAAGTACTCTTCAATCGCGGACCTTTTGCCGGCAAGGGTATCGTCGCTTCCGAAACCGGCCGTTAGTCTGTTCCACTTGAACTGGAAGACATCGACAGCGTCGCTCAAGAGCCGTTCGAACGGCTCTTTGCCGGCGGCTAAAAGAAAATCGCACGGGTCTTTACCTTCGGGGACCGAGGCAAGTCTTATATCTATGCGCTGTGCCAGACAGACATCCAGAGCCCTGTTGGCGGCTTCAAGGCCGGCGACGTCACTATCGAAAAGCAAAATCACTTTTTTCGCATAGCGCCGGAGGATGCGTCCGTGGCCGGCAGTGAAACTTGTTCCCAGGGTTGCTACAATGTTTGAGCAGCCGAATTGGTGTGCCATTATGCAGTCGGTGTAACCTTCGACGACAATCGCAGTGCCGGTCGATACAATCTGATGGCGTGCCTGCTCGAGACCGTAGAGAGAATTGCTTTTATCGAACAGGGGAGTCGTCGGGGAATTTATGTATTTGGCGCCTGAATCGTCTAAAGTTCGGCCGCCAAAGCCGATGACCCGACCGGTTACATCGGTAATTGTAAACATCAGGCGATTTACGAACTTGTCCTGATTTTTGGCGGTGATGAGGCCTGCCGGTTCAAGGAGTTTTATCTGGGCATTTTTATTCCGGGCGGTGCTGAGCAAATCATCGGGCGAATCGATTGCCAGGCCGAGCTTCCAGTTTGTTATGCTTTCGGAGGTTATCTGCCTTTGGGCGAGGTAGTCGCGGGCATATTTACCCCTTTTTTTGTCCTGGAGGTTTTGCTGGAAGTAGTTAGCGGCCCAGGCGTTGACCTTTGCCAGTTTGTTCGGGTCGATTTCCTGCGAGGGCGTTTGGGTCCGGCCCGGCCTTCGGGAAGGCTGGACAGGTTTTAGCTTAATGCCCGCACGCTCGGCCAGCCTTTCTATGGCCTGAGGGAAAGTGAGGTTCTCCCGCATCTGGAGAAATTTGAAGACATCGCCGCCGGCGCCGCAGGCAAAGCATTTGAATATCTGTTTGACTGCGTTGACGTTCATACTCGGGCGATTGTCATCGTGGAATGGGCAGAGGCCAACCATCTCGCGGCCCTTTCTCTTTAAGCTCACATGTTCACTTATGACATCAACGATGTCATTGGCCTGCTGAACCTGAATAACCGTACTATTATCAAACATCCCTGCCATAAAGCTTTGGCTCCGCCAAGAAACAGGCGGTTTGTGACACCCCTCCGAAAACCCGGTTACAATGGGTACCCCTTGAAAAAACTGATAAAAAATTACCACTCAACTACTTAAATATAGCCTTAATCGGCCAAAAGTCAAGTCGGCTGGCAAAAAGCCGTTTTTAATGCTGTTAAAAGGCATTTTTGGCTAACTGGACATTTGGTGAATCAGACATGAGATGTGAATAGCGCTTTTTGTTTTGTATTTAGCAGATAGCCCCAGTAGTATGAAATTCCTTATGCAAATATAAGATAAATCATAAAACCAAGATAAACCAAAATCCATATTTTGGCAGCAAGTTCATATTTCTGATATGTCATTCTCCTTAATAATTTATTACTTAACATAACAGAAACAGGTAAACATAAAAATACCCAGCCTATCCCGGCCAGAACGTCGCTTAAATAATGGGCACCTAAAAATATTCGTGAAAAACAAACCAATAATGCCACGAAGACTAAAATACATTTCACCAGGGTATGGAATCGTCCTTTATATTCCGCGTAAAAAAGAAAGGGCAGGGCAAGTGCCATACTTTTAGTTGAATGGCCGGAAGGGAACGAAGGAGAGCCCGAACGAGTAAAGAAGGTCAGTTGGTTTGCATATTCATGGATCGGACGGGTACGATGGAATATTTCTTTTAGTAAGTCGCCGGATATGCCGGCGACGGCGAAAGAAAAGATTATCAATAGAAATACCTGTCTTGACTTTTTCAATTCAGTGAATTTCAAAGACAGTACCAGGTACAACATATATATAAACACAATGACAGGCATTCCGTATTGTGAAGAGAGCCGATTAATTATAAGCAGGCCGTCACCGAAATTAGAGTTGTTTAAGGAAAATAAAATGTGCCTGTCCGCTTCAACCTGGAACCACAGGAACACAGAGATACCCCAGGAGATTGAAAAAACGACACTAAAGCTAATCCATTGTTTTTTAGATGTTTTGTTTATCAAATCAGCGTCTGATAATTTGAGCTGGTCG
>Ga0307380_10008160_pt1 | contig 13469 bp, 6 predicted proteins | sample UN3MG_FD_202239 | JGI IMG/M metagenome (GOLD analysis project Ga0307380, IMG submission 202239) | Soil microbial communities from Risofladan, Vaasa, Finland - UN-3 | ecosystem: Environmental > Terrestrial > Soil > Coastal area > Acid sulfate soil | place: Finland: Risofladan, Vaasa | collected... | reverse complement strand
GAAGAAGAAGGGGAAGAGGAGCGCCAAGAACGAGGACGAGACTGCCGGCGCGAAGACCGGTAGCGCGGCGGGCCCGGTGAGCCCCATGGCCGCCGTGGGGCGCCTCAAGACGCTCGGGAAGATGTTCGCCAGCGGCGGCACGTTCACCAACGCCGAGTACAACCGTGTGCTCCGGATCGGCGACAACTACGGTATGGAGACGACTACGGGGTTCGGTCAGGCGGGCTGGTCCTACATCCGCGAGTTCGCCACGGAGCGGATGTACGAGGGCGACTTCAAGCAGGGGTTGGACGCGATGGCGGCAGAGGCCGCGAACATCATCTCCTCGAAGATCCCCGACGCCAGGGGGGTGACTGCAGCGGACGTGTCCGCTGAAGCTGATTCGATGGCTGACTGGCTGGCGACGAACCATCGTTCGCTCGCTCTCGACGACGAGGGCGATCGTGCGACTTTGGCAGCCGCCGTCGCGTCCAAGGTCGGGGTCTCGAAGGAGAAGCTGCAGGGGATGATCGAGGAGAAGCTGTCGAGCTATGCTCTCGATGATGATGACGACCTGTACAACGTGGCACGCTGGTTGGCGGACCTGAAGCTCTCGAAGGCGCAGGGTCCGCTCGGCCTCCTCAAGTCCGAGATGAACACGTTCGTCGAGCCCGACACGTTCCAGGTCGGCTCGGTCACGTACCACAAGGCCCCGCACACCGCGTACGACATCAACGAGCAGAGTCGTCGCACCGGGCTTCAGAAGGCGATGGTCACGCGGGACGACTTCGTGACGATCGAGAAGAGCGAGGATGCCACTTCCGGGCCGGTCCGGGCGGGTCCCGACGGTCGCATGGTCGCTCCGAACTTCGGTCTTCTCACTCGGAAGGGGTAGCCCGTGGGCTTTCGAGATCAGCTGCGCAGCGCGGCGGTGCAAGCCGCCGCTGCCACTCTCGGAGCCGCGGGCTCCCGTGCGCAGGCGTTCGCGCAGTGGACGGACAACCAGCAGTTCGACGACTGGATGTCGAAGGCTGCGGACAGTGCGAAGAAGGCCGGCAACGACGGCAACCACGGCATGCCGGGCGAGCCGATCGACAGGAAGGCGCTCCATTTCGACCCGTTCGATCTCGTTTCGGCCATGGGGTACCGAGATCGCCCGTCACCGATGACCTATGCGGCGATGGAACGGGTCGGGATGACCGTCCCCGTGATCGCGGACATCATCAAGGTTCGCACGAACCAGGTGCTCATGTTCTGCGAGCCGCCTGAGGACCGGCACAGTCCGGGCTTCGAGATTCGGCTTCGAGATCGCAACGCCAAGATGGGCAAGAAGGAGGAGAAGCGCGCCTCCGAGCTGGCCGGGCTGATGCAGACATGCGGCTACGTCGAAGACGGGCGCATAGATACGAGCCAAACACTGACCTCATTCGCGAAGAAGTTCATCCCAGACAGTCTCACGTTCGATCAGGCGACCTTCGAAGTGGTGCCGGACCGAAAGGGGCGTCCGAGCTACTTTGACACCGTAGATCCGACCACCATCCGCTTGCTCGACCCGGCGTATCGTGACGCTGATGATCCGTTCGCGGTGCAGGTCATCAACGGCTCGATCGTGGAAGCCTTCACGCCCGAAGAGCTGGCCTTCTGCATTCGGAATCCGAGATCTGGCATCCGCTCGTACGGATACGGACTGTCTGAGATCGAGACCGCGGTGAGGGAAATCACCGGCTTCCTCTGGGGCATGGACTACAACCGTCGGTTCTTCACCCAGGGCTCGGCCACAAGAGGCGTTCTGAACTTCAAGGGCACGATTCCCGACAAGCAGCTGCGTGCTTTCCGTCGGCAGTGGTACGCGATGGTTTCTGGGGTCGCCAACGCATGGCGCACACCCATCACCAACGCGGATGAACTGCAGTGGATCAACATGCAGATGTCGAACCGCGACATGGAGTACAACGCCTGGATCGACTTCCTGATCAAGATCTTCTGCGCACGGTTCAACATCGCCCCCGAAGAGGTGCAGTTCTCCTACGGCAACACGGGGCAGTCGTCGGCGATGGGGAACGCTCCGGTCGAGGAGAAGATCAAGGCGTCGAAGGATTTGGGGCTTCGCCCACTCGTTCGCTGGTTCTTCATGTGCCTCAACGTGCACTTCCTGTGGCGCGTAGACCCTGACTACGAGATCCGAGCCGTTGGGCTCGACGATCAGGGCGAGGAAGCCGAGACCGAGTTGCTCACGAAGCAGGTGTCGGCATTCCGCACGCTCAACGAAGTGCGGGAAGATCGCGGAGACCCGCCGCTCTCCGAGGAGGAAGGCGGGAACCTCATCCTCAACGCCCAGTACATCCAGTGGCTCAATGCCAAGCAGCAGGCTGAGATGATGGGTGGTGGAATGGGCGAGGAGGACGGTTTCGATGATGAAGGTGGTGGCGACTTCGGTGACGAAGCCGAGGGCGATTTCGACCTCGAAGACGAGATCGATTTCAACGACTTCGGCGGTTCAAGTCCTGAGTCCGTTGACACGGGCGGAGAGGACGCAATAAAGTCCGAGCGTGATCCGAGGCCGTTGGCTCGGTACACTACGGATATCTGATCACTCGATCAAGGAGACAATCCCATGGGATCCCCGAGCCTTCTCGACGCGCAAGCAACCAGCGTCCTTTCCCGAATGAATGCGGTGCTCCGCGCTGCTCAGAACCACATCGAGCAGGGCGGCGTCGTCACCGACGGCGGCACTACCCAGGCATCCGGAGCCAACACGGCGCCGAACCTCGATCTCGATGTCGATCTGCTCATCGCGCAGGCCAAGGGCAAGCCGCACTTCCTGGCTGCCGCCGCTGATGTCGACTCCGACGCCGGTGACACGGTGGTCTGGGGCGCGACGTCCGGCAAGGCGAGCAAGGCGGCTGTCGTGCTGGAGACGGGCGCGGCGAACGACACGCCAGCCTACCTCATCCTCCCTGGCACCGTCGCCGACACCGCGGATTCGGTGGTGCTCACCGAAGACGAGATCTCGGCACTGGTGGCGCACGACAACTGGATTCTGCTCGCCGACGCCACGTTCACGCGGACCGGCGACACCACGATCACGGTGGCGCTCTCCTACGCGCGGCGTGGTGGTGTCCGAGGTCGGGTCGCCGACAGCGGCAGCTTCGACGTCGATCTCGCCGTCACCGAGGCGGACTTCCGCAACTACGGCGCCTAGCACCGCATGCGCTTCGACATCGAGTGCGAAGCGGGGGACTTGGCAGCCAACCCGGAACGCGCCCTGTCGGCTCTTTGCGATCTCGCTAGAGCCGACGGGGCGGATCCGCATGAGTGGCTGGAGAAGGCACTGAAGAGCGCTGGTGTCACGCAGCTCGCTGTCCAGGTCAGTCAGGACCCACCTCATCAGGTGGTGCTCGACGCCACGCTCGAAGTGATTGAGCTGTACGATCGCGTCATGGTTCAGATGCGGGAAGCACTGGTTGCGAGGATCGGGAGAGCGGTCCGGGATGCGGACATCAGCAGGTACGTGGAGATGGCTCAGGAGCGGTGAATGTGGCTGACCCCCGAGGTCGCTCGCGATTTGGATACGATCATTCGCGAGCATCATGGTGCGGTCGCTGCGGTCATCTTCGGCCCCACCGCAGTTAGCCTTGAGCTGATGCAGCGGGCGATCATGCTGGGGCTCATTGACCCCGCACACCCGAAAGAGAGCCTTGCCCGCCTCATGCTCCTCTTCGGCGCCTATCAAGGGTCAGTCGGAGAGGAGCCCGAGATGGGGTTGGAGGCGTTCCGCAACCTCTTGAGCGGGCAGGGGATGCCCATCACGCCCACGGAAGAGGCGTCAGCGGCTTATGCGGCGCGCTCGGCGGCGGATTTGGTCGTGGGGATGGGTTCGAAGGCGTCAGCACGGTTTACGGCGTCGATGCATGACATGGACCAGCAGATCGACTACCAGCTGCGCGAGGACATCCGCGACGTCATCAGCGCTCGATTCGGCGACGAAGACGCGATGGAGCGGGTTCGAGAGAAGGGGATCGAGGAAGGGCTCACCGATGACTACTTTGACGGGTTGTTCCGCGCGACCGTGGGGCGCGTGCGCTCGGACATCGGCCACCTCACCCAGGACTGGCGGCGAGACCTGCAGCGAATTGCACAGACCGAGCTACACGGCGCGGTACAGAACGGTCAGGTCGAGCGCTGGATGTCGGCGGCCGAAGAGGAGTCGAAGACAACCGGCAAACCGATCAAGGACCCGCTGGTGTACAAGCTGCCACGTGACGGTGCTTGCAAGCACTGCATCCGACTGCATCTTGATGGTTCCTTCCCGCGGGTGTACAAGATGTCGCACGCGATCGGGAACGGCACCAACTACGGTCGAAAGGCGCCTGACTGGGAATTCGTAGTCGGATCAGTACACCCCTGGTGCGGCTGTCCCATATTCAAGGTTCCAGGCTGGGTTTCGATGCCTTCCGGTTGGCAGTCCGGAGACGCAGCGCCCGGTGCGGTGCGCGGCATGGGGAGGGTGGCGTGAAGTACCCCGCTGGTACCGTGCGGAAGTGGAAGACCGGATCGGTGCAGAAGCAGGCTGACGGCTCGTGGAAGCCGATCGGCGCCCAGAAGCGCTCTCCCGTTCAAGGGTTGATCGACAGCTACTTCGTCACCGACGACTCCGATCACCCGGTCATCCTACGTAAGCGTGAGCGCGTCAAGTCGTTCATCGAGTCGCTGGTCATCAGCGGCACTCCGCAAGACGTGCAGCGGGTTTTAGATCTGGCGCGCGACGCGGCACAGGAACGCATCCCGCTGGAGTCGTTCGACAAGCTCTGGGAGCTGGCGCACAAGTACGAGCAGGAGGGGCTTCCGAGCTTGCTTTCGCCCACCTCGAAGCCGGCGCCCGCACGGCGAGCAGATCTCGGTATCAGTCCTGACGATGGTTCGTGGTGGGTGCGCGGCAAGGCTGCAGCGGTTCGTGATGTCGAGCCGTTCATCCCAGACGGGTTGCCGCTCGAAGAGTGCGAACGGCAGATCAGGGGCCGGAGCAACGAGTTCATGGTGCTGATCTCGGATACCGGCGACCAGCGGATCGTGGGAAGTCCTGCGAAGAGTCGTGCGCTCGCAGAGCGCATGGGCCGGGCGATTGATACGTCGGTCGCATGCATGGTGCCGGATGGGGCGAGGCTCATGCACAACGCGGTTCTGACTCACAATCATCCGTATTCGGCTGTATTGAGCAGGCCCGACATGCAGACGGCGGTGCAGTACAATCTCAAGGAAGTCCGGGCAACCGTACCGGACGGCGGGTATTGGAGCGCAACCCGTCCTGGAACGAAGTGGCCACCTGAGGTCGCTGTTGCGTCAGCGCATGAGCACCTCAAGAGCAATGTTCTGGTGGCCGCGAAGTGGGAAATGGACAAATGGATTCGATCGCAGGGCGGGGACCCGAAGGATGGTTTCGATGGCGAAAAGTTCGACGAAGCAAAGTGGTACGGGATCATCAACAACGAGTTCGCCAAAGCCGCCCCTGGAGCATCCGAACACCTCGGAGAGTTCCGATTCGTTGCCGCCGGGAGTATACGAGCACGAGGGGGACGTTCTGATCGTGCAGGACGAGCCTCCGGTGTACAGGGGGAAGCAGTGACGAAGTCAGCACTGCCGATCGGCACCGTCAGGCAGCGGAAAGGCGGCAAGTTCAAAAAGACTGGTCTGAACAAGTGGGTTCTAGTCACGGAGGCGTCTTCGTCTTCAAGTCGTCGCGTAGTGGAGGACGATGCGTCATACGAGCGGCATGCACGCGAGCTGGGCGCACAGATCGGGCTGGCTGTTGGTGGTACGAGGGTCGGGCACAAGCCCGGGGGTGGCGCGGTTAGATCGGAGGAGTTCGGTGTGTCCTTGGCACCGGCAGCGTTGAAGCGCGCGCTCGGAACCCGACCCAACGCAGTTCACGTCGATCAGCTGGTCAAGCAGGCGGCAGCGGAAGCCGCGAAGGAGTACGGGGAGAAGGCGAGCGTCATCGAGGACGAGATCCGGGAAAAGGCGGCGATGTCTGGCGCCACGGCTCAAATCGAGATCAAATTGATCGATCAGGCGTTGTCGGAGCTGATCCAGGCTGTGCCCGGCGAGTACCGCAACGATCGGCGCCAGGGTGAGATTCGCGCATTGGAGCTTCTTGCTCACCATTTTGGTCGAGTTCGGAAGTCATCGGAACTGGTGCTCATGTGGTCGGGTGGGGTCGTGTTGCCCGACCTGACAGCCGCACCGGAGCCGCGCCGGCTGCCGATCACCATGGGACCGCCTCCCGAGCCGAATCGTGACCCGTTTCCGTACGTCGGCACGCTCAACTTCAACGGCATCTTGATCTACGTCGAGAACGCACCGGGTTCAACGCGTTCTGGGCGCGGCCACGACGGGAAGAAGTGGTCGATCACGATGCAGAACTACTACGGGGAGATCCCCGGGACGCATGGCGCGGACGGCGATCCGGTCGATGTGTACGTTGGTTACGACTTCGGAGCGCCCACGGTCTATGTGTTGCATCAGGTGCAGCAGCACAGCGACGAGTACGCGCCGATCGGTACTTTCGACGAAGACAAGCTCATGCTCGGGTTCTCGTCGCGCGAGGAGGCGTTGCGCGCCTACGCGGCGCACTTCGACCACGCGGTCATGGAGCCGGGTGTGACCGAGATCTCGGTCACAATGTTGCGCGACATGTTCGCAGAGGGCGAGCTGGACTTCGGCGCTGTGGTCAAGGCGTGCAGCTGTCAGGACGATGAGCTGTCCAAGGATGACGCGGTTGGGGGCAAGATCCGCACGCTCATGAATGAGGGCTACCCGCAGAAGCAGTCGGTAGCGATCGCTCTCGACATGAAGCGTCGCGGCAAGCTCTCGAAGGCGGTCGATCAGCTCCCCGGCGGGAAGGCCGACCACATGCAGCCCAGCGACTTCGATGACGACGCGCTCGCGGAGGGCATGGCACACGAGCTGGAGCACACGGAGTCGCTCAAGATCGCTCGCGAAATCGCCATGGACCACCTCGCCGAGGACAGGCAGTACTACAAGAAGCTCAAGACCATCGAAAAGGGCGGCGGGGCGATCGGTAGAGCCATCGACGAACTGGTCGAGCAAGGTGTCGACCACGCCGACGCGGTCGACGAGGTGTTCGAGGCGTACAACAAGGGCAAGCTCGGCGACGTCACCGGCAACGACGAGGACAACGCGGACGACGATGAGGCTGAAAAGTCGCTCGTGTTCGAGCTAGTCAAGGGGCGTAAGGCGCTGCCGATCGGCTGGGTCTCGTACCGAAAGGACGGGCACTATCGGAAGGACGCTCCGAACGAGTGGAACAGGGTCGACCCCAACTCGATGCGCTGGGAGCCAGATCCGGGGCGGTCTGTGGCCGCGCTCAAGCCGGGTGACGTGGTCACGGTCGCCTCGCGTGACGGTCTGTGGATGGTTGATCCGAGCGGGAAGGGCGCTGTCGGAACGAAGCGCTCCGTGCGGGTGATCTCGCTGGCAAGCGATGCGGCTGAGACCGTCCGCCACGCCACTCTCCAGCCGCTGCGACCGAAGATGGCGCGTCCGAAGAAGCGCCCGCCGCCGCGACGAGCACCCGCGCCCAAGAAGCAAGTGAAGAAGGAGCCCCCACCCAGGAAGCGACGCAACCCCGAGTGGCAGCCGGGGCTCGATGAATCGCTAGCGCACCCGAGCGAGAAGGCTCGTATGAGCCGGAAGTTCAAGGGGAGCCGTGCGGAGCCCGACACAGTGCACTGGAAGCTGGAGAACGGCGAATACGCGCTTATGCGCGTAAAGGATCGCGTCAGGGGAAAGTTCCGCTGGACTGTCAACGTGCCGCAGGACGATCAGCCGGCTCTCGTGGAGCAGTTTACGCCGCTTATGCACCGTGTCGCGCTCGACGTAGCCAAGAAGCGCCCGTTCGTGCCTATGCGTCGTGGCGGGGAGTTGACGCCGGAGTACGAGGAGATCTTGTCCGGCGCGAAGCTCGGCCTCCTTATGACCTTGCGCAACTACGACGGGTCGAAGCCGTTCATTCCGGTGGCCACTGGCTACATGACCGCGTACGCGTCGCAGGGCAAGCGCGCTGCAGTCGGATCGGCTCGTCCGTGGACCGAGCGGCAGCGGCGCCTTGTACATACGTTCCTCGCGGCTCAGTTTCAGGCGACCAAGAAGGCCGAGAAGAAGGAGCAGAAGCCTTCGAACGAGGACATCGCCAACTCGTGGTACATCACGAAGCGGCAGGTGTACAGCGGCGACGCGGGCTCGATGGGATCGTACGCGACCCCGGGCGACTTCATCGATCAGGCATACGAGCCGGTGCCCATGGAGAGCTGGCAGGTCTTCACACCGACGGGCGAGCCCCGCGGCAAGGTTTACCCGGGCAAGCTCGCACTCGTGGAGAAGATGAAGGCGCTCGTGGACGGTGGACGCGTCACGGGGTTCATCGACGAGGAGGGGCAGGGAGATCGTCTGCTGTTCCCGCCGGACATGCCCGCTGGGTTGGTCGAGCATGTAAAGGGCGAGATCGAGATCGCAGTGGAGCGGCTCACCGAGCCCAATCACACCATCATTCGAATGCTCGCTGGTCTGCATGACGACAGCGGACCGGATTGGGGCGGGAAGCCGGCGACCAACCAGCAGATCGGGCGGGTGCTCGCGTCGATGGGGCTGTTGGATGCCAAGAAGAACGAGTCGAATCCCTCGATCAACCGAAAGGTGCGACCGCTCATCGAGGCTGCGAAGCAGAAACTGAAGCAGATCGCCGCTGCTCGCGGTTACACGGCGGAGAAGCATATCGACGGCTTGTTTCCCGAAGCGCCCGCTGTCACGATCACCCAAGAACATCATGGCACCTGGTACCCGTCGCACTCCGAGCTGCGCAAGCGGTGGGGGGACAACTGGTCGGTGCACGCATACTTCGAGTCGATCCGCAACGGGGACGCAACTGAGACGGCTCGCGTGCTCGACAAGCGGAAGGCCGGCACCATCACGGAGCACGAGGAGAACACGTTGCGCAAGAAGATGGCGAAGTGGCGTGACGAGAACAGCGCACGCGAGTGGGCGCATTACAGGGAAGCCGTGCGCCACGTCGATCCGAGCGAAGCCCACGACAGCGGCCTTCAGGGGGGAAACGCAGAGACCATGCTCACCGACGATCACATGCGATGGCTGCTCCGGACGGTCGGTAGCACCGCCGAGGCTGCACAGCCGATTCCGTCACTGGCGCGTCACTTGCCGCCGTTGAACCCTGCTGGGGTCGTGGCACCCGGAAGTGTGGGGACCGGTCCCGGCAATCCGGGCGGATTGTCGGATGCACAGTACGGGGAGATGATGCGCGAAGGGTTCGCTGGATCGTCGGCCCGTCAGGCATCGGCACCGAAGCCCATCAAGTTCGAGTACTAGAGGTCAACATGAAGTATCACATCTGGCGTCAGTTCGATCACGAGCCCTACACGCGGTATGGCTGCACGCTCGAACAGGCAGACACTCCGGACGGCTATCGCATGGTCGATAGCGACCCTTCCGTGGCCTCGATGGACTTCTTGCATACGTTGGCTGACCATCTGCGACAGCCCATCGGTGTACAGTCAGCCGCTGTGGACGGTGACGGGGTCTCCCACTTCATGCACACTCGCGGTCCTGGCGAGGTCGGCCATTTCGAAGCTGCGGTGCGTTCAATCCCCGGCGCCTACCTGTGCGCTGTCGGGCGAGGCTGAATCATGATCTTCGTCATCGAAAACGACGACCTCTACAAGGCGATCGGCGACCAGCGCGCCAACCACAAGTATTGGCGACGGGTCCCGAGAGGGCGTGATGCGCAAGGACGCATGCGGTACAACTACTACTACGACAACGAGACCAGTCGGAAGAAGTACGCCGAAGACAAGGCCGACTACGATCGACGTCGTGCAAAGTTTCGTGCCAACAAGCGCGAAGCCGAGGAGATGGCCGAACACCGCACCCAGGTGCAGTTCGAGGTCGACTTTCCGCCGCTCAGGCAGGCGCGGATGCCGCTCAAGAAGCTGAACACGGAGTACCTCGGCGGGTTGTGGGGTGGAAAGCATCAGCTTCGTGTGATCGCGCCTGAAGAGGTCGCCAAGCCGTACCATGAGGAGATTTCCTCCTACTACGGCGGAGCCGAGCCCGACGACATCATGGGTCTTCCGCAGTCAGTCTTCCGGTCGCTGGAAATGGCGCTGCAGCGTCTGCCGTCTGGGCTGCGTGAAGCGTTCGATGGGACAGTGTCCGCGATCGAGTTCAAGAAGACGTCTAAGGACTCTGCTGGCAGATGCCATATTCATGGTGATGGCACGAGCACGATCGATATTGACCCCGAGAAGGTTCAGTCGGCCGGTGTCGGACGTGGACCGCATCTTCGTGGCGGCACGTGGGCCACCGACGCGATCATGCACGAAATCGGGCATGCGCTCCTCAACCGGCTGGACAACAACCCGCCCAAGGGGATGGAGAAGCTCTCCGAGCAGTGGGAGAAGTTCTACAAGGACGAGGCGCAGCGAGAAGCGGGTGTCACGGGCGGGGCGGAGATTGAGGGGGCCGGAGGGGCGAAGAACTCCCACGAACGGTTTGCGGAGTCGTTTGCGGCGGCGCTGCTGTACCCGAAGCAGCTCGCTCACGCTGCGCCGGTCATGTACGAGTGGATGCGGGACTTCATCGGGCACGAGACGATGTTGCCGCTTACCACCGAGACCATCCAAGGGTTCCCGGCTCCCAGGGCTTCAGATCGTCGCAAGTGGCGCGCAGCGCGTAAGGCGCTCGAAGTCGCTGGAAGGAAGGACGATGCTGGCGAAGCGTTCAAGCAGGCGCAACTGGCTGAGCACTACGGTCGGGGCATCATGCAGACGCCGGAAGACAGCACCAAGCTGACCTGGTGGAAGCAGCCCGAGACCAAGGTGCAGGCGCTCTTGCGCACCGAGCCCGACTCGAAGAAGGCGCCCAAGGGGTCTGTCTACACGCATCCGAAGGACAAGTTCTACGAGATGCACCGCAACGGACGCATGATCTACATGCGGATCGGGAAGTCCGGTCCCGACAAGGATTTCAGTGGTTGGAACCCCGATAGTGTCGGGGACGAGTCGAAGTGGGACCCCAACGGCACCGGCCGGTACCAGCTCGGAGCGAACGAGATCAAGGAAGTCTATGACGCCGACGGCAACGCGTTGTCGACGTTGTCGGCGATGTACTACCTGGAGCAGGACGAGCTGCCTGATGAGCCGCCGCCCGGGTGGAAGCCGCAGAAGGGTGAAATGTGGAACCCGTCTCGACTCATCGCCTTCGACAAGGCTGCGATCTACGGACCGGAGAACGAGAGGGCGGTCGACGCGCGGCAGATCGGTCGGAAGATGGCTGACATGACGCACAAGGTCATGAAGGTTCGGCGCTACGGAGAGGAAGCAGCAAGGGGTGTGAAGGGCGCCGACAAGCTGCTGGAGGCTGCGAAGAAGGCGGTAGACGAGATCGAGTTGCTCATGCCGGTGGAGATCGATGAGACGACCTTCCGGCAGCGCTCCGGCACGTTCGTGTTCGATCGTTGGGAGGCGGCCGGCGAAGACCTGGTCCAGGCAATCGCCTCTCTCCCAGCGGGCAGCGCAGAGCGGATTCGGCTGGAGAAGGAGTACCTGAAGCTGCAGCCGAACACGGCGTTCAAGTTGGAGCGCGACGCACGTGGACGGGTGATTCGGCGGGTGCCGATCATCGACTTCACAGCGCACGGCAAGGCGAACATGCGGATGCACACCATTCGCTACCGCAACCCGAATCCGGATGGGACGTACACGGAGATCGAGTGTGAGCGGCAGCTGAAGGGGCCGCATGCCGGCGCGTTCCACATCGCGAACCCGGTGTGGCGGGCGTTGCTCACGCCCAACAACGAGCCGATTCGGAAGGCGTCAGATCTCAAGAAGCTCTGCGCGGACGCTGCAACGCTGCGGCGGCGCATCTGGGTCTCTGTGCGGACCAGGACTTCAGGGCGCGGTCAGCCGAACTACCTGCACTTGCAGGTCGAGTTCGATGGTCGCGGGTCTCCGCTCCTGGTCGGTCACGAGTGGAAGCGGATGCTCGGATCGTCGGAACCGCGGCTCGACATGTTGCTGGACCGTGACAACGCCGGAAATCCGCTGTTGAAGGGTGAGACGATTCGTCCTTCGATCGTCGAAACGGCGAAGCCTCGCAAGATCGTCGAAGAAATGGTCGAGAGCTACAAGTCTGCCGCGGTCGCCCTGGCGCAGAACCCTAACGCCAATCCGGACGATTTTGGCGGAGAGTTGATCGTCATCAACACGCGCAATGACGAGATCAGGGGCAAGGAGGGTCGTCAGGTCGCTGCGCGTCTCGAATCCATCCTCCCCGCCAAGAAGGCCGGGGAAGTCCCGTCGCCTCCGGGGTGGGATCGGATGCCGGAGACGGTTTCTGAGTATCTCCCGTTTGCAGGCACTGACGGCAAGAAGAAGCCGAAGCTGCGCCAACGTGAGCGTGAGTTGATTGATCGCGGTCTGCTGCCGGGCTGGTACGCCGGAACCAACGAGCAGCGCGACTGGCTTCGGAAAGTCTACGAGCCGGCATACGAGCAGTGGCAGTTGACTCTGGCAAAAGAGACGGCGAGGACCCTGCCCGAGCGCTTTGTGTTTTGGACAGCTGCTGGATTGGGGATGCCCGGTCGCAAGATCGTGAGGTACGGCAGGAAGGAGCTGTTGCGGGATATCGAAGGAACAAAGCACAGCTCTGTTCCAGACCCGCTCAAGCACAACGTGTTGGCGTACATGTACAAAGATCTCCACGCTGCGACCGGTGATGTGAAGAACGCTCGCGTGCGGCTGCTCATGCCGCGAGACGGCTCCGTCACATTCGATGTGTTCTCGATTCCGGGGGCTACGGTTGACAAGGAGACCGGGACGATCGACATCAGCCTCAACTCTTTCGCGCAGATGCGGAACCGGTTCGGCATGTTGAACATGACCGACGACGTTCGTCGCGCGATCGAGGCTCGTGCAGAGGAGGTTCGTGAGGCCGCTCGATCGCAGGTCGAATCCCATGCTCTAGATCTCGTAGAACTCGATGCCGAGTACGCCGAGGCGCATGGCGGTGCCATTCGAATGGGGAAGCTCATCGATAAGGGTGTCCACCTGCAAAGAGTCGTGAAAGGACGAACTTTCACGCTGCCGCGGCATCAGATCGGCGGCATGCTGAAGGCGCTGGACAACGGGGGTCGGTGGTTCTGGACGCACTGGATGGGGACCGGCAAGACGATCACTGGTCTGTCGACGATCAAGGTGATGCAGAGCGATATGTGGGGCAAGATCGCCAAGAAGAAGCCGCTCGGTAGAACGATCGTGCTCTCCCCGCTGAGTGTCATCAGCCAGTGGCGCGACGCCTGTTTCGACTTCAACGACGGGTGCAAGGTGATCGGTGCGGCATCGGACATGACCAGCATCGACACCTACCTGAAGTCAGGCGCAACCGACGAGATCTTGCTCGTT
>Ga0307380_10008159_pt1 | contig 13470 bp, 8 predicted proteins | sample UN3MG_FD_202239 | JGI IMG/M metagenome (GOLD analysis project Ga0307380, IMG submission 202239) | Soil microbial communities from Risofladan, Vaasa, Finland - UN-3 | ecosystem: Environmental > Terrestrial > Soil > Coastal area > Acid sulfate soil | place: Finland: Risofladan, Vaasa | collected... | reverse complement strand
AAATCCAGGTTTATTTACAGTCTGACAGGAGAGCGACGAAAATATAAAATATTGTTTTTTACGCACAAGAATTGAGGAAGGGTTCAGCCGGAAAAACCGAACTTTTAAGGCATATTCAGAATATGCAATGATTGGCGGGTGAAAAGAGAATTAATCCGGCTATTGATTTGAAGGAACAAACCAACTGGCCCGGATCCACTATCCTGAGTTTGATAAGGGGAAACTGCCGGCCCGCGCTGTCAGAAACCCGAGCAACCCCTGCCGGTTTAAAAAATCAGATAGAAGATCGACTGCAGAAGCAGCAGCCCGACAGCGAAAAGGCGCAAATCGGTAAAAACCGCTCTCAGGCCCTCAGGCTTTGTCTCCGGCTGCTGGGCTGGCAGGCTAATCACCCAGAGAGCCAGAATGGCGAGCAATCCCAGGAAAAACCAGCGCACCATGGGCAGGGGAACGCTGAGGACCAGAGAGAGCATCTGATCTGCAAAAGGTTTGAGAAATTCAGCCAGCCATTCTTTCATTATTGAACCTGACTTTCTTTTATTTTAGGTATTGCTGAATATATCAGCCCCTCGATTTTCTCCGGGGGCTCCGGCTCGGTGAACAGGCTTACTATTACAGTGGTTGTCAGACCGACCAGGAAAGCCCACCAGGCGATATAGAGGAAGGGGTCCGGGGTGGTGAACAGAAGATCCTTGATCAGGAACAGGGTGGAACTGGTAGTAACCCCTAAAGCTAGTCCTGCAATCGCCCCTTTTGCATTGGCCCGGCGCCAGAGAAACCCCAGGACTATAATAGCCAGCAGAGGACCTTGGAAAATACTGAGCATAGTCTGCATATAGGTGAAAATACCGGAGAAATTTTCAGTCAGGCGCGCCAGGAAAATCCCGATTACCACAAAAATCACAGTCAGCACCTTGCCCACGATCATATAATGCCTCTCATTCCTGTCAGAGACAAAATATTTCTGGTAGATGTCCTTCGTCCAGAGAGTAGCCGCGCTGTTCAGGTAAGAGTCCACACTGGAAATGAGGGCGGCGAGAAAAGCCGCGAAAACAATGCCTGTAAGCCCCGGCGGCAGAAGGTCGTGCATCAGGGTGGGAAAAATATCGTCCCCTTTTGCCAGACCGGGATGCAAGGCCACTCCGGCAATACCCGGGCCGACCAGAATGATTGGAATAAAGAGCTTAAGGAAAGCACCCCAGAGCACGCTTTTTTTGGCTTCGTACTCGCTGCGCGCACCCAAGGCCCTCTGGACAATGGCCTGATTGCCGAGCCAGTAAGCCGGGGAAAGTACGAATGTAAGGCCGAAAACGACACTGGCCCAGCCTAATGGAGTCGCGGTATCCGCGGGAACTATCAGTTGAAAGTGATGCTCGAATTCAGGTCCCATAGCTGTAACAGCGGAGATCAGTTCACCCCAGCCGCCGACTTTGAGCATCGCGATCGACAGGATGATAAAGCTGCCGAAAAAGAGTATCACGCACTGGATCGAGTCGAGATAAACCACTGCGGCCAGTCCCCCGAAAAAGGTATAGATGCCCACGACCGTGGCGATGAGGATCACCGAAAACATGATCGGCCAGCCGCAGAGGATGTGCATTGTCTTGGCTGCAGTGTAAAAGAAAATTCCGAGCATGAACAGGAAGAAGATACCCCAGATCAGGGCCACCAGGGAGCGGACGAACTGATTGTATCGGAGTCCCAGGAACTCAGGCACTGTAAATACCTTGGAGCGCCAGTAATAGGGAACAAATATAAAGGCGGCCAATACCATTGCGGGAATGCAGCCGATCCAGTCGAAATTGGATACCGCTATGCCGAAAGTGTAAGCCATGCCTGCCACTCCCACAAGCTCCAGGGCGCCGATATCCGAGACCACCATGGACATGCCGATAGCCCACCAGGGCAGGTTCCTGCCGCCGAGGAAAAAGTCGGCATCGCTCTTGATGAACCTGCCGATCAAGGAGCCGGTAACCGTGATCCCCACAAGGTAAACAGTGATGATTATTACATCTATAGTGGCGAGTTTTCCGACAGCCAGTTCCACAAAGCTCCTCACAGGCTTAATTATTCTGTTTGATAGAAGCGGAAGATAAGTCAGAAAAATAAAACATACTACCGGACAGTCAAGACTTTTATATTTTAACGCAGTTATTCATGCCCTCTTGTTCCATAACTACTGAGCCAGGATTGAAAAATTCATGCCAAGCCCACTGGTAATCAAACCCCACCACTTTTTAGACATTATCCGGGATTTCGGGGCAGGCGTTGAGCATGAGCCTCACCCTTACGGTCACGCCGTGCATCGAGTGGCCCGCATCCTGCGCGAAGATCCGGACACCCTTCTTCAATTGACTGCAAGCCACGACTCGGTCTGCGAGCCCTGCAGGAACCTTGTCAATGGTCACTGTCTAGACACCACTGACACTACGGGCCAGGAAATTTCCAAGGAAAGCTACAACCTGATGATCGATCGGCGCTATTTTGAAAGGCTGGGACTCAAGGAGGGGGACAGGCTGACAGCCCTGGAATTCTGCCGGCTCACTCTGAAACGTCTGGGTGACATTTACTCGATCTATCAGGAGGTCTCCATAGAAAAGACAGCCCGGCGGGAGAGAGATCTCAAGCGCGGGCTGAAAGAATATCTGAAAAAAGGCACAGGCGGAAAAGACTGAAAAACAACCCTCTCCGGAGACTGCTTGACTCAAGCTCAATCAGGGAAATCCGGAGGCAGCGTTTTAGTGGTCATGTATTCTTCCCAGAGCCTGCGTGTTTCCTCATCTTTCGGATTGCGGCCGACCCATTGGCTCAAAAAGGCCGAAGCCATCACCTTTTTACCCATAGCGTCGTATAAGCGGATTAATTTCTGAAAACCCAACTGAAAATAGGGATCCACTTTGATCGATTCAAGCAGCATCTCTGTGGCCGGAATAGTGTCGGTTTTTTCCAGGGCTATCTTGGCCAAACCCGCCCATTTCAAAGGATCAGGGGGAAATTTTTTGAAATAATTGGTCGCGTACTCTTTGGCTTTATCATAGTGCCCCGTGGAGGCGAACCTGGTGGCAAAGTTGAAAAGCATATTTTCATACTGGGGATCGAAAAACACCAGCTGACGGAAATTCCAGTTAGCTGCATTTTCATCTTTCCGGCCAAGATAAGCCTCTCCCAATTGAAGATGAATCCGGGCATAGGACAAAAGCGGAGCAAGCCTGTCCTGCCGCAGAGCCTGGAGATCTTTGGCCGTGGAGTTATATTTGTACTCATCCCAAAGCAGCTTCGAGCATTTATTCATGTCCACAGCAATAGCTCCAGGCTCCCTGCGCCAGAAATTCAAACTGTCGGCTGTAGCGAGAGTATCTTTTTCCAATAAACGCACCGCCAGACCCTGAAGGACAAGGTAGCGGTTCAGTCCCACCATATTTTCCACACCCAGCTTGTGCGAAAAATAAACCGGGCGGGTAAACCCATTGGCGCGCAAAATATCGATTATCGCTATATCCCGCACCAGAAACTGCGTATTGTTAGGATAAACCACCTCCAAGTCTCCGAACTGGAAAGACTGTTTCTGGGGCAGCCTTATCGGATAGAGCCGGTCGATATAGCTGTCGTCAAAAGTCATCGCCACCGGCGGGGAAGACTTTTTAATTCTCTTAAGATAAGATTTGTCTGATAAAGAAAAGTAATTGATCAGCGACCTCTCTGATCCTTTAGAGACAAATTTATTTACATAGACTGCAGGATAATATTCTTCGTTATTTCTCAGTATCAGGATGCAGTCAGGCTCCAGCCCTTTCAACTGGTTTTCAGCCAGGTCCCGGACTGCATAGTACCCTGACATATCTTCCGACTGCCAGCGGAAATAAATGAAAGACAGCTGCAGAATAACCAGGACAACTGTCAGGGTTCCCCCTGTCAATCTTACAAACCGGCTTGTCTGGAACTCCATTTTTCTTGCAAAACGCCCGAATAAAAGCACCAGATCCATTCTCAAGAAAATAAGCCCCAGAACCACCCAGAAACCGGAGAGCAAAAATGTGAAAAGAAAAAGGCGGTCCAAATGCATGGGGTCATGCCTGATTGGATCAGGAAATTTGTCCCAGGCCTGCTCCAGACCCAGCTTAGGGTTCACCAGCCACAAGGTTGCCAAAACAGTAAATAACAGGAAGGCAAGAGCTGTCAGGCACAATTTCCTCTCATGCTGCCAGAAACGCACCAGGGCATAGAGAAAGACTGCCAATATCACCGTCCCGCTGATCCAATGACCCGCCTGGCTTTTGAGATAAGTCCAAAAGAGCGGAACCTGGTACATAAAAAAGTTTGCATTGCGCGGCAGGGAATTGCGCAAAGCATCGAAATTGAAGGCATAGCTCCAGAAGTCTTTCTTGAACAATCCCACCTGTCCGCCCAGCCCGGCATCCAGAACCGGCCGAATGGAAATGTACAAATAGATGCTCGAACCCAGGATGAAAAAACCGAGCATGGAGAACCACTTGGATTTTAATATTTTTTTAACCTCTGTCCCTAAAATAAGGAAAGGCAGGAGGATTGCGGCGCTGAAAAGGAAGACGTGCTGCTGGCTGAAAGAGAGTCCCATGAGATATGCCCACAGAAGCATCATCAGCCCGGGCGAAGCGCAGCCCTCTTCAACCCTTACAATAAGCCAGAGAGAAAAAGTGAGGATAAGAAGGTTAAAGCTTTCCGGGCCGGCAGTCACCGCGCTGGCCCAGATTGAGGGCAGAGTGGCCGCAAAAACAGCTCCGGCCCCAATGATCCAACGGACGCTGGTCAGGGATTTATCTTTCTCGGCCACCCCCAGTCTTGTAATCAGGCGGTCGATTAAAGCAAAAGAAATCGCAGCCGTGGCCGCCGAACTGAGAGCTGAAACGAGATTCACTCCTGTGGCCGGTTCGATATGCGCCGCCCACCCGAGAAGCGGAACGAGGAGGGCATTAAAAATTTTGGACAGAGAAAAACACGCCAGCAGATAAAGCAGGTTGCCCGGAGCTGGCGGAAGGCCGGCCAGAAGACTGTTGACCGCCCAGGAAGCCGCATCCCCGGGGCCAAGCGAAAGTGAAAGAGTGACAGCAAACAAGATCAAGGCCAGCAGGAAAATCAGCAGGGTTAATTTTGTTCTATTCATTTGCTCCTTAGCTCCTCATAAGTTCCACCTACTCGTCATTATTTTCTGCTGATCTCACGTTAAAATCAACAGATACTACTCAGGTCATAAAATTATTTACATCTATCCGTAAAGGAAATTTTTATTCTTCTTTTGGTGGCAAAAGAAGCAAAACCATTTCTTTTTAAACAAAAAGAAACAAAAGTTAATCCTGGCACTTAAGTCTTTTACTCCGCTTCGCCAAGCTCGCCTGGCGCGATAATGCTGCGCAAAGGCCTGCCTGGGCGTTGTACATCTAATATGGCGATGATGGAAATTACTTGTCTTCTACACGCTCCAAGAACACGGGCCCCGGACTCCAGGGCTTCTTATAGCCTCTAGTTTCACCTGGGATGGCTTTATCATCCCAGGTAAATGCCCTCAAACCTCTTTTCGGTAGTTGTAAAAGTTTTTCTCTTGGGATATTTCAATCGTTGTTACGTAAAGTAAGCCGCTGGCGTCTTAAATGTAAAAATTGACACTTGGTAAATCATTCCTGCTTACTCGACTTTTATGAATAACCAAGGCTGAAGCATATAAACAATAATACAAATGGAAACTATTTAATGCTCCCTATAGTAACAGCTCGAAACCAGACAAAGCCGGGAAAATCTGTTTAAGGTTCCTGATCGGCAACTTTTATTTATCACAATCTTGAGGGCACCGGAAAACGCGACGCCACCGCGACAGCACGCCGGACCGGGCCTACATCATGAACCCTTAAAATGTTCGCTCCTGAAAGGGTAGCCACTGTACATGCAGCCAGAGTGCCCTCCAGCCGCTCGGCAGGGGTCTTTAACCCGGCAAGAGCCATGAATGACTTACGGGACGGCCCAACCAGAAGGGGCCTGCCCAGCGGTGCGAACTCAGACAAGCGGGAAATCAACTCATAGTTGCCGAAAGGGGATTTGCCGAAACCGATTCCCGGATCCAATGCGATGCGTTCCCGGCCAAGGCCTGCTTCTTGCGCCCTGGCCAGGCCTCTTTCGAAAAACATGAAGATTTCGGCTATCATATTTTCATATTTAGTGTCTGACTGCATTGTCCGCGGCTCGCCGCGCATGTGCATCATTACATATCCAGCCTGAAGACCCGCCACGGTTTCGAGCATTTTTTCATCCAGCCGGCCTGCGCTTATATCATTGACCACGTGCGCCCCCTCTTCCACTGCAACCCGGGCCACCTCGGACTTGTAAGTATCCACTGAGATAATAACCTCAGGCAGTCTCCCGGCCAGCTCCCGGATCACCGGAATGACCCTCGCCGCTTCCTCTTTTGCGCTGACCGGAGAGGCTCCCGGCCTGGTGGATTCCCCTCCGACATCAATAATTTCTGCGCCCTCGGCTGCCATCCTCTCCGCATGATCGGCCGCTGCCCCTGAATCCTGAAACATCCCTCCATCATAAAAGGAATCCGGTGTCAGATTAAGAACGCCCATCAGCTTTGGCAAACCGTCAAAAACGAGAGACTTGCCGTGACCGATAAGCCAGCGCCTGGAATCGGAAGGCTCAATTGTGTTTTTTTGCAAAATCACTTGAAGCTCTAAAAGTGTGGTAAAAAACGCTTTCAGATGATCGAGCGTTCTGGCATCGTAAGAGCGATTCGCTAATCGCCCCTACATGTTATTGATATACAATGAGTTAGCACTATCTTTCAAGCGTCTTTTATTTCTCTCAAATAAGAATGGCTAATAATCAACACAACTCAAGAGTAAAATAGATTTTTAAAAAAATACAATTAAAGGAGGGGAAAGCCCTCCTTGTGTTTAAAAACTTTTATTAAGAATTAAATTCTAAATTTCCCGGGTCATTTAATCGCCGACCGGGTACACCGGGCCACCGAAGCCTCATCGAGGTTTCTCTTGACTGTCTTCCTCTTTCCGGGAGCCTGAAGACGCCGCTTTTTTCTCCCGCGCCGCTTTTTCACTGCTCTTGCTCGAGGCCGAAGATTCCAGCAAGCTTTTAGTTCCTTCCCCTACACTGCTTTCGGTTTGCCCGACACCGGACTTTGCCCGCACCCTGAAACTTTTCCTCGCTTTCACCCTGGTTCCGGCGGCTTTTAATGGAAGGGCCTTCTTTTTTTCAACCGGCAGTTTTTCCCCCGCAACTATGATATTGATCTCCTCCGCATCGAGAACTTCCCGCACCAGCAGGGCATCTGCCAAAGCATTCAGCTTGTCGCGATTGTTGCGCAGAATAGTCATGGCCTTACTGTAAGCATCGTCGATAAAATGCTTTACCTCGCGATCTATCATGCGTGCGGTAGCTTCGCTGTAGTCCTGGTGCTGCGCGATTTCCCGGCCCAGAAATATCTGTTCCTGCTGTTTGCCGAAAGTCAGCGGCCCCATGGCTTCGCTCATTCCCCAGGTGCAAACCATCTTGCGGGCCAAATCCGTGGCCCGCTCAAGATCGTTACCGGCACCGGTGGTCATTTCCCCCAGCACGAGTTCCTCGGCGCACCTTCCGCCCAACAGAGCGGTGAGATTGTTCTGGCACCATTTTTTGGTGTAAAGGTGGCGGTCCTTTTCAGGCAGGTAATGGGTGACGCCGAGAGCCAACCCGCGGGCTACAATGGTGACTTTATGTACCGGGTCGCTGCCGGGGGTCAATTTCTGGACCAGGGTGTGACCCGCTTCATGGATCGCGATCTGGCGTTTTTCTTCATCCGAGATCACCATGCTTTTACGCTCGGCTCCCATCATCACTTTATCCTTGGCATCTTCAAAATCCTGCATGGTGACTTTTTCGCGGTTCCTTCTGGCAGCTAAAAGTGCGGCCTCGTTCACCAGGTTCTCAAGCTCGGCTCCGCTCAAGCCTGGGCTCCCCTTAGCCAGAACCTCGACATCTACATCATTGTCCACCAGTATATTTTTCAAATGTACCCGAATGATCCCCGCCCTGCCGCGGACATCCGGCCGGTCTACAACGATCTGACGGTCGAAGCGGCCCGGGCGCAAGAGCGCTGGATCCAATACATCCGGCCGGTTAGTGGCTGCAATCAGGATCACCCCCTCATTGGACTCGAATCCATCCATTTCCACCAGCAACTGATTCAGTGTCTGCTCCCTTTCATCGTGTCCACCGCCCAAGCCGGCGCCTCTGTGGCGGCCGACCGCATCGATCTCATCAATGAAAATAATGCAGGGGGCGTGCGACTTGCCTTGTTCAAAAAGGTCGCGCACGCGCGATGCCCCCACGCCGACAAACATCTCCACGAAATCCGAGCCGCTCATACTGAAAAACGGCACACCGGCCTCACCAGCCACGGCCCTGGCAAGCAGAGTCTTGCCTGTGCCAGGCGGACCTAAGAGCAGAGCTCCCTTGGGAAGCCTGCCTCCGAGTCTCTGAAACTTGCGGGGGTCCTTGAGAAATTCAATGATTTCCTGCAATTCATTTTTTGCCTCGTCACAGCCGGCGACATCCTCGAAGGTGAGTTTGGGCCTGTCACCGGAAAGCAGTTTTGCCCGGCTCTTGCCGAAAGAGAAGGCCTTTCCGCCGCCGGCCTGAATCTGTCGGATGAAAAACAGCCAAAAAATTATCAGGGCCACCCAGGGCAGCCAGCCCACCAGACTGGTCATCCAATTTACAGCCGGCGGCATGCTGTTTATCTCTACCCCGGCTTTCTGGAGACGGTCCACCAGGGATGGATCTTCGAACGGCAGGTAAGTCGTAAAACCCAGCAGATCCTCTGTCGGGGTTCCTGTTTGCTGGCGCACATTAGCTGAGACCGATCGCATTTTACCTGTGATTTTTTTCTCCACTATGGTTATACTCTTTACCCGCCCTTCCTCCACATCCTGGATAAACTGGGAGTAGTTGATCTCTCGCACCTTCTCTTTTTGCGGCGAAAGAAAGTTGAACACAGTGATAGGCAGTAGAATCAACAACAACCAAAATGCGATGTTCTTGGACAGATTCCCGAAGCGCGGACCTTTGGAAGAAGGAGCGCCCTGCTTTTTTTTACGCTGTCCGGGTAACTTGTTGTCTTTCTTTTTGCCACCTTGATTACTGACCATTTTTAGATCCTTTTACCACTAAATTAAGACCTCTTTGATTAAGTCTGTGGTTGATTCCGAGAGGCAACGGAAACTATCCGTAACAACTACAGCGAGCTTCCATTGTACAAAGACCGGATGCAACGATAATGATAAAAATATTTCACTGCTAAGAAGTTGAATATAATTTCTTTAAATTTAAGTGTCAATGATAGTTCCATAAATGCTCATTCCATAAACAGTCACGAGCGCCGTGCCTGGATGATAAGGATTTTTTTTGTGCCGGCGCTCAAAGGAGCGATCTCCGAGCGGGCCACACCGCAAACCCATAAGACTTCGCCCTCCGAGTCACGAAAGACCGGCAATTTTGATCTCTGGCTTGCGGGAATCCGCTTCTCGCCGAAAAGCTTCTTCAACTTTTTTGTCCCGCCCAGCCCGAACGGGCGCATATTTTCCCCGGCGCGCCAGGCTCCTGCACTGAGTGGAAATTTCAGCAGATCGGAATCGAAACCCTCCTGGAATACTCCACCGGCGCCGCCTGTCTTTGAAAACTGCCCGGGACTGCCGCCGTCATACCGTTTTACTCTCAGCGCTATCTCCCACTGGGAGTCCTCCAGAATGAGACTCTTTTTATCTTCAGCCTCGAGTTTCGTGGTTTTCATCTCCGGCGCTATCCCGGGAGTCATTTTTTCACGAATTACTAACGTATTAAACTCGCGCATGACCGTAAGCCCTCCGGGCAGGTCGAGCCGTCCACCGCTGGGACCCTTGAGGATCAGGCGCTCCACGGCATTCAAAGGCCTGCCGGAAAGAATAACCCGCTGGGAGCTCAGCTCGAGCACAGTCCGGCGGATCAGATATCTCCTCAGGAGGGCCGGGGTTTGAGCCGCCTGAGAGCAGTCAAGCTTGAGAACACCGTCGTGCTCCTTTATTACCACCTGATCCATGATCAGGTTCACGCGCTCTTCCAAAGCCGCGCACAAGATCGAGGCTTCCTCTGCAAGGCTGACAAGATTGTCCGTAAAATGGGGATCGTATTCCTGTTCAATCCCGGGAATAACCTTGTGGCGGAGTCGGTTTCGCAGGTATTTATCGCTCAAATTGCTCGGATCCTCGGCATAGGGGATCTCGTTCAGGGCGGCGAAGTGTTCAAGCTCAGATCTTGAGAGCACGAGCAGCGGCCTGATCAGGCACCCGGAGCGGCTTGATGGCTGAATGCCCGCAAGCCCGAACAGGCTGCTGCCTGATAAAAGCCGCATGAGCACGGTTTCTGCCTGGTCGTCACGGTGGTGGCCTGTTGCCAGGCGGTCGCAAGCCAGACGGTCGGCGCAGTCCCAGAGAAAAGAATAACGGGCCAGTCTGGCCGCGTTCTGCAAGTTCATTCTCCCTATGGCTGCCAGAACCCCTACCTCAGCCGCCCCGGAAACAAAAGGAACCTCAAGGGACTCGCAGCGCTTTCGCACCAGTTCCCCCTCAGCCCTGCTTTGTTCCCCGCGCAGCCTGTGGTCGAAATGCGCCGCTGTCAGGGAGAAACCTTCTCTCACGGAGAGCCTGAACAAAATATCCAGCAGCACCATGGAGTCCAGGCCCGCGGACACTGCCGCCAGCACCTTTTCCCCGGGCCTTATCAGGGCCTTCTCCTTAATAAAGCGGCTGACTCTGCCCACAAGCTCACTAGCCAGGTCTTTTTCAAGCATTCAACTGCCTGCTTTCAAAGGGAAACGCTATCTAACTGATATTTTCGCTGTCTGATTTAAACTTAAATCGAATCAAGCAAAAAATTAATAAAAAATTATTTATCTGAATTTCAACCAGGCTGAGATATCTTTTCGGTTGACAATAGAAAACCGGACAGGGGACAAAGTATTTCCCGAACATTAGGCAGGAATGACGACGGGGAAGTTTGAGTCCAACAGCTTGATTGGATAGATACAGAAAGTCTATCCGGCGATAGAAAGAACCGTGCCTGTTGTTAACCGGTCTTTTAATCCACTCAGTTCAATCAGTAACCTTTCGGGCTTTATTAACCGGCCCGGGGCGGGAAGACCTGAAATTTCCCGCCCTTTTTTCGGGAAGCGGCCCAGGATAATATTAAATTTAATAAACCTTCATTTTGCGCCCTGGCTTAAGCCAGCTGACAAAATCTCGATTCTTTATTATAAAATCTTTGTCAAAGTAATCGCGATCATATTACCCTGAGAACGGTCTACTACGCCGAACTCCCAAAGACTCCTGGCCGAAAGAAAAAGCTTGGCGGAAGGGACGAACACGGAGACTTCAGGGCCGATCGCATAATTCCTGTCATGTACAGTCTTGTCCCAGACCACACCCGTGCCGCTGTCATCGGTCAACTGCCATTGGCAGTATCCGGACAATCCTATGTCCCAGAATTTAGCCACTGTTTTGGCCAGGCCCCATTCGATAAGGAAATCACTACCGGGTTTCACCTTGGTTTCACTCTTTTCACTGTGCATCTCGGTCCGGCTGAGAACCGATGCCGACAAGGTCTTAGCCTCATCAAGGTAGGCAGTGCCTCCAAAAGTAATCAGGAGGGACCAGAAATCCTGTCCCGGGGAAGCCGGCTTAGCTACATCATATTGCCCGATCGGAGCGTAAAAACCCAGACCAAATGCAGCATCATAACGAGGTCCGTGCCAGGACAGGATAAACGGCTCCACGACAACATCCGCAAGTCCGAATTTATTGTCTTTAAGCCCCATTTTATCGATTTCCAGGTCTGTATTGATCAGCGGCACGATTACATCAAAAGCGTAATTAGCCCCTAAAATCTTTTTATCGGAAACATAGATAAATCTGTTTACCAGTGCGTAAACACTTACATCGAAGCCCACCGGCAGCTCATCGCCGTTTTTATCCGTTAACTTGTCGGAGTTATAAAAAGCATTGTAAAGACGCCAATAAAATCCTGGAGGCGGTAAAGATGCAGCCTTGATTCCCTCGACTCCGCAAACATAATGTCCTTTTTCCAACTGTGCAAAAGCATTGGAGAACAATGTTCCTGCCAGAACTGAGGCAACAAGCAGCACACCCGCGAGTTTACGCATTCTCATACCCCCTTTTGGCTAGAGAAAATGATGAAGTAACGGGGCTTCCAAAGTAAGTGTAAATTTGTTCAGACATTATAATCCCCGGTATCAAGATAATCAAGAGATATAATCAGTAACATAAGCTGGAAGTAAATCTGGAGCCTGGATTAAATCCCGGTCTTTACAGCAAGAAGCTGTGAGTCCTGAAATTATTTGCCCGTCACAGATATGGAAATATATATTAACTTGATATTATACACAAAAGTTAGTAGAAAAGAATAAGTTTTCAGTCTTTCAAGCATTTGCTCTAGACCGGATAAATGGTTATCATAAAAACTTCCGGTCGCCGTTTGCTCATAATGGTCTGGAGTAGTGACAAGTTTCATGAATAATCCGGGATTAATAAAATCATTAATAGTTGTAATCTATTTCCCCGGATTAAGCAGAGAGCATCTGAACGCCGTTGTTTGCCATTCAATGGCGGGTGGGTGTTATGTGGCGATTCTGGAGGCGGGCCGGCATTCTTTTTGCAGTAACCACAACAGCAGGAATTAACTCAGGATTGATCCAATGCAAAAAGAATGCCGGCCCACCCCTGTTGTGCGTAAAGATTAAAGTTTTCAATTACTTTAATAATCCGGATTAAACACCAGGCGGTAAAACTTCAGCAGATATCGAACCAAATTTCAGCGACCGCGATTACGCGAGGTTATCTCGTTAACATAAACAATTACCGCAATTGCTTTAAAATGCATTCTACTAGATTCTTCATCCCTTATAAATCCTTGAATCTACGCAAAGTCACGGCTCTGGGCTTGGCGCTAGGCGCACTCTTTAGCACATTTGAAGTGGTTCATGGCGAATACAGCATGCAGTCATTAAACGACAAAACTCTTACAATGATTATTCCTGAGGAAAAATATTCTTTTCTCATTGCCGGGCATATTTACGGTACTCCAGGGGTTTTACAGGCTTCCACCTTCCTGGCTAACATTGATCCGATAAACGAAAGCGAGGCCAGCTTTTTAGTGCTCCTCGGGGATATTTACTATAAAGGGGATAAGTTGCATTTAAGAAATTTTATCAGGACAATCAACCAGATCGACTTTCCAGTATTCAATGCCCCTGGCAATCATTGTCTTACCGACCGTCGAACCTACATGGAACACTTCGGCAATACTTTTGGCACCTTACGATATGGAACCGAGCTATTCATTTTCATGGATTCAGAACTCGACAAAGGTAATATTTCAGGGGAGCAACTAGTCTTT
>Ga0307380_10008157_pt1 | contig 13470 bp, 10 predicted proteins | sample UN3MG_FD_202239 | JGI IMG/M metagenome (GOLD analysis project Ga0307380, IMG submission 202239) | Soil microbial communities from Risofladan, Vaasa, Finland - UN-3 | ecosystem: Environmental > Terrestrial > Soil > Coastal area > Acid sulfate soil | place: Finland: Risofladan, Vaasa | collected... | reverse complement strand
ATCGTGTCTTCCCCCACGTCCTGGTTGAAATCGTAATCGGCCGGCTTGCTCTGGTCTTCCGCGCCGGCCTCCTCTTGCGGCTTGGCGTTGGGCTTAGCGCCGCCCGCGCCGCCGCTCGGCCGGCCAAGGAACTGGAACCGCTCCACCGTCACCTCCAGTTTCGACCGCTTCTTCCCGTCCGGCCCGTCCCACGTCCGGTACGTCAGGCGGCCCTCCACGAGCAACGGGCTTCCTTTGGTGACGTACTTCGCCAGCGTCTCGGCGCTTCGCGCCCACGCCGTGCAGTCCACGAACGTCACCTCCTCGCGTTTCTGCCCGTCGGCGCTGCTCCACTGGCGGTTGATGGCCAGTCCGAAATCGCACACGGCCGCCTGGCTTGGCGTGTACCGCAATTGCGGATCGCGCGTGAGGTTCCCGACCAGAATCACCCGATTGTAATTCGCCATGATCGTCTTCCTTTGGTTTCAGACGTCTTCACGTTTTGGCCGGTTCGCTGCCGGTCGGTTCCGCCGGATTGCCGGGTGCGGCCTCGACCACGTTGGGCTTCTCGCCTCGCGCTTCCTCGAACCGGTTCGCCACGTCCTCGCGGACGTCGGCCCCGAGTTGCATCCGCATGTCGGACACCTTGAAGTGGTCGGCCCGCAGCACGAGGGCGCGGAGCACCTTCTCCGACAGTTGGCAATCCCGCTCGATCAGGGCGACGGCGTCGCCGTTCTTCAGGCCGAAGAAACTCAGCACGTACGTGCCGCGCTTCCGTGCTGCCACCGGGTACGCCAGTTTCCTCTCGTCCCAGCGCGTCAGCCCGATGATCTCCCCTCCGTGACGCTCCAGAATCCCCGCGAGGTGTTTCGACAGGTCGTCCCACGCCGCCGCGTCCGCCGGATCCACCAGGAACATCGCCTCGTACACGCGCGTCTCGGTCGTCTGTGCCATTGCCTCTTACCTGCCTCCTGTTTCCGGGGTCGGCCCCGCCGGATTGAACCGGTTCATGGCCGCCTCAAGTCCTTCGGTCGTCCAGCATTCGGCCGCGTCGGCCGCTCGCGTAATCGCTTCGGCGATCACCGGCCGCTCCGCTTCCGCAAACGGCGCCAGCACGAAATCCGCCTGCTCTTCGGCCACCGGGCCGGGCCCGATTCCCACACGCAGCCGGGGGAATGCCTCGCTTCCCAGGTGCGCGATCACCGATTCCAGACCGTTGTGCCCTCCGTCCGACCCGCCCGACCGCAGCCGGATACGGCCCAACTCCAGCGCCAGATCGTCCATCACCACCAGCAGGTCCGTGTTCGCCACTTTCCAGAAGTCCACCACCAGCCGCACCGCGATCCCCGATCGGTTCATGTACGTCAGCGGTTGCGCCACCACCACCTTCTCCCCACCCCGGCGCGCCTCCGTCACCCTCGCCCCAAACTTCTCCTTCCAGGGTCCCGCCCCGGTCCGGCCGGCCAGTTCCTCGGCGACGCGCCAGCCCACGTTGTGCCGCGTCTCGGCGTATCGCGCCCCCGGATTTCCAAGCCCCACGATTAACTTCATGTCCACCCTGCTCACGCCGCCCGAAGCCCTACTCCGACCCCTCCTTCTTCGGGCGCTTCTCCTTCTTCTCTTCCTCTTCCAACAACTCGTCCTCTTCCTTCTTTTCGCGGCCGATGAGTTCCGGTTCCAACGCCGCCACTTCCGCTTCCGCCGGCGCCGCCTCGGCCTCTTCCTTCATCGCCATCGTCAGCGTTGCCACGATCGTCTCCGGATCCGTCAGGAGGCGGACGCCCTTCGGCACATCGAGTTGGGCGACGCGCACCATCTCGCCCACCTGGAGGTGCCCCACCGGCGTGACGAACGATTCCGGAATGTCGCCCGGCAGGCACTCGATCTCGACCGCGTCCAGGGCCTGCTGGAGGACGGCGTGTTCCCGTTTCGGCGTGCCCTTTAGAACAATCGGGACCTCCAGCGTCACCTGCTCGTCCATCGCGACGCGCACGAAGTCCACGTGAACGATCTCGCTTCCGAACGCGTCGTATTGCACGGCCTTCACCAGTACGGACTCCTTCTTCCGCCCAACGCGCAACTCGAGGATCCGGCTGTGGCGGCGCAGGGTTTCCACCAGTTCCTCCGAGGGGATCTGGAGCGGCTCCGGCTCTTCCTTGCGCCCGTAGAGAATGGCGGGAACCAGCCCCTCGGCTCTCAGGCGCCGGCATGCCCGGCTCCCGGAGACCTCCCGTTTCTTCGCGTGAAGCGTTTCAGTTGCGGCCGGCACGGATGACTCCTTTCCGTCGCGCCTCCTGGGCGCTCTTCTGGTTTTCCACGTCGAACAGTTCGCTCACCGACTCATGCACGTGAATCCGCCGGATCGCTTCGCCCAGCAGTTCCGCCAGGCTCAGCACCTAGATGCGCTTCAGTTTCCTCGCCTCGGCGCACAGCGGAATCGTGTCGGTCACCGTGATGGACTGGATGGGCGCCTCCGCCAGACGCGCCGTCGATCCTTCGCAGAACACCGGATGCGTCGCCGCCAGGTAAATGTCCCTCGCCCCCCGCGCCTTCAGCAGTTTCGCCGCCTCCGACGCCGTCGACCCGCTCGTGATCATGTCATCCACCAGCAGAACGTTTTGCCCCTCCACGCTCCCGATCAGGGCGCCCGCGCGCACTTCCCGACCGCTCAGGCGTTCCTTGTCGATGATTGCCAGGCCACCGCCCAGGATGTCCGCGTACACGCGGGCCATCTTCACGTTCCCCACGTCCGGCGAAACCACCGTCAGGTTCTTCAGTTTCAGTCCCTGGTAGTACCGGGCGATGACCGGCTCCGCCAGCAGGTGATCCATCGGAATGTCGAAGAAACCCTGCACCTGATACGCGTGCAGGTCCACCGCCAGGATCCGGTCCGCACCCGCCGTCTCCAGCAGGTTCGCCACCAGTTTCGCGCTGATCGGCACCCGGCCCTCGTCTTTGCGGTCCTGACGCGCGTACCCGTAGTACGGCATCACCGCCGTGATCCGCTCCGCGCTCGAACGGTGCGCCGCGTCGATGAACAGCAGCAGTTCCATCAGGTGGTCGTTCTGCGGCGTGCACGTCGGCTGCACGATGAAGATGTCCCGGCCTCGGACGTCCTCGTTGATCTTGACGAAGAACTCGCCGTCCGGAAACTTCGTAAACGTCGCCTTCCCCAGCGGTTTCTTCAGGTACTTCGCGATGGCCTCGGCCAGGGGGCGGTTCGCGCTGCCGCTGAATATCTTCAGTTGGTCCATTAGTGTTTCTCCCTGCTCTTGCGGTGGTGCGGCTTCGCCGGCACGCCTGCGTACGTCTCGCCTGCCGGAACCGGATGCGCCTTCGTCACGACGCTGCCGGCCCCCGTCCGCCCGCCGTCGCCCACGCTCGTCGGCGCCACCAAAACCGTTCCAGCCCCGATGGACACGTCCTTCCCGATTTTCGTCCGGTATTTCTTCCGACCATCCGAGTTCGCCGTCAGCGTCCCCACTCCGATGTTCGTCCGCGCGCCGACCTCGCAGTCTCCCAGGTACGCATGGTGCCGCACGCACACCTCCGACCCCAGGTGCGCCTCCTTCGTCTCCACGAATGCGCCCACCTCGGCTCCGTCCTCGAGCACCGTTCCCGGCCGAAGGTGCGCCAGCGGTCCCACCCGGCAGTTCTTTCCGATCCGCGCCGGGCCGTGAATCACCGTGCACGGGCCGATCCACGTCTCCGCCCCCACCGCGACGTCCCAATCAATGTACGTCGTCGCCGGGTCCTCGATCGTGACGCCCTCGGCCATCAGCCGCCTGAGAATCCGCTGCCGCGCCAGCCCCGCCACGACTGCCAGGTCCTCCCGGCTGTTGACGGCCTGGACCTCCTCCGGCTCCGCGGCCGGCACCGCCACCGCTTTCGCCCCGCCCTTAATCAGCAGGCCGATTGCGTCCGTCAAATAATACTCGCCCTTGGCGTTCTTGTTCGTGATCCGCCCGAGGACCCGCTCCAACGCCGGCCACCGGAACGCGTAGAACGAAGGGTTCACCTCCCGGATCGCCCGTTCCTTCGCGGTCGCGTCCTTCGCCTCGACGATGCCCCGAAGGTTCCCCTTGCGGTCCCGGACGATCCGGCCGAACCACTTCGGGTCCTCCAGCACCGCCGTCACCAGCGTCGCGTCGGCCTTTTCCCGGCGGTGCGCCTCCAGGAGCGCCCGGACCGTCTCGGCCCGCACCAGCGGCGCGTCGCCCACCAGCACCACCAGATCGCCCTTGAAGCCTTTCATCGCGTCGCGGGCCACCATCACCGCGTAGGCTGTGCCCTGCTGCGGCTCCTGGACGACCCACGTGATGTCCTTGGCGTCGGCGAAGGCCTCCATCACCTGGTCCCGCGCGTGGCCGACGACCACCACCAAGTCCTCGATGCCCGCCTCCCGGCAGGCGTCCAGGACGTAGGCGAGGATCGGCTTGCCACAGACTTCGTGCAGGACCTTCGAGCGCGCGGACTTCATCCGCGTGCTCATCCCCGCCGCCAGAATCAACGCTTTGGTTGGCTGTTGAATCACGTTCTTGCCTTCGTCAAACCAGCACTCGCCTTCCGCCGTCGCCCTGCGGGCTTTGGCGGACAAGTCGGCTCGCGGCTAAGCGCGTTCAACGTCCTGCCGTTACTCAGTTACCCAGTTACTCAGTCACTAGTCTTTCATGGCTACCCGGCCTGGACTCGAACCAGGAATGGGAGGACCAAAACCTCCTGTGTTACCAATTACACCACCGGGTAGTGCTCGCCCTTCCCGAGCCGCGACCGTCAGGTCGCGGTGACACGCCCTGCCAGGCTGCTCTACCCGCCGGCTCATGCCGGCGGCTCGTCACTTACATATCGCTCCGGTACTGGCGCTCGTCACCATCCGCGCATACCGGGCGAGGTAACCGTAGTTAATGCGCGGCTTCGGCCGCTTCCACACCTTCCGGCGCTTCGCCAGTTCCCCCTCGTCCACCTGGACCTCCAGCAGCCGCTTCGCGATGTCCACGTGGATCCGGTCGCCGTCTTTTACGAGCGCGATGAGGCCTCCCGCTGCTGCTTCCGGGCTGACGTGGCCGATGCAAGGCCCTTGCGTCCCGCCCGAGAACCGCCCGTCCGTCGCGAGATAGACCGAATCAAGCATCCCCAGGCCCTTCAGCGCCGCCGTCGCCGCCAGCATCTCGCGCATCCCCGGCCCGCCCGACGGACCCTCGTACCGGATGACCACGAAGTCGCCCGCCCGGATTTGCTTGGCCAGGATCGCCTTATTCGCCGCGTCCTCGCTGTCGAAGACCCGGGCCTTACCCGTGAACGTGCGCATCGCGTCTGGGACGGCCGACTGTTTGATGACCGCCCCCCTGGAGCAGAGGTTCCCGCGCAGGATCGCGATGCCGCCCTCGGGGTGGTACGGCCGGTCGAGCGGACGAATCAGGTCGTCGCTATAAACTCGCGCCCGGTCGGCGATCGCGCGGGCCGTCAGGCCGCTCACCGTCACGCAATCGCTCAGCCGGTCCCGCAGCCGTTTCATGACCGCCGGGATGCCGCCCGCGTGGTCCAGGTCTTCCATCATCATGTCGCCGGCGGGGCGGAAGTTCGTCAGGTGCGGCGTCCGCCGGCTGATGGCGTCGAACACCTCCAGGTCCAGGTCCACGCCCGCCTCGTTCGCAATAGCCATCAGGTGCAGGACCGTGTTCGTCGAGCCGCCCAGCGCCATGTCCACCGCGATGCCGTTCGCCATCGCCTCCGGCGTCAGGATCTTCCGCGTCGTGACGCCCCGGCGGACGAGTTCCACGATCCGTTCCCCCGACGCATACGCGATGCGGTCTTTCCTGGCGCTGGCGCAGAGGGCCGACGCGCAAAGCGGCAGGCTCATCCCCATCGCCTCCGTGACGCACGCCATCGTGTTGGCCGTAAAGAGCCCCTGGCACGATCCGCCGCCCGGGCACGCCTCGCATTCGAGGGCCGCCAGGTCCTCCCGGCTGATCTGGCCGGCCTTATACCGTCCGATGGCCTCGAACGTGTCGTGCACGAGGTCCAGCCGCTCCATCTTGTAGTTGCCGCTGTGCATCGGTCCGGCCGTGACGGCGATGGCCGGCACGTCGAGCCGCGCCGCCGCCATCAGCATCCCCGGCGTAATCTTGTCGCAGTTCGTCAGGAGCACCAGGCCGTCCAGCCGGTGGGCCCGCGTGATCGTCTCGACCATGTCGGCGATGAGTTCGCGGCTGGGCAGGCTGTAGTGCATCCCCTCGTGGCCCATGGCGATGCCGTCGCAGATGCCCGGCACCGAGAAGAGCCACGCCACGCCCCCGCCCGCAAAGATGCCGTGCTCTATCTTCCGTTCCAGGCGCCGCATGTGCGCGTGGCCGGGAATCAAGTCCGTAAAACTGGACACCAAGCCGATGAACGGTTTCGCCATGTCCTCCGGCGTCACGGTTCCCGTCGCGTACATGAGGGCCCGCGCCGGCATGGCGGCCAGAGGGTCGCTGAACCACTCCGACGGCCGCTTCTTCGCTATGGGCTTGCTCTTGCGTTTAGCCATGGCATTTCCGCCGTTTCGCGCGGGCCGCAGACCGAGCCTGAGCCTTGGCCGCGCACAATGCAATCGTTCCAAGTGTTCGCGTACTGCCCGCGAGGGGAAGGACGCGGCTCGTTCGGATTATGGCGTTTCCGAGGCTTGGACCCGAGCAGCCGCTTCGCCCGGACCCCACTCCCATCCGCCAAGGCGGACGGGCCGACGACCCCGTGGGAAACGCATCGTCTGCGTGCTACGGCCGAGGAGTGTAGCGGACGGGGCAGGGGGTGTCAAGGCCATTCTACGCAGGAGTCTTCGCTGGCCCCGACCCGCCGTCGCCGAGGCTATGGCGGGCAAGTTGCGGATTGCCGTTAGGCCACGGCACCCTGGCAGGGCGAGCCTGCCGCCGGCCACGGCACGGCTTGTGGCCGTGCCAGGGTGGCTCGACCGCGAGCCGTACCCGTGCCAGGGTGGCACACAGGCGCGTGGTGGTTGACGTGAAGCGCGCCGACCGGATATAGTAAGCGCGGCGGAAGAGGGGGGACGATAGGACAGCGGTTGCGTCCGGCGTCGCCCCGATGAATCGGGGCTATGCCGTGACAAGCGAGCGCCTGTAGCTCAACGGGAGAGAGCAACGGCCTTCTAAGCCGTAGGTTGGGGGTTCGAGTCCCTCCAGGCGCGCCAGGAAAAGAATCCCAGGGACTAAAAGTCCCTGGGTTTTGTTTTTGGCGCGCGGGGAAAAGCGGGCGCGGCGGGGAAGGAGGTCCCGCGGATTCGTCCCGACTGCGTCGGGATTCATCCGCGGGCTTTAACGGCACGCGGCGGGGCGGGGTGACAGGCCACGGTGGGGAACGTGACCCGCCGCTGCCGCGGCGGGCTCGAATGGGGCGCACGGCCGGACAAGACCGGCCGTGCCACACATGCATGCGGGGCGCGTGGCGGTGGCAAAGGGCGTGGGGGGTTGGTAGAATGGGCCCATGCCAAAAAGGGGCCAATCGAAAAGCCGCGCGCGGCGCGAGTCGCGAAGGCGGGCGCCGTCGTGGGCCGACCTGCCGACGGAGAAGTTGCTGGAGGTGCGCCTGTGCGACCTCGGGGTGCGAATCGAAGGGTCGCTGCTGGCGGATCGCATCGGCCAGGTGCTGGAGGAGTTGGAGCGTCGGGGGATCCGTTTCAAGCCGCATTTCTGGGTGTCGGACGACTGGTTCACGCCGGGGAGCGTGCCCGGCTGTGCGGTGCCGTTCTACCTGCTGCATCCTCGTCTGGCGCGGCTGGAGCGGAGCCGGATGCTCCAGGCGGAGGGCGCGAACCGGGCGGAGTGCATGAAGATCCTTCGGCACGAGGTGGGTCACGCGATCGACCACGCGTATCGGTTGAACCTTCGGCGGAAGCGTCAGCGTCTGTTCGGCAAATCGTCGAAACCGTACCCGCGAGCGTACCTTCCGAAACCGATAAGCCGGGATTACGTTCAGCATCTGGACTACTGGTACGCGCAATCGCATCCGGACGAGGATTTTGCGGAGACGTTTGCGGTGTGGCTCCAGCCGCGGTCGAACTGGCGGAAGACGTATGCGGGTTGGCCCGCGATGAGGAAATTGCTGTACGTGGACGAGTTGATGCGAGAGATTGCGGGCCGCAGGGCGCGGGTGACGTCGCGGAGGCGTGTCGAGCCTCTCGAGGAAATCCGCAAGTCTCTGCGGCAACATTACGCGGAGAAACAACGTTATTACGGGACGGACTACCCGGACTTTTTCGACGCGGACCTTCGGAAACTCTTTTCGGACGCGCCGGAATACGCGGACCGGGAGACGGCGGCGTCGTTCCTGCGTCGGGTGCGTCCGACGATTCGGCACATGGTGTCGCGCTGGACGGGGCACTACGAGTACACGCTGGACCAGGTGCTGAAGGAAATCGTCGGGCGATGCCGGAAACTCAGGCTGCGGGTGGCGGAATCGCCGAAACAGACGACGCTCGATATCGCGATCATGCTGACGGTGAACACGATGAACTTCGTGTATAGCGGGAGGAGGTGGCTGCACCTGTGAAGCGTCTGCGCGTGTTGATGCTGACGGATAAGGCGCTGGTGCCGCCCGAGGAATACAAGGGCAAGGATTACACGGACGAGCCGTGGAAAATGGAATACGACATCCGGGCGTCGCTGCGCAAACTGGGTCATGAGGTGCAGGTGCTGGGGGTGGTGAGAGACCTGGAGGCGATTGAGAAGGTCCAAGACGCGTGGCATCCGGACATTGCGTTCAACCTCCTGGAGGATGTGTATGGAGTGATCGCGTACGACCACAACATGGTGTCGTTCCTCGAGTTGCTGGACCTGGCGTACACGGGATGCAATCCGCTGGGGCTGCTGCTGTCGCGCGACAAGGCGCTGACGAAGAAGTTGCTGACGTACCACCGGATTCACGTTCCGCGGTTCATGGTGTGCCGGCCGGGGCGGGCGGTGCGGCGGTCGAAGCGTCTGGCGTTTCCGCTGATCGTGAAACCGCTGATCGAGGATTCGTCGCTGGGGATCAGCCGGCAATCGGTGGTCGAGGACGATGCGAGCCTGAAAGAGCGTGTGGCGTTCATCCACGAGCACTTTGAGAGCGAGGCGATCGTCGAGCAATTCATCGTCGGGCGGGAGTTCTACATGGGGGTGATCGGGAACCATCGGCTGGACGTGTTTCCGCCGTGGGAACTGACGATCGCGAACCAGCCGGACGGCGCGCCGTTCGTGGCGACGGCGCGGGTGAAATGGCACCGTGCGTATCAGAAGAAACTGGGTGTGAAGACGCGGCCGGCGAAGAATTTGCCGGAGGGGCTTGCATCGCGCATCGAAAAAATCAGCCGGCGCATCTACCGGGTCCTGAACCTGAGCGGGTACGCGCGGCTGGACTATCGGTTGGCGGAGGACGGGACGCCGTACCTCGTGGAAGCGAACGCGAACCCGCAGTTGGCGTACGGGGAGGACTTCGCGGAGTCGGCCGAGCACGCGGGCATCGCGTACGCGGCGCTGATCCAGCGAATTCTGAACCTGGGCCTGCGGTGGAAGGACTCGCACGCGATTGAGTGAAGGGGGCGGGGTCGCGGCGGGTGAGAAGCACTGGCGGACAAGCCCGCCCTGAGCGAGGCCGAAGGGCCGCCAGTGGCACCAGGCCAGTGGCACCCGGCGCTAAGCCGCAAGCGGGAAGCGCGGCTAGGGTTTGGGGGCGGCGCCCTCATCGAGGATGCGGATGTTGTTGTATTCGAGCAAAGTTCCCTTGGCGCGTTCGAGTTGCGCCAGGCTCATCATGTAACCGGCCATGGCCTGGATCTCGCGGACCTTGGCGTCGGCGAGGTCGCGCTGGGCGTCGAGGAGGTCCTTCTGGAGGGCGGCGCCGGCGCCGAGGTTGGCTTGCTGGTCGTGGAGTGTCTGCTCGGCGGCGAGGCGTGCGGCGCGGGTTGAGGCGATGGCTTCCTCGGCGGCGGCGAGGTCGCGGACGGCGTTGCTGACATCGAGGAGGAGTTGCTGGCGGACGTCCTCGCGTTCGACGAGGGCCTGGGACCGTTCGAGTTGGGCCCGCTCGTAGGCGGCGATGCGCGAGCGGTTGCCGATCGGCACCTCGAGTTCCACGCCGACTGTCCAGTCGTAGAACTCCGTGCCGAACTGTTCCTTCATGGCCCGCCAGGTCTTGGAGTCGAGCCCCGTGAGGCCATAGGCCCCCTGGAGGTCGAGGCGCGGGAGGCGGTAGTTGCGTGCGACGCGCTCCAGGAGACCCATCTGCTGGAGCCGCACGTCGGCTTGCTGGATTTCGGGGCGGTTCTTCATGGCGGCGAGCATCGACCGCTGGAGCATGGCGCGCGTGGTGGGAACGGGGTTGGCGAGGGGCTGCTCGGAGGCCGCCAGAAGGGTCGGCTCTTCGAGGGGGAGCGCGGGATCGTTGATGAGGCGCTTCAGGTGGTCGCTGGTGCGGGCGCGCTGGAGGCGGGCCACGATCAAGTCGGTCTGGCGGCTGGTGACGGCGCTTTCGGCCAGGCTGACGATGAGGCGCTTGTCCTTGCCCTCCTGGAACCGCAGGCGGACGATGCGGAGGTTCTCCTCGGCGGCCGAGAGAGACTCGTCGAGCGCGTCCACGCGTTCCTGGGCCATGACGAGGTCCCAGTAGGTCTGCTCCACCTCCAGAAGTGTGTCCATAAGTTGGCGTTTGAAATCGGCGAGGCTGATCTGGTGGTCGAGGTTCGCCAGGACAATGGGGCCTTTGGCGACCTCCTGGCCGGCGCCGCGCAGAAGCGGCTGGGCGACCGAGAGGCCGATGTCGGTCGCGTAGCGCGGATTAGGGTCATAGAAGCTGCTGTTGGAGTCCAGCATCGTCCAGCCCTGGGAGAGGGCGACGGAGGCGCCGGTCGGCAGAAGGGAACGGGCGCCGGACTCGAAGTCCCACTGTCTGGCGGAGAGGGTTTCGGTGCCGGCGAGGAACGTGCCGGTGTCCTGGCGGAGCCGGTTGAGGGCGTTGTTGAGGTACCAGGACGGGTCGAAGAGTGCCTCGGCCTCGACGACGGCGGTCCGGGCGATCGCGGGGGCGAACCGGGCGATCTGGATCTTCAGGTTGTTGACGAGCGCCCGGCGCAGGCAACCCTCGAGGGTCACCGCCGCGCCCTCGCCCGAGCGCTCCAGCGGCGACAGAAAACCCTCCGGTCCGCCGGGGGAGGAGGATGGGGGGGCTGGTTCGCCGGCGGGCTTGCCCGCCGTGGCAGCAGGTTCAGCAGGTTCGGCGCGGGGGAGGGAATCAAATCGGCCGGCCGTGCGGGCCAGGGGGGCCTCTTCGAGTGCGGCGGCGTTGTGGGCGTAGGTGTCGCAGACTTTGCTGCCGGCCGCGTCGAGGGCGCGGGCGTTCGATCGGCACCCGGCCAGCAGGATGGCCGCGGCCGCGAGGACGGCTGGCCGCCAGGCACGGTCGAACGGGGTTGGCGCGCAGGTGCGGGACATTCGGGCACCGGGTTTTTCGGATCAGCCCGCGTCCCCCCCGCGGGCCGGATGGTTAACGGAGTATAACTATTGCCGGCTTTTAATCAACCCCGAATTGGAGGGGACGATCGCGGGGGTGCAGCACAAAAAAGTGGCAACCTCCAGGGGTGCCACCGATTGCTTGTCAATCGGTGTGGCTGGTATGCAGCGCACGGTTTGACAAGTAAACCGTGGCACCCTCCGGGCGAAGAGGTGCCACTTTTTTGTGCTGCACCCGATCGCGGCGTCGCGGCCGTGGTCCACGCGTTTGGGGGCGCCTCGCCCGTCACGGCGGCCCGTACAGGCTTCCGCAGAACCGGCGCCACGCGGCCATCGAGCGGGCCAGGTGGTCGCGGGCGTCGCCGCCCAGGCCGTAGCACTGGAGGCCCACCGGGCCCGCGTACCCCAGGTCCTTGAGCATCCGGAGCAGACCGGCCACGTCGAACGTGCCGTCGCCCAGCGGCTGGATCCAGTCGCCCTTGCCCGCGCACACCTCCTCGGCCTTGTCCGCGCCGTGAAGGGTCACGGCCAGGAGGTGCGGCATGGCCGAGGCCAGCAGGGGCCGCAGGTTCTTCTCGTCGTTCTCCTTCAGCCAGTGGCAGAGGTTGAACATGACGCCCACGTTGGGCCGGTCGACCTTCTTCGCGACGCGCAGGGCGTCGGCCACGCGGGCCAGCCAGAAGCCGGCATGCGGGTACAGCGCGACGCGCACGTCCTGCGCGCGGGCCATGTCGGCGATGCGGCCGATGACCTCGGCCGCCCGCGCGTCGCCCGCGGGGTCCGACGGCGGCAGACCGTTGACGAGCAGCGCCAGCATCGTGCCGCGCCCCTTGAGCAGCGGCAGAACCTCCGCCAGCCGCGCATCGTGCGGCGGCTTGCCGGGGGCGATGTCGACGCGCACGTAGATCTGGAACAGCCGGAGGCCGGCCGCGTCGAGCGTCCGCAGCCGCTCCGGAACGTTATCGAGCCAGAGATGCCCGGCGCCGTCGTAGCCCAGTTCCTTCAGCAGCGCGGCCTGCTCGCCGAGGGTCCGCTTGCGGCTGTCGTGCGTGTCCATGCAGAGGGCGAACAGCGCGGGGGCGGTGCGTTTCGGTGCGGGCGCTTCCTCCCCGGCCGCGCGGCACGCGGCCGCGAGCAGGAGGCCGGCGGCCAGGACCCGGCTAGCGGTCTGCCTGTTCATGGTGTCACCCGGTGAAGGGCGCTCGGGCCGGGCCGGTCAACTGCGCCACGGGCGGTCGCGTTTGACGCCGGCCAGAACCTTTTTCGCGATGCCGACGTCCTCGGCGATCTCGAAGTCGAACATGCCGGCCAGGGCGTGGTCGGCGCCGTTCGCAAAAACGTATTGAAAGGCGTCTTTCGGCGGAATGGCCCCCGCCGCCATCACCTTGAACGCAATCCAGGGTTTCTCGACGGTTTTCATGAACTCGGCGACTTCCTGCGGGTTGCTGCACCAGTAGCCCGGAAACTCGGCGTAGGGGCCCTTGATTTCGTCGGGCTTGGGCCCCGACGGATACTTGTGGTGATGAAACGTCTTGATATAGAAATCAGCACCGACCTTGGCCTTCTCGCATTCGACCACCACCCGGAGGTCGTGGGCGCCGACGCCGGACGGAACGCCGCGATCCCTGGCGATGCCGACGGCCTCGGCGATCAGGCCCACCTGGCCCTTCGCAATGAGCGCGTCGGCGTGGACGCCCCAGAGGTAGATTGCCTCCGTCCCGTCGTCCATCAGCCGCGCGACCTGTTCGCTGTAGGCCTCCATGCCGGCCTTCACGGGAGCGGTGGGACAGATGATCCACTGCATCTTGCCGCCGCGCTCCCGGCGATGTTTCTTCAGGATGTCCAGGGACCACGGAACCGTATGGATGCTCAGGGTGTTGATGCCGTGCGTCTCGGCGAGCGCGAGCGTCTCAAGGATTTTTTCTTCCGTGTTGTAATGTTTGGCGAGGGCGTAGACGTATTTGAGGTCCCGGCTGTGGGTATAGTGTGTCAGCAGGTTGCCGCCCAGCAACAGCCG
>Ga0307380_10008156_pt1 | contig 13470 bp, 10 predicted proteins | sample UN3MG_FD_202239 | JGI IMG/M metagenome (GOLD analysis project Ga0307380, IMG submission 202239) | Soil microbial communities from Risofladan, Vaasa, Finland - UN-3 | ecosystem: Environmental > Terrestrial > Soil > Coastal area > Acid sulfate soil | place: Finland: Risofladan, Vaasa | collected... | reverse complement strand
TCCACCCGGTCGAAAACGCCATGCTCGGCGGCAGCATCTTCGACCTCTTGGAGCGGCTCGACGCCGTCTCCAGCGACGCCCGCACCGAGCCCGGCATCCTCATGCCCACCCTCCGCATCCAGGACGTACAGATCGCCGGCGCGGAGTAGGCGACCAGGGGACGGCAGGCCCTCTCACGGGCCCGACAGATAATCGGCCACGATGCGGTCGGGAAACGCTGCCGTCTTCCCGCCCAGTTCGATGCGGCCGCCGGGAGCGTCGGCGGGAAAGACGATCCTCGCGCCGCCTACCGTCACCGTGACGCGGCCATCGCCGACGTCGGCCGTGGCTGCTGGAACCGACTCGACGCCCGAGTCGGTCGTCGTCAGGACGTGCAGAAAGACGTCCTCGGCTCGCGGTTGGGGCGGGGAGACCTCGATGCGGCACTCGGGCGCGGGGCCGGTGGTGCGATTCGGCGGGTAGGCCTCGCCGCCGTAGCGGCAGAGGTCGTCGCCGGAGGCCGTCCGCACCTTCGCCCCCTGCGGCAGGACGGTCTGGATGAACAGGCGTCCCTTGCCGTTGGTGACCAGCCAATGCGGCGGCCGATGGGTCGGCGCCTTCATCGCCTGGAGCAGCCACGTCTTCCGGAAGGTGGCGTCTCGGGACACGACGCGGTCGAAGACGACGAACGTCCCCGGCCGCAGGTACACGATCCGGCGCGTAAAGCGTTCCACCTTCTTCGCGGCGTAGGCCCGCGTGCAGTCGCCGGCCACGTACACGTACGGCCCGGCGTCCTCGAAGGCGAGCAGGTCGGCGATGTCGTACAGCCTGCTCCCTTTGTGCCACGCCGCCGCGTCGGCCACCGCGCCGTTGTGGTGCGGCCAATCGTGGCGCTGACCGCCGTCGTTTCCCGAGACGGGCCCGGCGCGGATGCCCGGCCATCGCTCAGCAGGGTCGTGGACGAGCACGGTGCTGTGGGCGATGGTCCGCAGGTGGTAGTTGACGTCGTGTCGGGTGCCGAAGCCGTCGTAGTGGCCGCCATCGCCCGCCAGTTCGTCGTGGCGGTAGATGAGAAAGTGCCCCACGTCCAGGTGTTGGTGCGCTGTGAACCGGTCGCCGCACTTGAAGAAGAAGTACGTGGCGTCATCATCCCAGGCGCTGCGCGCGTACACGTATCCGGCGCCGAGGCTGACGTGCGAGAGCCGGAAGGCAGCGAGGTTGCCCTTCGGCACGGTGGCGTCGCGCCAGAGGAAGTCCTTGTAGGCGTAGACGCCGACGCTCGATCGCGGCGTGGTCTCGTTAAACGCATGGACGGCCTGGTGGTCCGGGTCGTCGCGGAAGCGGTTGACGAGGATCCGCCGGGCCGAGAGTTGCTTGTCGCGGTCGCCGCCGAAGGTACGCCCGCCCCCGTCGCCCATCGGGACGGGGCGGCGCGACCCGTAGACGCCCACGCCCGGGTACGTCTCGAACATGCTCGCCACTGCCCGATGCCGGTAGAAGGACGGGGCCAGCGCCAGGTAGTCGGCGCCCTCGCAGAACCGGGCAGCCTCGCAGAAGAAGAGCCACTCGTACAGCCAGTAGTGGACGTAGTGCCCCTCTGCCCAGCCGCCACCGGCCCCGGCCAACTCCAGCGCCGGCGCGGCACGCTCCTGGTACTCGCGCTCCAGCGCCGCAAGGATCGCCGCGGCCCGAGGATTCTCGTAGTACGTCGCGTAACAGGCCAAGCCGATGCCCCACCACTTGTACCCATACCAGCCGTTGTGGAAAACGTGGGTCTCGCTCCCCGGGTTGGCATCGACCGTCCGGTTCACGTAGTCGTGCAGCGCGGTGCGCTCGGCGTCGGTCCACCGCTCGTGGCAGAGGTCGTACACGAGGGCGCACCGCGCCAAGTCGTGGCCGAACGGGGTGTGCCCTTTCTTGGTGGGACCGCGCGCGTACGTCAGGGCCATCTCGACGGCCCGGCGTCCCAGATCGGCGTCGCCCTCGATGGCCGACACCAGCGCCATGGAGATCATCTTCGCGTGGTCGTCGGCCTTCTGCTCGCGTGCCACGCGCGCGGTGCGCTGATAGGCATCGGGACGCTCTTTGGCGAGGCTCTGGAGCCGCGCCCGCGAGCCAAGCAGCCGGGGATGCTCCCGGGGCACGCTATGGCGTTTCGCCAGCACCGCCGCGCGGCCTTCGGTCGGCAGAAGCAGACAGGCGGCGACGGTTGCGGCCAGGATCAGCAGACGGAGTCGGCAGGACACGGCAACCCTCCGCATCTGGTGCGTTCGCCGCTCATTATGCCGCGGGTGCTGCATCAGGGCAACGTTCTGGGATTGAAAAGCCTCCGCCGCTCCCGTACACTCTTAGTGCTACTTCGTCAACTTGCCGCCGATCCAGACAAGTGGTGGCGCGGCGGCCAATCCTGGCCACCGCGCGGCGGGCAGGATTGCCCACCGCGCTATCGCCATGAGGGGCGACGCGACGTTGACAAAGTAGCGTTAGGCCTGCAAGCGGGGCACTGGAGCCGTCGCGTGCCGAACATCGCCATCCTGGGGTCCACCGGGTCGATCGGGCAGATGACGCTCGAGGTCTGCGCGTCGCTCGGCCCGGACTACCGCGTCGTGGCCTTGGCCGCCGGGCGGCAGGTGGACCTTCTCGCGCGCCAGGCCGCTGAGACGGGCGCCCGAACGGTGGCGGTCTGCGATGACGAGGCGGCCGGCGGCCTTCGCCGGGCGCTCGCTGGCGGCAGCGGCCCCGAGGTCCTCGTGGGACCGGACAGCCTGGCGGCACTCGCCTCCCGCGACGACGTGGATATCGTTGTCAGCGCCGTCGTCGGCGGCGCGGGTCTGCCGGCGGCCCTGGCGGCCGTCGGGGCGGGCAAGCGGCTGGCGCTTGCGAACAAGGAAGCCCTGGTTATGGCGGGCGAACTCGTCATGGCCGAGGCACGCCGCAGCGGCGCCCACGTCCTCCCGGTCGATAGCGAGCACTCGGCCATCTTCCAGGCCATGGCCTCCGGACAGGCGGAGGAGGTCTCGCGGGTCGTCCTCACGGCCAGCGGCGGACCGTTCTATCGCCTGCCCGATGAGGCCCGCGAGCACGTGACGGCCGCCGAAGCCCTCGACCATCCCACGTGGTCGATGGGCCGCAAGATCACCATCGACTCCGCCACGCTCATGAACAAGTCGCTGGAGGTCATCGAGGCTCACCACCTCTTTGGCCTGGAGGCCGATAAGATTTCGGTGCTGATTCACCCCGAGTCCACCGTACATTCCTTGGTGGAGTTCGTGGACGGGTCGGTCGTGGCCCAGTTGGGCCCGCCCGACATGCGGATGCCGATCCAGTACGCCCTGACGTGGCCCGAGCGTCGGCCGGCGCCGTGGCCGCGGTTGGACCTGGCGGCGCTGGGCGGCCTGCACTTTGAGGTGCCCGACGCGGAGCGGTTTCCGGCACTTCGGCTGGGGTTCGAAATCATCCGACGGGCAGGAACATTGGGGGCGGCGCTCTCGGGTGCCGATGAAGTGGCTGTCGAGGCGTTTCTCGACGGCCGGATACGGTTCGTCGATATCGTGCCGCTCGTCGAGCGCGTCCTCGGGTCACACGCCAACGTGGCCGACCCGAGCCTGGACGACATCCTGGCGGCCGATGCCTGGGCCAGAGAGGAAGCGACGCAGTGTCTAACGTCCTATATGCCGTCGAGATAGCCATCGCCCTGGGGCTGATCATCTTCGTCCACGAACTGGGGCACTTCGCGGCCGCCAAGGCCTTCGGCGTCTGGGTCCGACGGTTCGCCATCGGGTTCGGGCCGGCCCTGCTGAGTTGGAAGCGCGGTGAGACGGAGTATTCCCTGCGGGCCTTTCCGCTGGGCGGCTTCGTCGAGCCGATGGGCGAGCACCCGGATACCGAGGGTGGCGACGATCCGCGGGCCCTGTGGCGACGGCCGGCCTGGCAGCGGGCCACCGTCTTCGCGGCCGGCGTCGTCTTGAACGGTGTCCTGGCGACCATCTTCTTCACGGTGGCGTCGCTCATCGGCCTGAACGCCTCCTCCCCGGTCGTCGGCGACGTCGTCCGGATGCTTCCCGCCCATGCGGCAGGCATTCAGGCCGGCGACCGCATCGTGGCCATCAACGGTGAGCCGATCCAGTCGTTCGAGGACATCATGTCCGCCGTCGTGTCCGAAGACGCGGGCACCGCCTTTGACGTAACGGTCGATCGCCCGGACGCCGAGGGCGGCGAGCCCGAACGGCTGACGTTCAAGGACATTCGGAGTCGGCGCGGGACCGGCGACCCCGCCCCGCGGCTCGGCATCGAGCCCGCCCTGGAGCCGGTCATCTACGCGATGATTCCGGGCGTCCCGGAAGAACAGGCGGGGCTGAAGGCCGGCGACCGGATCCTCGAGATCAACCGCGCGCCGGTCCTGCGGTTCCGCGAGATCGACAAGATGCTCGACGACGCTCCCGAAGGTCCCGTGACGCTGGCCGTCGAGCGCGAGGGCAAGCGCCTGGAACTGACCATCGACCCGGCGACACTCAAACTGATCGAACTCGGCCTCCAGCCGCTCATCGCCGTGGGCGGCGTCGATGACCAAGGGCCCGCCCACAAGGCCGGCGTGCAAACCGGTGACCGTATCGCCGGCATCGACGGCCAGCCGTGGCCCACCGTGGAGAGACTGGTCGAGGCCATCAAGGCCGCCGGCGACGGCGGGAAGGTCCGCCTCAGCCTGCTCCGCGACGGCGAGACCCTCGACGTGACCAGCGGCGTCGCCCTGTACGGCGACCACCCGGACCCGAGGATCGGGATCACGATGGGGCCGTCGCCCGCCCCGCCCGTCCGGGTAGGGTGGGTGGACCCCGACGGCCCTGCCGCCAAGGTCGGGATTCGGCCGGGCGACACCATCCTGAACGTCGGGCCGAAGGCGACCGAGCCCGGCACCTGGGACGATGTCTATGCGGCCTTCGGCAGCGCCAAGGGCAAGCCGGTCTCGCTTCGCGTCGGGCGCGGCACAGCGAAGTTGACGGCGACGCTCACGGCGGCGCTGGTGCCCGTGGAGAAGTTCCGGCTGTACGGCAGCAAGCCGGGGCCCGTCCTATACGAACCGCTGCCCCGCATCTACAACCCGCTGAAGGCGGCGGGCCGCGGCTTCAAGCGCACCTGGCTGTGGCTCGGCCGCGTGTACGCCAACATCCTCCAGTTGCTCAAAGGCGAGGTGAGCACCGAGTCGGTCGGCGGGCCCGTGCTGATCGTCCAGGCCTCGCTGGGAATTGCAGAGCGAGGCATCGGAACCTTCATCGAGTTCTGGGGGTTCCTGTCGGTCTGTATCGCGGTGTTTAACTTCCTGCCCGTGCCGCCGTTTGACGGCGGGCATGTCCTGTTTGTCATCATCGAGAAGATCAAGGGCGGCCCCGTCGGCCTGAAGGTCCGGACGTGGATTTGGGGAGCCGGTTGGGCTGCCGTCGGCGTCCTCTTCATCCTCATCACCTACCAGGACGTCGCGCGGTGGTGGGTTACGCGGATGTGAGGCCGCGCGGCCGGGTAGGCATATGCCGTTTCGTTTAGCCGTCGGCGGCAACGGCCGGCGCGGCGGCGTTTCGTTTAGCCGTCGGCGGCACGCCGACGCGAACAGCCGAGGGTGCTCCAACGGCAACGGCCGTCGCCGGCGCGGCGCGGCGCTCCTACAACGACGCCAAGGCTTCCCGCGCGGCGTCAATCTTGGCCTCGGCGACCAATTGCTGCGCACGCGCCAGGGCTTCGGCCTGATCGCCGGTGAACGGCACGGCCTCGCCGGGGTCGGTTGCCCCATAGCCCAGTTGCGCGAGGACCGCCTCGGTCAGGCCTTCGATGCCCGCTCCGCCGAGCGCCGAGACGGCCAACGCTCCGGGCGGACCGAACGGCCCCGCGGCAGCGTCGGCCTTGTTCCACACCACGAGCGCCCGGTCTGAGAACCGTGCGAGCGCGGCCTCGTCCTCGGCAGTGACGCCTTCGGTGGCGTCCAAGAGGTAAAGCAGCAGGGCCGCGCCGGCGGCCTGTTCGTGGGCCCGTTCCACGCCGAGCCGCTCGACCAGCCCTTGCGCCTCGCGCAGGCCGGCCGTATCGACAAGGACCACCGGCAGGCCCGCCAGCGCCGCGTCGGCTTCCACGTAATCCCGCGTCGTCCCCGGCACCTCGGACGTGATAGCACGCTCCGCCCCCGCCAACCGATTCAGCAGCGTGCTCTTGCCGACGTTCGGACGACCGGCGATGACGATGCGCGGCGGGTCGGCCAGGAACCGCCCGCACCGGCGCCACCGGTCCAGGAGGCGGCCGATCGCCTCAGCGGCCCCGTCGGCCCGTCCTGCGGCCAGATCGTCACGGGCCTGCCGAACGGCAGCGCCCAGGGCGCCGCCCAGTTGATCGAGCAGAATACGGGCCGCCAGGGGCGTGGTCGCGCGGCGAAGCAGACGCCGGGCGGCGCGCTCGATCGGCCCCACGCCCTCGATCTCCAGCAGCGCGTCGGCATCGACCTGCGGGAGGCCCAGGCACGCAAGGGCCGCGCACGCGGCCGCCACCGCCGCCGGGCCGCCGTGGCAGTTGACCTCATACGTCTCGCACGCCGCGTGGCAGAGGATGATCTCGTCGATGGGCGCCCCGTCGGCGTCCGCGATGTGGCCGTAGGCGAGCGCACCAACGGGCGGCAAACCGGCTCCATCGGTCGTGGGGCGGAAGCACGCGCGAAGGGTACCCTCCACGCCGGGACCGGTGCACCGGATGACGGCGATCCCACCGCGACCCGGCGGCGTCAGCAAGGCGAAGGCCGACCGCTTGGCGCCTCTCATCGCTCCTGCCATTCGCGGTACGCGATCACGAGCCCTTCGAGGACGAGGTCCGGCACGATCTCGGACTTGCGGCGCAGCACCGGGCTTCGCCACGGCGGAGGCAGGCTTTGCCCTGGCGGAGCCGGGCTCTCCGGCACCCTTGCGTCGCCGCCGGTCACCAGGACGTGTGCGTGGAGGCCGACCTCCATCATCGCGCCGGCAACGAGCGAGTCCAGCGCCCCGGCCGTCCCGTGCACCAGCCCGGCCAGGATAGCCTCCTCGGTGCTCTTCCCGATGACCGACTCCGGAGCAGCGCCGCCCTCGACGTGCGGCAACTGGGCGGTGCCGTCGGCCAGGGCGCGGGCCATCATGTCGCGGCCCGGGAAGATGGCGCCGCCCAGGAACACGCCGCCCGAGTCCACGGCGTCCACGGTGACGGCCGTGCCGCAATCTACGATGACACACGCCCCGCCCGTGCGGCGATAGGCCGCCAGGGCCGCCAGCAGACGGTCCACGCCGACCTTCTCCGGCTCGGCGACGTCGGTCGCGATGGGAATCGGGAAGTCGTCGCGTGCCGCCAGCGGCGAGGCCGGCCCGTCGGCCGGCGCCACGGCGCGCAGACGCGCGAGCGCCGGCGGGTTGACCGACGCAACGATGATCGGCGCCTCGCGCTCAACCGGCGCGGGGACGAACTCGGCGAAGAGGACTTCCAGGCGCGCGAGCGGTTCGCCCCGCACGTCGCCGAGGGCGCCGTCGTCGGCCACCGTCGCCATCGCCACGGACGTGTTGCCGAGCGTGATGGCCAGCAGGTTGCTCATGGGGCGTCACCTTGTTTGTGGCGGTGGCCGAGGTTGGGCACTTCATCGGCAGCCGCTTGGTCGAGCAGCGTCAGGATGGCCCCGACGAGTTGGTTCAGGCCGGTGCCGGCGGCGCTGGAGATGGCCAGGACGGTCCGGCCGATGGCCTCCTCGAACTCGCGGCGCGGCCCGTCGTCGCCGGGCTTCGCCACGGCGGAGCCGGGCACGAGGTCGGCCTTCGTCAGGACGACGAGTTCGGGCTTCTCGGCAAGCGTGCGGCTGTAGGCGGCGAGTTCGGCGCGGATCGAGCGGTACGCCTCGGCGGGCGAGGCGCCGGTGTGCGGCTCGATCTCCACGAGGTGCACGAGCACCCTCGTCCGCTCGATATGCCGCAGAAACTCGTCGCCCAGGCCGACGCCTGAGTGCGCTCCCTCGATGAGACCCGGCAGGTCGGCCATGACGAAGCGGCGGTCGGGCCCCGCCTCGACGATCCCCAGGTTCGGTTCCAGCGTCGTGAAGGGGTAGTCGGCGATCTTCGGCCGGGCGGCCGACAGCCGCGCCAGCAGCGTGCTCTTGCCGGCGTTCGGCAGGCCGACGAGGCCGACGTCGGCGATCAGTTTCAGTTCCAGTCGCAGGTTCCGCTCGTCGCCGGGCGTACCGGGTTCGGCGTGGCGCGGCGTCTGGTTCGTGGCGGTGGCGAAGCGTGCGTTGCCCCGCCCGCCTTTGCCGCCGCGTGCGATCGTCACCCGCGTGCCGGGCCGATCCAGGTCCTTCAGCAGCAGCCCCGTGTCGGCGTCGTAGACGAGTGTGCCGGGCGGCACGTCGATGACGAGGTCGTCGCCGGCGGCGCCGGCCATATCTTTACTGCGTCCGGGCCGACCGTTTCCGGCCCGCCAGTGATGGCGTCCGCGGACGTCCAGGAGCGTATCGAGGCCCGCTCTGGCGTGCATGATGACGCTGCCGCCGTCTCCGCCGTCGCCGCCGCTCGGTCCGCCGCGCGGCACGCCGGACTCGCGGCGGAACGTGACAGCCCCGCCGCCGCCGTCGCCGGCCTTGACGTAGATTTCGGCTTCGTCGATGAACATGGTTGTCGGCCTAACACCGTTCTGCCGCGAGGGTATCAGCGTAACAGAGGCGGGGGCGGGCGACAAGGGTCGGCGCGCGCGAGCCGTTCCTCGCCGGCGACCGTGCGCAGAGAAACGGCCCGGTTCCAACGCCGCGGAACCGAGCCGCACGGTGGCACCAGGTGCCGACTACAGCACGTGAACCTTGCGGCCGCGGAAGGTGACTGTGCCCTCGGCGAGTGCAAAGAGGGTATCGTCGCGTCCGCGTGCGACGTTGCGCCCGGGATGGAACTTCGTCCCGCGCTGCCGCACGATGATGCACCCCGTCGATACCGTCTGGCCGCCGTACGTCTTCACCCCAAGGTACTGGGGGTTGGAGTCACGCCCGTTTCGCGTTGAGCCCTGTCCCTTTTTGTGAGCCATGCCTTGCACTCCTTGCCACGACGGACCGTCGTAAGACGCAGAAGTATATCGGCTTTGGGCGGAGTTGCAAGTCCTATTTTCCCGTCCCCGGCGAAGTGACGCGGTCCCGTGCACGGTACGTGGGACGGCGCGGTTGACCGGCACGGGACCGCGAGGCGTGGGGCCTGTGGTCGGGGCCGCAGCGTATCACCCACCCGCCGGACGCAGGAGGCGGGCCTCGCCCGAGAGCATCCGCAGGCGTGCGGCCCGGAACTCGGCCGTTGAGTTCGAGGCGCCGAAACAGATCCGCCGCCCCTGCGGCAGCCGCCAGCCGGCGTACATCGACAGGGCCGATGGCGGCCCGCGCCACAGGATGATCCGCTCGCCGTCGAGCATCACCTCGATCTCGGCCCGGCTGCTTTGGACGAGGACCCTGGCGCGCACGGCGTACTCGCGCCCGTTCTGGAGGCGGGCGGGCCTGGTCACCGTGGGGTTCTCGGGATCCTTGGCGCTTCGGCCGTCGATCTGCCCGAGGCCGTGGGCCTGGTTGCCGCCGTATCCGAGGCCGAGCAGGATCTGCCGCTCGCCGACCGGCAGGACGACGCCCATCGTATCGCCGCCGCCGGTCCGCGCGATCCGGGCCTCGAACTCGTAACTGCCGTCGATGACCAGCGGGGCCATGACCTTGGCTTCCGAGGCGCGGCCGGTCAGGGCCAGCGCTTCCCCCCGCCGCTCCCACGTGCCGCTTAGGGCGTGCTTCGACAGGTCGGTCAGGGGCAGCAGGTCGATCCACTGGCCGGGCAAGATCGTCCCCGGGGAAGGCTTCGTCGGCTTGCTCGTCTTGGTGGGCTTCTTGGGCGGCACGGTCATCTTCGCCACCGCTTCCTGGGTTTTCTCAAGCGCCAGCGTCGCGCGGGTGCGGTTCAGGTCCTGCGCCGTGTGAATCGTGAGGAACCGTTCCAGGTAGGCCTTCGCGCGAGCGTACATGGCGGCCCTGGCGTGCTTCGGGGCGTTCGTGGCCAGGTCGCGATACCACTCGCCGAGTTCAAGACACGCCAAGTCCGGCGGCGCCTCAACGCCCTTGGCCGCCGCAGGGACGTACTTGAGGAGCGCCGTGTCCTTCGCGCCCTCCAGGTGCTTCGCCGCTTCGGCCGGGTCGTCGAGGTCCACCAGGTACAGGCGGACGAGTTCTTCGCGGGCCGCCACATTTCCAGGGGTCTTCTCCAGCAGCGCCACGAGGTCGCTGATCCGGCGGTCGGTGGCCATCCGCCGCGCGAGCGCCTCGGCCCGCGATTCGAGTTCGGCCAGTCTCGGGCTCGACACGGCGCGGGCCACGTTGCGGGCCCTGACGAGAAACGTCGCCGCCCCCGCGTCGATCTTCGCTTCAGCGGCGGCCACCAGCGCGTCGATGAGCGCCCCGGCCGCCGGGGCCCGTGCGTCGCCGCGGCAGGCATCGTACTGTTTCTGGCGGATGTCGAGCGTCCGTTCGGCACAGTCGGCGGCCTTCTCCGGGACGGTGCGGGCCAGGAAGTCCATCGCCTCCAGCGCCGTGGGGTACCCCGACGGGTGGCCGAGGGCCAGGTCGCAGGCCTTCTCGCACAGGACCGCCAGGAACGCCGGCTGGTCGGCCGCCCGCTTCGCCGCCGCTACGAGATGGACGGCCAGTTCCGCATCGTCGCGCGTATCGCCCGTCCCGCGGACGCGCGCCAGGTCCGTGCCGTAGAGGGCATTGAAGGCTTCAATCGCCTCATCGGTTTCGGCCGCGCGCAGCGGCACCGCCGAGACAGCGAGGACAGCGCACAAGGCGTGAAGGAGACGTACCTTGCGAGCCATCATGCATCCCCCCGTTCGCCCGCGGACGAGCACAGACCATGATCGTGATGCGTCAGCATAGCAGTATGACGGGGGCGAGCGGAGATGTCAAAACGCTTTCTTCGCAGGCGCGCGGCAATAGGGCGTAGCGCGCCGGCGAGGCGGTCACGAACCTCATTGACCGCCTTGGCCGGTGTCGGTATCATCGCAGCGGTCATCGGTCCGATTCGGAGGCGGCCGTGAGCATACCGGACGACGTGCAGGGGCGGCTCGACTCGTTCGCGTCAAACTACGGGCGGATCACCGACCAGGTCCGCCGCGTCATCGTCGGGCACGCCGAGGTCCTTGAGGGCGTCCTCTTGTGCCTGCTGACCGAAGGGCACGCCATCCTCGAGGGCGTTCCCGGCATCGGCAAGACGCTGCTGGTGCGGACGCTGGCCGAGGCGTTGGACCTTCAGTTCCGGCGCATCCAGTTCACGCCGGACCTGATGCCGGCCGACATCACCGGCACGAACGTCATTGTCGAGACCGAGGGCGGGCGGCGCGAGTGGGAGTTCCGGCCGGGGCCCGTCTTCGGCAACCTCATCCTGGCCGACGAGATCAACCGGGCCACGCCCAAGACGCAGTCGGCGATGCTGGAGGCCATGCAGGAACGTTCCGTCACGGTGGCCGGGACGACGCGGCCGCTCGACGAACCGTTCTTCGTCCTCGCCACGCAGAACCCGATCGAGATGGAAGGGACGTACCCGCTGCCCGAGGCGCAACTCGACCGCTTTGCACTGAAACTGCTGATGAAGATGCCCGGACGGAGCCAAGTCTCAGAAATCGTGGAGCGCACCACCGGCCGCCACGTGCCTCGGGCCGAGCGTGCGGCCGACGGGCCGACGCTCCTTGCGATGCGCGACCTGGTGCGCGAGGTGCCCGTGGCGTCGCACGTGCGGGATTACGCCAGCGCCGTGGTCCTTGCGACGCATCCGGGCACCGAGGGTGCCTCGCCGATGGTTGCCAAGTACGTCCGTTACGGCGTCAGCCCGCGTGGTGCGCAGTCCATGATCATGGGCGGCAAGGTGCTGGCGCTCGTGGATGGGCGGTACAACGTGGCATTCGAGGACGTTCGCCGCATGGCCCGGCCGGCGCTGCGGCACCGGCTCATTCTGAACTTCGAAGGCGAGGCCGAAACCATCGCCCCCGACGCGGTGATCGACGACGTTCTGAAGCACGTGCCGGAGCCCGATTAGTCAGCCGTTCCAGCCGCGGGTTGTGCCCGCGGGTACCCGCCCGTACGGGCAGCTCGTGGCGAGGGCGCCATGCCTCAGCAGGACGACCTGTTCGATTCGGCGTTTCTGGCGCGCCTGGAGTACCTGCGGATCGTGGCGCGGCGGATCGTCTCGGGGACGGCCCAGGGCGGGCGGACGGGTCGGCGGACGGGGCCGGGTCTGGAGTTCGCCGAGCACCGGCAGTACGTCGCGGGCGACGATTTCCGGCACATCGATTGGGCGGCGTTCGGGCGGCTGGAGCGTCTTCTGCTGCGGCTCTGCCAGCAGGAAGAGGACCTTGCGATCCACTTTCTGGTGGATGCGTCGGCGTCGATGACGACCGGCGGGCCGCCGAAGTTCGACCACGCCCGCCGCCTGGCGGCCGCCCTGGCCTACGTGGGCCTGGCGAGTCTCGACCGCGTCCGTCTCGTCGCCATCGACGGCGGGGTGCGCGGTCACATGGAGGCGGGTCGCGGCAAGTCACATATCCTAAGGGTCCTGGAGTTCCTCGGCGGCCTGACGGCCGGGGGACGGACGGACCTGACGCGGTCGGTCGAGGCCTTCCTTCCGCACGCCCCGCAAGGGGGGCTCGCGGTGCTCATCTCCGACTTCCTGGACGAGGGCGGCTACGAGAAGCCGCTCACGACGCTTCAGGGACGCGGTTTTGACGTCTGGTGCCTCCAGGTGACCGACGCGGCGGACCTCGCGCCCCCGGGCGCGGGTGACCTTGCCACCAGAGACGCCGAGACGGGCGAGACGCTTGGCGTCCACCTGACGGACGAGGTGCGCCAGCGGATCGCGCAGGAGGCCGAGCGGTTTGCAGCCGACTTGCGTGCCTGGTGCCTGGCGCGCGGTATCGGTCACGGCGAAGCGCCGACCTCGATCGCCGCCGACGTGCTGGTGCTGGGGGTGCTGCGGCACGGGGGCTTGCTGCGCTGAAGCGTTTTCGGGCCGCATGGCGTCGCGGGGGCCTGGAATCCGCGCAAGTCCCTTTTTGTCAAGGAGTTACAGCCCGCCCGTGGTCTGTGTTCGCGGCGGAGTCGGTGGTTTTCCGCGATGGAGGCGCGCCCGGCCGTTCAGGTCGTAAGTGCCTAATGCACAAAGACTTGCGCCTCTGGCCCGTCCCGAAATGCGTGTCCGCAGATTTTTCCGCTTGAATCTCCCGCCTTGAATCGTATCATAGGCGGACCATTTTGAGGTGTCCTACCCACCTCGGGGCCGGTCCTCGCCAAGGCGAGTGCTCAGTCGCCCGGCCCTGAGGTCTTTTTTTTGGAGGCTGTTTGAAGTTTCCTCTCCCGTGACAAGAGAGGGCAGGGGGAGGGGGTCAAGCGGGTTCATTCGCGGCCTCTCGCCCTCGCCTTTGCCAAACCCCCAGCCTGAAGCAACA
>Ga0307380_10008145_pt1 | contig 13479 bp, 10 predicted proteins | sample UN3MG_FD_202239 | JGI IMG/M metagenome (GOLD analysis project Ga0307380, IMG submission 202239) | Soil microbial communities from Risofladan, Vaasa, Finland - UN-3 | ecosystem: Environmental > Terrestrial > Soil > Coastal area > Acid sulfate soil | place: Finland: Risofladan, Vaasa | collected... | reverse complement strand
TTTGATAGTATGGAAAAACTATGGCTTGCTTTTATCATGCTTGGAAAATACAAGAAGAAATGGAAAGAAGGAGCGTGGGTTTAATTATGAACGATGTATTTAAAGACCTCGGTATTTCTTTGAAAGGGGCACAGAGCGTATTTAATTTTCTGAGTGATGAAGATCTCAAGAATCTGTCTGCTTTTTTTGAAGGCAATCATATACCGGCAGGTGAACCACTATAGAAAGAAGAGTACCCTCGATCGCCGGCCTTGCTCGAAAGGAAAGATAAGGCCCAAAAGATAGCGTCGTTGTGGTGGTGAATTTGACAAATCAAAATCGCGATGGTTATGTCATCGGTTTTCCGCGAGCCGGATTGTGGGAAAGCGTTTTAACAGTGACTCTTTTAACTACGGCCCAAAATTCGCCAATCATCCCACCCGGGACGTCGAAACCCGTGGGGAAGGATCCAATGGGCTTCCGTGCTCCGGCGAAATCGGCATTGGGCCATACACGGTGGTAATTTTTTCACAGGATGAATAGCGGTCAAGGCAGGAAGAAGTGAAATAGGACAAAGTGCCGCGAACTCCCAAATGGTGAAAACAGGTATGCATGATGGCTGAAGATGAAATAGTTGAGTGGAGCTGATATCAAAAGGAGAAAGCAATGAAAACAACAGTGGGTTTGTGGATTGACCATAGAAAGGCTATTGTAGTAGCCGTTACGGATAAAGGGGAAGAGACAGGACTGGTAATATCGAAGGCTGAAAAACAACTTCGCCGTTCCGGCGATTCCCCGCTTAAGGGGTCGTATGAATCATCACAAGTACCGGCAAGTGATAGACGCCAGAGAGCGTTAACAGGACATCTCAACATTTACTACGATGCGGTAATTGCGAGTATTGGTGATGCAGAATCTATTCTGATATTTGGACCTGGTGACGCAAAGGGCGAACTCAAAAAACGGCTTAAAAGAATCAATCTCGGTGGACGAATCGTAGGTATAGAGACAGTCGACAATATGACGGATCGTCAGATTGCGCCGAAAGTTCGGCAGTACTTTCGAAAATAGCGGGCTGGCGCAGTAATCCCGATAGCTGTTGATGAGAAAGACTAAAATGATAAGGGGCATTCCATGAAAGCACTCCTCATTTATCCTGAATTCCCGGATACCTTCTGGAGTTTCAGGTATGCGTTGAAATTCATTCACAGAAAGGCGAGCAGTCCACCTCTCGGATTATTGACTATAGCAGCAATGCTTCCTGAGGCGTGGGAGAAAAGACTGGTCGACATGAACGTGAAAATGAGCGTATTCAATTTTCTGGGTGATGAAGATATCGAGAATTTGTCCGCTTTTTTTGAAAGCAAGAATATCCATGCAGGCGAGTCCCTCTGGAAAAAAAAAGAGGACCCTTTCGATTATATAGCTATTATTGCTTCAGGAAAGGTGGAAATAAAAAAAGAGGCGGAGTTCGGGGGCATGAATGTGATTATGGGCAAATATAGCAAGGGGGCATTATGCATCCTTGATGACAGTCTCAGGAAAGTTACAGCGGTAGCACTTGAAGATGTCTCCCTCGCGATAATTACTCAGGAAAGCCTTGATAAACTGATCGCCGCAAATCCCGGATTGGGAGCCAACCTCTTAAAGGGAATGCTCCTTACCGTATCAGATCGTTTAAGAAAGTCCTTTGATCGCATTGTAACGTTTTTCTGATCTGTTTTATCTCGTTGACTCACTGAATTATAGTGGATGTGTTTGGCCCTGTTTTATTAAGAGTTACCATGAAAGGTGAAGAATGAACTGGTACCAATTAACTGTCAAGGAAATATTCGAAAAGCTTAGGGCGTCAGAGAGCGGCCTATCCGATTCAGAGATCAAAGAGCGCCTCCTGCAGTTCGGCCCGAACAAATTCATTGAAGAAGAGAAGACAAGCAGACTGAAAATACTTATCCACCAGTTTACCAGTCCACTTATTTACATCCTGCTCATCGCCGGTGTGGTGACAATATTTCTCAATGAGTATATAGACTCGGGTGTAATCTTTGCTGTTGTAATACTGAATGCAATTATCGGATATATACAGGAGTATAAGGCAGAAGAGAGTGTCAGGGCCCTCAAGAAAATGGTTGTTCCAAAAGCTAAGGTTCTAAGGGAAGGAAAAGAGAAGGAAATTAATAGTGAAGATCTTGTGCCGGGGGATATTGTTTTGCTTGCATCTGGAGTGAGGGTGCCTGCAGATCTCAGACTCTTTAAAACAATTGAACTGAGGGTTGAAGAGGCAATGCTGACTGGAGAGTCCCTGCCTGCTGAAAAAGTGACACCCCCGATCAAAGAAACAAACCTGACACCAGGTGATCAGAAAAATATGGCATTTATGGGCACAATTGTCGTAAGTGGCAGGGCAAAAGGCGTTGTTGTTGAGACAGGGCATAGCACGATCCTCGGACAGATTGCCACCGAAGTCAGGGAAGTAGCAGTGGTAAAGACCCCTCTTCAGTATAAACTTATGCGGTTTGCGAAATTAATAGGAATTCTCGTAATAGCCTTTTCAGCTTTGGTCTTTGGATTAGGAGTATTGTTGGGAGGAAAGGCCTCCGAGATGTTTATGATTGCCGTAGCCACGGCAGTATCAGCAATTCCTGAAGGGCTTCCGGTCGCGGTAACGATAGTGATGGCTATCGGTGTTGCGAGGATGGCAAAGCGAAATGCCGTCATAAGAAAATTGCCTGCGGTTGAGACACTCGGAAGCACAACCGTTATAGGGTCAGATAAGACTGGCACCCTCACAAAGAACGAGATGACCGTAAGGGTAGTGTACGATGGTGAAAAGGCATATAGAATAAGCGGAATCGGTTATGAACCAAAGGGGGAAATCCTCTATCAGCTGGAACCAGTCGATATCAAGGCATCTGCAAACCTGCTAATGGTATTTAGGATAGGCATGCTCTGCAATGAATCCAATATTTATGAGGAGGAAGGTGAGTTTAAGGTAGATGGTGATCCGACAGAAGGGGCATTAATCGTTTCTGCAATGAAAGCAGGTCTTAACCTTATAGAGGAAACGAGACACTATCCTCAAACAGCAATAATACCGTTTGAGTCTGAGCACGGGTACATGGCGACCCTTCACAGACACGGCGGACAAAAGTTTATTTTTGTGAAAGGCGCTCCGGAAAAAATACTCGATATGTGTACTGAATGTGTAATAAAGGATAAGATCGAGACAAAAGAAATACTGAATAAAGCCCACCTTTTTGCCAGAGAAGGTATGAGGGTACTTGCCATGGCTTATAAGGAAGCCCCTCATGATATTGATGAGATAACCCACCATGATGTTGAGGGAAATCTTGTATACGTTGGTTTACAGGGAATGATCGACCCACCAAGAACGGATGTTATGGATGCAGTGAAAGGTTGTAAAAAAGCTGGTATTAAGGTTGTAATGATCACGGGAGACCATGCTGCTACAGCCTCAGCAATAGCAAAGATGCTCGGAATATCAAGTGAGGAATCCGGGGTTATGACCGGCAAAGAGATAGAAGCAATGAGTGATGATGAACTTTTCAATAAGGTCAAAGGCATTTCTGTTTATGCAAGGGTCTCACCCAAGCATAAACTCAGGATAGTTGAGCAGTTGATTAGATACGGAGAGGTCGTTGCCGTGACGGGTGACGGAGTAAATGATGCACCGGCCCTCAGGGCAGCACATATAGGAATAGCTATGGGGAAGTCGGGAACCGATGTTGCAAAAGAAGCATCTGATATGGTTCTCGCAGATGATAACTTTGCCAGTATTTTTGCTGCAGTTGAAGAGGGAAGGGTTGTATATGACAACATAAAGAAGGTTACCCTTTTCCTCATATCATGTGGTTTTGGAGAACTGATTGCCATCATCGGAACAATAGTCATGGGATACCCTATTCCATATATCCCTGCACAGATTCTCTGGCTTAATCTTGTAACGAATGGACTGCAGGATGTTGCTCTTGCCTTTGAGCCGGCAGAAAAAGGTGTGTTAAACAGACCTCCAAGGAACCCAAAGGAAGGCATTTTATCAAGCCTTATGATACAGAGAACAGTATTAATGGGAATAACGCTGGCTGCCGGAACACTGTTTTTATTTATATCAAACCTTAACGCAGGGGTGCCTCTTGAAAGGGCGCGTACAATCGCCCTCACAACAATGGTCTTTTTCCAATTCTATCAGGCGTTCAACTGTCGTTCAGAAACACAATCCGTTTTCAGAATGAGTCCGATAAGCAATCCATTGCTTTTTATCAGCATGATTGCTGCATTTCTTGCGCAACTGTCGGTGATTTATGTTCCGGCTTTCCAGTGGGTCTTCAGGACAGTGCCGATTACAATGAACGAGTGGGTGCAGATATTTATGGTCTCCACTACAGTCATACTTGTAGTTGAGATGGATAAATGGATAAGGGGGAGAAAGCCGGGTCGTTAGTTTTACTCCGGTTAATAAATGTTTAATAAGAAAAAATATTACATAGCTGTTATTGTGACTACTACAGCACTTATCACATTTCTGCACCTTGCAATTTTTCAAGGGCAATTTCCTCATATTGTTCTTGAGGAGCTTTACTATATACCGCTTCTCTTTGGAGCACTATTCTTCGGACTTAAGGGTGCTATCCTCACTTACTTATTCACATCATTATTATACTTGCCCTTCTTTTTTGGAAACTGGACCACGTCGATTTTGAGTATAGTAAACAGGCTATTGCATATTTTGTTTACAGGAGTGTTCTCAATCCTCGCAGGGTACCTTGTCGATCGAGAAAGAAGACACCAGAAGGAATTGGAAAAGGGACAGTATCTCGCTGGCATTGGTCAGGTTGCCACAACCATTGTTCATGACCTGAAAACCCCCCTGATCGTAATATTGGGTTTCGCAAAACGCATTCGCGACGGCAAAGGGAACATCGACAGGGCGGCACAAACAATTACTGAATCAGCCGAAAATATGCAGAAGATCGTCCATGACGTGCTTGACTTCTCTAAACCGATAAAACTCGCATTGAAGGAAGATGACCTCGATAACATCGTTAGAAAGGCGTGTGATTATTGTAATTTAAAGGCAACCGAGAAAGGCGTCACTTTGTCTGTCGATATGCCTGACCATACAGTGAAGCACCTGATAGACGGCTTTGCAATGCAGAGGGCTCTTGTAAACCTCATCAATAACGGTATCGAAGCTTCGGCAAGAGGGCAACTGGTGACGGTCTTTGTGAAAACTGGCAGCCAATATCAGACAATTCGCATTAAAGATGTCGGTTCTGGCATGGACCGGGAAACAATCGAAAATGTCTTCACACCATTTTATTCAAAGAAAAGTAAAGGGACCGGACTTGGAATGCCGATCGCAAAGAAGATAATTGAGGGTCATCAGGGTAAGATTCATATAAACAGTCATCCAGGACAGGGTACGGAGATAACGATAGAGTTGCCAACTGATAAAAAGAGGTGACAAATGAATAGCGCATTATTGCAGGGCGCATGGAAAATCGGGAAAATAATGGGGATACCGATACGCATGCATTTTTCATGGCTTATTATCTTTGGTTTGATAACATGGTCCTTGTCTACTTACTATTTCCCGCAGGCAGCGCCTGATCTTCCGACAGCCTCTTACTGGATGAAAGGCACTCTCGCAGCCCTATTGCTTTTTGCCTCGGTAACATTCCATGAACTCGCCCACTCCTTTGTTGCCCAGAGATATAAGATATCCATCGAAAGCATTACCCTCTTTATTTTCGGCGGCGTTGCACAGATGAAAGGTGAACCATCTAATCCAAGGGCAGAATTCAGGATTGCCATTGCAGGCCCGCTTTCAAGCTTCTTCCTGTCTGTTCTTTTTTTCTTCTTATCGGGGAATACAACAGGTGGCATAAAGGCGCTTTTTTCTTATCTCGCACAGATCAATCTTATCATCGGTGTATTCAACCTCATCCCTGGTTTTCCTATGGACGGCGGTAGGGTATTAAGGTCCGTAATCTGGGAGAAGAAAAAGAATTTTTATTACGCCACTCAAAAGGCATCGAGCATCGGGCAGAAAATCGCCCTGTTTTTTATCATTTTTGGAATATTCTCCATATTTACAGGAATTCAGGGTGGATTGTGGCTGATGCTCATAGGGTGGTTCCTCTATACAGCAGCGCAGGCGAGTTACCAGAAATCAACCCTTCAGGAAACCCTGTCAGGTGTCAAAGTCAAGGATATAATGACAAGAGATATCGTGTCGCTCAGCCCGCTGATTTCAATCGATGAGGCCGTAAACGCTTATTTTCTCAGGTACGGATACGGCGGATTCCCCGTTATTGAGGGCGAGAAATTTCTCGGTATCGTGACATTAAAGGAGATCAAGGAAGTTCCCAGAGAGAATTGGTCAAGGGTGAAGGTTTCCGATGTTTTTGTGTCCCATAGCACAAGGTGGGAGGTAGCATCCGAAGAGGACATAATGAAGGCCCTTGAACTCATGATAACAGAAGATAAAGGCAGGATAGCAGTGACAAAGAGTAAAGGACTCATAGGTCTCATTACAAGAAACGGCATTGCACGGTATGTGCAGATTAGGGGGAAATAGTGTGGGTGTGAAATTGCCTGATCACAAAACCAAGATCGTATGCACAATCGGCCCGGCCTCTCGTTCAGAAACCGTCCTTGAGGAATTGATGAGGTGGGGAATGAACGTCGCCCGGCTCAATTTTGCTCACGGCACGATTGAGGGACACAGGGAAGACATCCGGCGTATACGTTTGGCAGCAGCTAAATTAGAGCGGTCATGCATGATTCTTGCCGATCTTCCCGGCCCTAAAATCCGTATTGGCAAACTGACAAGCGATCCGCTTTTACTAAAAAAGGGCAACAGGGTAACTCTGACCACAAAGGATGTTCCCGGTACAGCCGAACGCATCTCGGTTAATTATGAAAGATTGCCGGAGAGTGTGTCCCGAGGGAGCGTTATCTTCCTCAATGACGGGTTTATACAGTTAGAGGTTGAGGAGTCAGCAGCGGATGAGGTTGTCTGTAGAGTTGTTATTGGCGGACCATTACTCTCCCATAAAGGATTGAACCTGCCCGGTGCGAAAATATTCATAGACACAGTAACAGACAGGGATCTCCATTTTGTTGATTTCGCTTTAAAAGAGGGGGTCGATGCATTTGGCGTTTCATTTGTAGAAAAGGCAGATGATATCCTTAAGGTCAGGAACTTTGCGAGAGAAAGAGGGAGAGCGGTCCACGTGATAGCAAAAATCGAACGGGCGGAGGCAGTCCGAAATATTGATGAAATACTGGATGCGGCAGACGCTCTTATGATTGCCCGTGGAGACCTGGGTGTCCAGATTCCGGTTGAGGATGTTCCCGCGGTCCAGAAAAGACTTATTCGTAAAGCCAATTTGCTGGGCCGTCCGGTGATCACCGCCACGCAAATGCTGCTGTCGATGACGGAGAACATCCGCCCTACCAGGGCGGAGGCATCGGATGTGGCAAACGCCATTCTTGACGGTACCGATGCAGTAATGTTGTCTGAAGAGACGGCTATCGGCAGATACCCTGCCGAGGCCGTAGATATGATGGCCAGAATAGCGGTATCCATTGAGCGGGAAGTGCAGAGTCCCGACCTGCGTGAATACTACAGGGCGCGCCTGGGCCATCAACAGTCAAGCATAGAGGACGTCATTTCGTTTAATGTAGATGAAGCAGTTCGCGCCCTCGATATCCGCTGTATCGTGACGCCCACGCAAAACGGAAGTACGCCTCGCAGAATCTCACGGTTCAAACCCGATTGCTGGACACTCGCTTTCAGCAGAAGCGAAAAAACTCACAGATTTCTGGACCTCTCTTATGGTGTTTTTCCGGTTTTGACGGGTAATGACGACGATTATTCGCCCGAGGGGATTATGAAATTTATTGGTGAATCGGGATTGGTCAGTGAAGATGACAAAATAATAGTAATAGAGTATATATCACCCGACAGTGTCGACAGTACGGACTCATTGAGAATAATCCGGTTCAGCCTAGTTCAGGGAGGGGAGCGTGCCGAATAAGAAGCGTGGTTTGCGAAGCACTCTTGTATTGGGCTATATGTATCCCCCGTCCTTGTTCTCCCGACCGGTCAGTCAACCCCGTTTTTGTGGGCATGCTGCACGACGTTTCCATATACCGGAGATAGATGAATGAAAACAATTGTTACCATGACGATGAACCCTGCAATTGACAAAAGTTCGAGCGTCGGACATGTCATTGCAGAACGGAAACTGTACTGCAAACCGCCCCGTTTTGAGCCAGGAGGCGGAGGAATTAATGTCACACGGGCCATAAAGAAATTGGGAGGAGAATCTTTTGCGCTCTATCCCTCAGGAGGTCCGACAGGCGAAATGCTCCGGTACCTGTTTGAACAGGAAGGCCTCGACCATCGCCCAATCCCGTTTAACGGATGGACAAGGGAAAGCCTTGCCATACTTGAAGAATCCACGGGTCAGCAATACCGCTTCGGCATGCCAGGACCTCACTTATCCGAGGCGGAATGGCAACGGTGCCTGCATGAACTGTCTTCCATCAATTCCAAGCTTGACTTCATTGTCGCCAGCGGAAGCCTTCCGCCCGGAGTACCTGAGGATTTTTACGCAAGAGTAGCCCGTATCGGTAAAGACATCGGTGCTCAGGTTGTTGTTGATACGTCTGGCGAGGCGCTCCGCCTCGCACTGAGCGAAGGCGTCTACCTGATCAAACCCAATATCCGCGAGTTCAGAGAACTTATAGGTGCCGGAGTAGGGGAGGAATCGGAGATAAAGAATATGGCAATGGAAATTGTCAGGAGCGGGCAAAGCAAGGCGGTGGCGATTTCTCTCGGAGCTGCCGGTATTCTGATGGTGTCGCAGGAAGGTCATGAACATATCCAGCCGCCGACCGTGCCGATTGTAAGCAAGGTGGGTGCCGGGGACAGCACGGTAGCTGGCATTGTACTGAGCCTGGCACGCGGCAATGCACTGCGCGATGCCATCCGCTTCGGTGTGGCCGCCGGCAGCGCAGCCGTCATGACACCGGGCACAGAGCTGTGCCGAAGGGAAGACACCGAGCGACTGTACGAACAGATGACTTTGGAATCGGTCTGAGCCGGAAGGGAGAATAAACGAAATATGAATAACGAGTCAAAGATCGCATATCTTTCTGTGGAGATAGGGCTTGAGGCCAGGATGCCCACTTACAGCGGCGGTCTCGCAAGGAGATAAACTCGTTCCCTTCCTGAAGTGCGCGGCGTTCAGGCAGGGGAACGACGGCCCTCTCTGTTGCGAAGCGGAGCCTTTCATCGCGCTCTTTCCGAATTGAGACGGCAGAAGAGTCATGGGAAATTATCTTAAAACGTACAATGATTCATGATTCACGGAGGTGCAAAATGGTTCACAGGAAAACAGAATGCACAATAGCAAAAGCGGACTTTGATGCTGTCATATTTGATCTTGACGGAGTGGTTACCGATACTGCAACTGTGCATGCGGAGGCTTGGAAGAGGATGTTTGATGACTTTTTATCCCACTATGCCGCCCGTCAGAAGAAGCCCTTTCAACCTTTTACTATAGATGCGGATTATCGTCTTTATGTTGACGGCAAGCCGCGTTTTGACGGCGTAAGGAGTTTCCTGCAATCAAGAAGCATCAATCTGCCTGAAGGGCGAGCGGATGATTCTCCAGGCTCGGACACCATTCATGGTCTGGGGAATTTGAAGAACGGATATTTTCTGAAGCATATGAAGGAGCACGGCGCTGATGTATATCCGTCGACGGTGGAGTTTATCCATTGCCTGAAAAAGCACGGATTCAAGACAGGCATCATTTCATCGAGTAGAAGCTGCGCCATGATCCTTGATTCTGTGAATCTTTCAGATTTATTTGATGCCAGAGTAGACGGTATTGATTCTGAATTTCTGGGCATTAAGGGCAAACCCGCACCGGATATATTCCTTGAGGCAGCAAGACAGTTAAAGGTGAAACCTGAACGTGCCGTTGTGGTTGAAGATGCAATTTCGGGTGTTCAGGCAGGCCGTGCCGGCAAATTCGGACTTGTGATTGGCATCGCGCGAAAGGGAGATAAAGAATCCCTGCTGCAAAACGGAGCGGACGTGGCAGTTGAAGACCTCTCCGAGGTCGGCAGCCGGGATGATATTGGAATAATTCAGGCCCTGCCTTCTGCTCTGGAGAGTTTTGAGGATATTACCGCTAAGGCCGGAGATAAACGCATTGCGGTATTTCTTGACTATGACGGGACTCTCACCCCTATAGTGGAGACACCTGAGAAAGCTATTATGTCCGAAGACATGCGGCAAACTTTGATAAAACTTTCCCATCATTGCACTGTTGGCATAATAAGCGGCCGCGACCTCAAAGATGTGCAGGACAAGGTGAAAATAGCCTCCATTGTCTATGCCGGAAGCCATGGCTTTGATATTGCCGGTCCGGAGGGACTGCAGATGGAAAACCAGGTAGGCAGAGAGTTCCTGCCTATACTGGATGAAGCAGAACAGGAGATCTTGCAGGAACTTGGCTCCACTCCTGGAATGCTTTTGGAAAGAAAGAGGTTTGCTATCGCTATCCATTACAGGCTTGCCGCCCAGGAAAAGGTTGAGTTTGTCGAAGAAGCAGTTGACAGGGTTTCATCAAGACATCCGGAACTCAGAAAGACTTACGGCAAAAAGATATTCGAACTGCAGCCTGACATTGACTGGCATAAAGGCAGGGCACTGCTGTCTCTGCTTAAAACACTGAAATTGGACGGAGAAGATGTCCTGCCTGTTTACATAGGCGATGATGTGACAGATGAAGATGCATTCAGGGCGCTTAAGGGAAGGGGTGTAGGTATTGTGGTATGGGATGTGCCGTATGAAACGGCGGCTATGTATAGCCTTAAGAATACCACAGAAGTAAAAGAATTACTGCTTAAACTCGTCCCCTTTTGCAAAGGAGGCCGCCATGGACAATAACAGTTGGACGCTTGTATATGAAGTTTTTGAGCCATCAGAAGAAAACCTGAGGGAGGCCCTCTGCACGCTCGGCAATGGATATTTTTGCACGAGGGGCGCAGCGCCGGAATCAGAGGCAGACAACATACATTATCCCGGCACATACCTCGCCGGGGGGTATAACCGCCTTAAGACAGAAATAGCAGGACGCGTGGTCGAAAACGAAGACCTTGTCAATATGCCCAACTGGCTTCTTATGAAGTTCAGGCCTGAAGGCGGTGACTGGTTTAATCTCATGTCTGTGGATATTCTTTCATACAGGCAGGAACTCAACATAAAGCACGGCATGCTGAGACGGACTGTCAGATTCAGGGATAAACAGGGCAGGCAAACAGCGGTGACAACTCAGCGGATAGTGCATATGGCTAATATGCACATTGCTGCGCAGACCATGACCATAACTCCTGAAAACTGGTCAGGAAGGATACTGATACATTCCGCCCTTGACGGAACGGTAATAAACGCAGGAGTCGAGCGATATAAGCAGCTCAACAACAAGCACCTTGGGCCTGTAAAGAGCAGAACAGTTAATAAGGACATAATTTATCTGCAAGTGGAAACCAATCAATCTCATATCCGCGTGGCGCAGGCTGCGAAGACCCGTGTTTCTATTGGGAACGAACAACTGGAGGTTGAAAGGAAAGCCATTGAAGAATCCGGATATATTGCTCAGGAGTTTTTTGTTGAAGTGTCGGAAAATAAACCTGTAAGGATCGAAAAGATCGTTTCTTTTTACACATCAAAGGATTTTGCTGTTTCAGAGCCGGTTGCCGGTGCTGTGGAGGCGCTCGGGCAGTCAGGCGATTTTGAGGAGCTTCTCAAAAGCCATGTTTTGGAATGGGGCCACCTGTGGGACAGATGCGACATTCAGGTATCGGATAATGACCGGACGCAGATGATCCTCAGACTGCATATATTTCATCTGCTCCAGACAGTTTCCAGAAACTCGATTGATCTGGATATAGGAGTGCCTGCAAGGGGGTGGCACGGCGAGGCATACAGGGGACACATTTTCTGGGATGAGTTGTTTATCTTTCCCTATCTTAATTTGAGAATTCCTATTCTTACCCGTTCGCTCCTGCTTTATCGTTACCGGAGACTGGAGAGCGCCCGTCTGGCAGCTAAAAACGAAGGATTTAAAGGCGCGCTTTTTCCATGGCAGAGCGGAAGCAACGGAAGAGAGGAAACACAACAGCTTCATCTCAATCCTAAATCAGGACGGTGGCTTCCTGACAACACACATCTGCAGCGCCATCTTAATGCTGCCATAGCGCACAATGTATGGCAGTACTTCCAGGCAACAGAAGATATGGAATTCATGGCAACATATGGGGCTGAGATGATTCTCGAAACAGCAAGGTTCTTTTCAAGCATTGCAACGTACAACAAAGGACTTGACCGCTATGAGATATTGGGTGTATTGGGTCCTGACGAATACCACGACAAATACCCTGACTCGGAAAAACCCGGTCTTCACAATAATGCCTATACTAATGTCATGGCCGTATGGGTAATGCGCACAGCTATTAAGGTCCTTGGTATTTTGCAGCCAAACAGGAAAAAAGATCTGCTGGAGACCATAGGGCTTGATAAATCCGAAATAGACCTCTGGCAGGACATAATCCATAAGATGCGTGTTGTTTTTCACGGTGCCGGGATTATTATAAGCCAGTTTGAGGGATACGATAAACTCATTGAGTTTGACTGGGAGGGGTACCGCAGGAAATATGGTAATATACAGCGCCTCGATCGGATTTTGGAGGCCGAGGGAGACAGTGCCAACCGCTACAAGGTCTCGAAGCAGGCTGATGTGCTCATGCTCTTTTACCTCTTTTCCTCCGAGGAACTGCACGAACTCTTCACGCTGATGGGCTACGCTTTTGATCCCGGGAGCATTCCAAAGAATATAAAGTACTACGGGGAGAGAAGTTCATACGGATCAAGTCTGAGCAATATTGTCCACGCGTGGGTGCTCGCAAGGTCGGATCGTCCGGGCTCCTGGGACCTTTTAATTAAGGCGCTGGAAAGCGATATATCGGACATTCAGGGAGGCACGACACATGAGGGCATCCATCTTGGCGCTATGGCCGGAACAGTCGATATTTTGCAGCGCTGCTACACAGGATTGGAGTTTCGTGACGGCGTGATTCATTTCAACCCGAGCATTCCTCACGGCTTACAGAAACTCTCTATGAGGATCAAATACAGGGGGAACTGGTTTGATGTCATTACGACACCCGAAGCGATGACCATTACATCGAGCAAGTGTGGGTCAGCGACGGCAACAATCGGCCATGGCGGAAAGACGTATGAACTCGCGCCGGGGAAATCGCTGTCTTTTGACATTAAAAAATAAAGGACGCGAGAAGTGTGAATATGAACGCATATCTTCAAAACACGATCGAGTGGCTGCTTACAAGCGGACTCCATATAATCTTAATCCGTGCGCGCAAAAAAATAGGTTT
>Ga0307380_10008144_pt1 | contig 13487 bp, 18 predicted proteins | sample UN3MG_FD_202239 | JGI IMG/M metagenome (GOLD analysis project Ga0307380, IMG submission 202239) | Soil microbial communities from Risofladan, Vaasa, Finland - UN-3 | ecosystem: Environmental > Terrestrial > Soil > Coastal area > Acid sulfate soil | place: Finland: Risofladan, Vaasa | collected... | reverse complement strand
AGCATCCAGAAGGGAGCTTTTGCCGCATCAGCTTGTGTGATGGCTTGCTCGACGAATTTCTGGTACTCCGACTTCCTTTTCAGATTATCAGGACGGTCTATGATGTCGGACAGGGTCGCTTGCTTGTACCCCTTCTTGCATTCGATAGCACAGGCATTCATGAGAGGCTGACCAATCGGATCTGTGGCTTGGATGTCACCGTACTGTCCGAATGTTTCTTTGCTTTGACGCCCTCGTATTGTAGCACGCCCACCGGAATTGGATGTCCTCCAGAACACATCATCTCGATCACCGTCCGTCCACCACAAACTCAACTGCTTACAGATGAGCCGCTCGAAGGCAGACCCCTTGTTTGATGACTTAGGGCGTTTCTTGGTTTTCTTCTCCTTAGCCACTGATCGTTCGTCCTTTGATCTTGGGTGGTCTGGTTATGGCAAATGGCATCCGATCTTTCAATGACGACATGCCCAGCATTTCAACCACCTTTTGCCAGCCTTTTTCAGTCAGATTATCTGGCCGCAGGGGAAATACTTTCGTTCCTTTGAGCGGCAGTTGAACCAGCTTCCGATTGCGTTTCATTACCTCATGCTTCTCGTCTTCGATCTTTGCATATATCTTGCTCGTGGTAGATAGAACACCACGCAAGTACTTGCACGCTGTAATCTCACCGACACCCTGAATGCCGGGGACGTTGTCGGTGGTGCATCCTGCCAGTGCTTTGACCTTAGCAAAATGCCTAGGGCTGATGTGATATTGTTTGCGGAAGTCCTTCCATGTAAACAACTCGCGTTTGATGGGGTCGTACATGCTGACCTCTGGACACAGAAGCTGATAGAGATCGTGGTCCGAAGAGACGATCACAGCGTAGTCGTCTTCTCCCAAACTGTTCTTACATATCGAAGCAATCAGGTCGTCGCTTTCCATTCCTTTCTGGACAAACACGTTAGAGAATCCGATGAGTGGGAGATACTTCTGCCTCAGCAGTCGCATCTGCGCCCGGAACATCTTCTCAAATCGAATCTCTTCAGCCGTCATTTCGTCCTTGTGCGCCCTTCTGTGTGCTTTATATTCTGGCAAAAGGTTGTATCTTTTATTGGTCCTGCTATCCCAGCAAAATACCAAGCGTTCTGAAATCAGTTCCTCCTGTAACATCGGAAGGAATCTGAGAAACCCGTAGATCACACCTGTCGGGGAACCCCCGTATGAAAAATCAGGCGTGGCGTACTTGGCACGGTGGCACAGGTAATTGCAATCTAGGATGAGCCATTTCTTTCCCATGGGGTCTACAGGTAACGCTTCTTTCTTTTCAGCTCACAACCGTCCTCAATAGCAGTCCACACCTTGGCGACAGTGTCTCGCAGGCGACCTTCCAACCCCTTGTCCTCGATATGCCGTATCAAGGCGTCCCGTGTCTTCTTCATCTTCAACTCAGGGGCTTTGATAATACCACTCTTGCTGGCAACTTTCCAGTGCTTTTCATCGATCAAAAAGTCCACACAACTTCCAACATCATCCACGCCGTACTTCCGGTAGATCGGGATGAAGACGGTGTTCTTTCCTCCGGTAAACCTATTCTTTCTCACTTCCACACGGCTCAGTATACCGATGTGTCGCTGCTTTCCAAGAACAGCCCTCTTGATCGGTTCTTTCACCGACATCCAGAGTTCAGTACAGGCATAGAACTTTGGGGCCTTTCCACCACTGCGAGTTTTACCACCAAAGAAACTACCAATATTGTCTCTGGTTTGGCAAAGCACGATGACGATAGAACCCATCTTCTTGATAGGAGTCAGCAGTTGACGTACTCCCGATGAGTTCTTCTTGGCCTTGCCGTCACCGTATGATCCAGAAGTAGCTTTTCCGGAACGATAGGCCTTCTTGTTTTTCTGAAAGGTTGTTTGCTCAGACTCGCTCGTAAGGCTGTCCATCGAATCCAAAACGTATATAAAGGGCTTCTTTTTACAGATGGCGTCATCTATATGGAAAAAGAAGTCCTCAATAGTGGTTGAGTGGATGCCCATGCCCTTTTCGTAGGCCGGGGCTTCCAGCCGCCCTGCGAGAGCCTTTCCAAAGAAGCTCTCCTTGTCCATACGCGCACCCTTCTCCGCATCGTCATAGATCAGGCGATACTTATCAAAGTCTTTTGTCTGAGCGGCTTCTGCAAGTGCCGTCAGCAACAGAAATGTCTTCCCAGACTCAGAGTCACCCACAACGAGATTGAATGTGCCCTTGTCGAACGCCCCATTGATAGTGTTAGAACACGCGAGATTGACCACGGTGCTACCACTACCCAGACGCCCTGTAGGGACATTTGTTCGTTCGACGTGTCGTTTTTTGAGTGCTTTCTTCATCGCTTTTATATCATTCATAAGAATAAAGGGGCCGGGAACCCCATGATGTCCACGGCCCCTGTGGAAAGTAGGCGACTGAGAACCTACCGTTTCTTCTTGGGAGACTTCTTCTTGGGAGACTTCTTCGTCTTTTTCACGGCTGCTTTCTTCTTGGCCGTGCCCTTAGCCTTGCCCTTCTTTGAGGACTTCTTCTTCGGAGCCTCATCATCACCCCAATCCTCATCAGGCCACTCGTCCTCGTCCTCTTCAGCCTCGTCGGAGGCCTCTTCGTCTTCCCACTCCTCTTCGTCCTCGTCATCAGGCTCAGGCTCTGCTTTCTTGCCCTTGCCCTTTTTGGCCTTCTTGGGAGGAGACTCGTCCTCGTCCTCGTCCTCTTCATCACCTTCTTCCTCTTCCCAATCCTCTTCCTCCTCATCCTCACTTTCCTCCTCGCCATCACCTTCGTCATCTTCGTCACCTTCTTCCTCGTCCTCACCTTCTTCCTCTTCCTCACCTTCTTCCTCGTCCTCACCTTCTTCCTCGTCCTCACCTTCTTCCTCTTCCCACTCTTCTTCTTCGACATCTTCTTCTTCGACATCGTCCTCGACATCGTCCTCGACATCGTCCTCGACATCGTCCTCGACCTTGGTCTTCTTTGATGTTTTCTTCGAAGGACTGTCATCATCGCCATGGACACCATCCATTTCGAGGAAAGCGACTTTCAGCTCGTCGTAGTCCGGAACCTTGAGCATGTCGTCAAAGGCGGGATAACCTTCCAGCGGATCGTCATCGTAGTCGATCTTCCTTTTCTTGAACTCGATGTCCTCGACGATGAGGTGGAGCTTGCCCATCTGCCCTTCGCCAATACCCAGTTTTAGGGTCATGCCCCCCGGACGATCTGCGAACGAGCCGTAATCATCCTCGTCGTCAGCATTTCTGATCTTCGCCTTCAGTGCCTTGCCGAAATTGTGGAAGCTGAAATTCCACAACTGGGGTCCAGCGTCTCGATCTTCAGTGTCAATAACCCACCACAGCTGACGTTGCCGTGGGGCAAGGTCTTTGACGAGCTTTTCATCGTAGGTCCCTTCTTTGATCTGCTGCGCTCTGAACTCACAGATCGGACACGCCTTGTTGAAGTTCTTGGCCAGACAGAGGTAATCGTTTCGATTGGCCCCGATACCGCGATGCACCCAGATCGTGCGTTCATACGTGACTTGGCCTTCGTCACTGTAGAGGTTGTTGGGTCCCGCATAAAACGGCAGGATGTCGAACTTGCGGATTTCGCCCTTGGCGACAGTAACCCTGTTGATGTTTGAGGGGATGTCCATCAGGGTTGGTGTAAACCCACCGTCATCCTGCTGACTGTGGCGAATGGCTGCGTCACGTGCTGACATCTTCTTCTGTAGCTTCTTTTCCTTCTTTGCTTTCTTCCGTTTCTTGACGCTCATGTTTGATGCTCCTTTGGCTTGATTGTTGACTTTTACCTACGGCTTTTTGGTTCCCTGACTGTCTACAAAATCTCTAACAAACTCCTTGCCTTTGTAATAGCCCACGACTCCCATCTTCATGACGAAATACACCAGTGGGGGAAGTGCTATTATAGCGGCCAACAAACCAACTAAGATGTGACTTGTCGCCATGTTCCTATTTCCTTTTCTGAACCTTTTTTTTCTTCTTGTTCAGATGCCCCAGAACTTTCTTGTGGGTCATCTCACCTAGTAATTCCTCCATGCTGACCTTTCCTCCTTTCGCTGTCTTTGGCTCAGAGAAATAATCGCGGCCATGCAGTTCGATCAACTCGCTGATGCCGAACTTTCGCATGTCGAGGGCCTTCAGGAAATCCGACAGAAACGAATGCTCCGTCTTCACGGCAACGATGTCGAAGCACGCCTTTTGATAAGCGGCCAGAGCCTTTTGATATGCTTTGCGAACAGTAATGGCTGCATCGAGGTGGTTCTCAGTGGGCTTTTCCGGGAGACCATACTTGGTGGGGGTTTTCTTCATACCAAGGTAGATTTTCGCACGGACTTCCTCCAGCCTGCTCTTGGCAATGTCTGCCTTGCTTTTCATCTCCTCGACCTTCACCCATAATTCTGCCGCACGTTTGGCAAATTCTGAGAACAGCCGGGGCTGGTTCACGCATTCTTCATCCAAACAGTGCTTGTCGATAAAGAGTATCTGATCGTAGTCAATCATGGGTATCCTTTCATGTGTGAGTGTGTCTTGATAGTATCAGGTGTTTACAGTATATTATACGCACGAGACCCCACCCAGTGGACGAAAAAGATTTTCATTTTGTTTCAAAAAGTTCAAAACAAGCCCCTGCCAGCCCTGCGTTCCCGGAATCAAAGAAGTGGGTGCCAAACGCCTCGATGACATCGTAAGCCCGTCTGGCCTTGTCCAGATTGCCAGAAAGCAGTATCGTACGGGCATACCCAAGAACGATGCGACGAATTGTTTCAGGGTCTTCGGTGACATTCCTCAGTACTTTCACCATGTCTGACCACCGCTTTCCTGAGAAGATGGCGCGGGCGATGTCGATCCCCTGCTTTTGTGCCGCCTCCGGGACAATCGCTTCCAGCATGGCCGATGTGGATTTCAAACCAACAACTTGCTGGAGATACACGACCGCTTGCCGGGCTGATCCACCACTGTTCTCCACGATCTTTTCTAACACATTTGTTGGTAGTTTTTTCTTCTCCTTCTTGCAGATAGCGGAGATAACTTTTTTGATATCCGAATCTGCAAGGGGGTTCACCTTGATGTCCATACATCGTGTACGAATCGTCCGTAGCAGCTTGCTGGGCTCCGTTGTGCAGAGAAGGAAGTAGGCATGTGTCGGAGGGTCCTCCAGCGTCTTGAGCATGGCAGACTGGGCGTCCGTTGTCATACGGTGGCACTCGTCAATGATCCATACCCGACAGTCCCCTTTCATGGGAGCCCGCTCGACTACCCGCTGTATCGACCGGACATCGTCGATACCACGAAGGGATGCCGAATTCAGCTCCGTGAAATCGTACTTGGAGCAGTTAAGTGCATCCTTGAGAATGCGTGCCAGTGTCGTCTTTCCACAGCCACTGGGTCCGCTAAAAAGGATCGCGTGCGGAACGTCCTCATTTTTCAACATGGACTGGATGGATTCCACAGCCCCGTCTTGTCCTACAACATCCATCAGCATCTTCGGGCGGTATCGTTTGTACAGCTCGTCCTTCATAATGTCACTCCATTTTGTATTTGGCTTTTTCCGACCACGGGGCACCGACCGGAGCCACGTCCGCATCGATTGTAAGGGGGACATCAATCCACGTCCAGTGATCCCTAATAGCTTTCGTCATGATATGATTCATCAAGGCTAGATAGTCGTCACGTTCTTCCGGAGGACCGTCCGAAACAATCGAGTCATGAATCTGCCCCGCGACTCGTGTTCGCATCTTCGCCTTGGCAAGCTCTTTATTAACTACCTGAGTCAAAGACCACAGTAGCCAGTGAAAGGCCGTTCCTTGTATCGGGTAGTTAATGACCTTCTTTCGGTCCAGTGCCCCTTCGAAGCGAAACCCTGTAAGTGTTTCGAAGCTCGCTGTTCTCAAGTACTCTGCATACCAATCGCGTTTCCACTGAGCGTAGACCGGAAACAGGTCATTCCAGAAGTAATCTTCGACAGCCTTGATGTGAGCCTCAAACGTCTTGGGGGCAGGCGGCTCTCCACCTGTACAGGCCCCTCTTTCCCGGATGCCCTTTCGTCGCAGGTGTTTGTGCAGGCTGGTTCCGTCCGGTTTGCATAATCCTAATTCGTCTATGGCATCCCACAAGGCAATCGCATTCTTGACGTAGTAGCTTCCGTAAAATTGAGAGAAGACAAACATGCCTTTTCCACATCCGCGAATCTTCTTATCCACATCGCTTTTCTTGAGCATGTAGCAGAACCGTGACATGTCACGGTGCATGTCTTTGGCGGGGTTGACAATATACTCAACCATCGTCGGATCATGATGGTAGCATGTTGCAGAAGCAACCTCTGCCCCACTGTAGTCCACCTCGATCAGTTGATTTCCCGGCCTTGGCAGAAACGCCCTCCGTACCATCTGCATCATCTGCTCGTCACGGACAGGGATATTCTGGAAGTTGGGAGAGTCACATGAAGAGCGATAAGTCTGCGCAATGTGTAGGTTGTAAAATGGGTGTAAGAAGCCATCGGGATCAACTTCCCGGAGGATTCCATAGAGGTATGTGCTTCGGACCTTTATCAACTTCTGATACTGTAAGTAATCTACAACGAATGGTAGCTTGGTGTCTTGTAGAGTTTCCTGCGTTATGGCTGGTCTGCCTGTTTGTGTTCGTTGACAGCACTCAAGTCCCATATCCTCAAACAGAATCTTACCTAACTGTTGGCGAGAACCTATATTCGCCTGCTTCCCAAATCTCCTTATCCAAAGACGATAGATTTTATCTTCTTTGATTCTACAGACAGCATTGGCAATATCTATCGAAACCTTTGTGATCTCTGCTCTCAGATATTTCCTATCAACTCTGATGCCGTCCGCTTCGACTTGGGCTAACGCAATAGCACCTTCGTGTATCAATTTATAGGCTTCGCAGGAGACAGGAAGCATCAGCTATTCTCCGGGGACGGGCTGTAGTGTTCTTTAAGTCCTTCCGCAGCTTCACGCTCGCCAGCATAGTCTCGTTCAACCACGTCTTTGAATTGCTCTGGGTAACGATGCCTCAACTTGGCAACATTTTCATCCATCAATTCTTCGAATGTGCATCCAAGCACATCACAGATAACGCCCAAGTACCAGAGGCTATCTCCCACTTCTTCTTTGACATGGGCGACATCAACAGTCCGTCCATAGAACAAGGACTTCTTTATGATGTCCAGCAACTCCCCCGCCTCCGTGGACACGCCTATAATACCGTGTAGAAGTCTGGGCTCGATCATATCGAAGGAAGGTGACTCTGTTCGTTTGACGTGTTTGATGTATTCAGTTGAATTCATGTGTGTTTTCTCCGAACTCGTGTAGAAAGATTAACAAAGCAAGATGCTGGAAGACAAACCACGATATCGTCGTCGCATGTGTCATTGCGATTTTTTTCTGGGGAGCGTCTGGCCATTCCCAGCATCGGATAATCGGGAAGGAGGCTAATAAAGTTGTACAATACGTAATTGGGACACCCTGACCACCAATAGGCCAGCATCAACTTTAGACGGCTTCGTTCCTGCCACTGCTTCATGGCAATATATTTATGCAAATCTAACCAGAATGTATCTCGTGGAGGTCCTTTTCTACATTTTATTTCCACACCTGCACGCACTCTGTCTCCTTGTATAAGTGCAAAATCAAAGGGGTGTGGTGGCTCTACCTTCCTGAATGTGAATCGACCGCCATTTATTCGTTTGACAAGTTTCTTAACGACAACAAGTTCTTGGGCACGGTCGTGTTCCGTTTCTCTCCATATAGACATCTTTGTAGTCACCTCCGCAAGTTTTGTTTAAGATTGACTCTCAAGATGCGTAGGCTCACATTCAACCATTACGTTCCCACTCTTTCCCAGCCAACCTTTCAAGGCTTTCTTTGTCCTGAACACGAATAGAATCCCCGCGCATCCTTCAGGAAGGTTGACCGTGCCTTCAACGCCCGTGTCTGGGCATACCGTTCTCACATGACGCATCAGTAAATCACTGACAAAGTATTTCTTGGTCTTGGCCATCATATCTCCTCATCGTCGTAATCGCCATCGTAGCGGCCATCATTATCGTCGTCATCGTCATCCTCCTCTTCCTCTTCCTCTCCCCATTCAAAATCATCGTCATCCTCCTCTTCCTCTTCGTCTTCCCATCCAAGATCATCGTCATCGTTGTCTTCCTCTTTCGTGACCTGTTTTGTATCCATGCGTTCATTATGGGGGTTCACAGAGGGTTCAAGAACTGCGCCATTGTTTGCTATATTGGCCCAACTCCAAACCTCCTTCCCCTTCACAGATAGTGTAAACACAATTTCCCCTTCAGGAAGCTCAGGGTGGTTGGTGTCCCGAAGAATCTTCTGCACTTGATCGGCTATTTCTCTTTTCTGTCGTACGGAAAACATGATAGAAATACTCCTTCACCTTTATCTTAGGACGCTTTTTGTCTCTTGCCCCGATATCTGTACTCCCAACACACCACGCAGTCGTCGTCATATGTCGAGATGCGCTTGACAAATTGCAGCCACACCCACTTGCTGTCGATGCGTACTGGATACCACGCAAACCAAGTACGCCATATGCCATACTTCACCATCCGCTTCGCCGCAAGCACACGGTCAAACTGTGGGAAACGCTCCGGGTGGTCCCACGGGTTGCGTGACATAAACGATATATCAAGGCCCATGTGTAACAATTCGGGTACAGATGTTTCAACCCGCACGAACTTATCACGTGCGAGTTCCTTGCCGTTGAGCAGCCAACCAGCCTGACTCTTTGTTATATCGCAGCAATACTGATAGTACTCATTGAGACTAAACTTCCACGTCGAGCTTCCCGACATCTGCCAAGGCTCTACACCCTTTGGGACATCCCAGAGAGAATAACCATTTATGTTCCTTGTCAGCAGCATCGTCTCTATCCGTTGTGTTATGTTAGGACATGCCATAATGTCACTTACTCTTTGACCTAGACCAAGACCTAGACCTAGACCTAGACCCAGACCAAGACCTAGACCAAGACTTAGACCTAGACCAAGACCAAGACTTAAACCAAGACTTAGACCTAGACCAAGACTTATACCAAGACCCAGAATTAGACCTAGAACTAGACCAAGATTTCCAACAACTTATCGTTGCATTGTTCATAATGTCACCTACTCTTTGACCTAGACCAAGCCCAAGACCTAGACCAAGACCAAGACCTAGACCAAGACCTAGACCTAGACCTAGACAACGACCCAGACCAAAACCAAGACCCAACCCCAGACAACGACCAAGACCCAGACAACGGCCAAGACCCAGACTTAGACCCAGACCAAGACCCACCCCAAGCCTTCCAACAACCTGTCACCGCATTGTTCATAATGTTACTTACTCCAAGACAACGACCCAGACCTAGACCTAGACCTAGGCCCAGACAACGACCCAGACAACGACCCAGACCAAGACCCAGACCAAGACCCAGACCAAGACCAAGACCCAACCCAAGAACAAGACCAAGACCTAGACCTAGACCTAGACCCAGACCAAGACCCAAACAACGACCCAGTCCAAGACATAGACCAAGACCCAGACTTAGACCCAGACCAAGACCCAGACCAACACCTAGACTTGCAACAACCTGTCACTGCATTGTTCATAATGTCACTTACTCTTTGACCTAGACCAAGACCAAGACCAAGACCTAGACCTAGACCTAGACCTAGACAACGACCCAGACCACTACCGCGCCCGCGACCGTGACAACGACCCTGACCGTGACCGTGACCACGACACCGACCGTGACCCTGACCCCGACCATGCCCACGACCACGACCTCGACCACGACCACGACACCAACGCCGACCGTGACCAAGACCGAAAACATTTCACTGCATTGTTCATGATGTCACCTACTCCTTGACCAAGACCTAGACCCAGACCAAGACCAACACCTAGGCCTAGACACAGACCCAGACCCAGACCAAGACCTAGACACAGACCCAGACCAAGACATAGACCAAGACCTAGACCAAGACATAGACCTAGACCAAGGCCTAGACCAAGGCCTAGACCAACAACTAGACCCAGACTTCGAACAACATGTCACTGCATTGTTCATGATGTCACTTACTCCTTGACCTAGACCAAGACACAGACCTAGACCAAGCCCAAGACCTAGACCAAGACCCAGACCAAGACCTAGACCTAGACCAAGACTTAGACCAAGCCCAAGACCTAGACCTAGACCAAGACCAAGACTTATACCAAGACCAAGACCAAGACTTGCAACAACCTGTCACTGCATTGTTCATGATGTCACCCGCTCGGAGGCCAACGAGTATGAGTATTCATAATACCCACCCCTCGCCCATGAGTGCGACCTAGAGAGTGGCCAGTACGAGCTGGACCTTTGGTATGATCGCTGACGAGAATTGGCCCACCTCCCCGCCTTTGATACAGACTGGGGCCGTGGCCACGTTCGTGATCGTGACTCAGACAATGATATCGCTTGTTGGGGTCTGTTAAACATCATGATCCTTACTTCTGCTCTGTCGGAAGTGCGTGAATCCACGGACCAAAGTCCGTACAGGAATCTATGTTGACCGCCCAGTCACCCAGTGGCTCGACTTCGTTCAGGGTGCCTTCCTTGATGGCATTCGAGAACCTCCCGCTGTCAGCGACCCAGCTGGATTCCTGTAACAACAGCAACTTGCCACCGATGACGGCAGTGACTCGTCCGATGATGTGATACGTCACCGTGCGAAAGAACCAACTTCTGCCTACAAACAAATCTTCGAGACTTCTGCCCTTTTCCATACTGTGACTCCTTCATGATAAGTGGTTTTTATTTACCCAGTACTTACTTTTTGATCTTGACGATCTTGCAGGATGCAAGGTCCTTGGTTGAGATGCATGCGGCCATGCCTTGTAACAACGTGCTACGTGTACGTGCGTCTTGTTCAGCTTTCCACTTCAGTTCTCTGGCCTCTTTTCTTGGCCTGCTGCGCTCTGCCATCGTTGGTGGATGATGCCGTTTGCAATACCACTTGCCTTCATGTTCAAGTTTGGCGTTACAGCCGCAGGCGTAGGATGCCCATCCGCTGTATATTGTTGCTTCACATCTATGTTCTGTATCGATCATGAGTTATCTCTGAGTATTTTCTGATTCTGTGAAGTTGTTGTGGAATTTCCAGTAGAGCGACACACATCATCCACCAATGGGCGTCCTCTTGATCCAAAAATATGAGAGCGAAAGAAACTATTTGAAGGATTAAGAACATATTATTCCTTGTATTTTTCTCTCATTGCGTTGACCTGTATCTTAGCGACACGGTATTCGAGCAAAGAGTCGAGTCCATTATAAACCAACAGTTCGTTCAAAGGAGCATGGGCCATACGGTTGAGGTGGCTGGTTCCTTTGCTTTCAATGTAAGGTTTAATCGTATCGTTGTATTGCCCGACTCCTAAAAGCACAAACGCTTGGAATTTAATTGATGTGATGCCTCTGCGGAAGTCTAGCACATGTGCGGCCTGCATCGTGTCCCAGTACCAATTACGAACACGGGTATTCAGTTTGGTGCGAGACCACCTCTCTTCGAATTTCAGATTCGATGCGATCTTGGGACGAGGGCAGCGAAGGTAGCTCCGCATCGCTTCCGGAACGTCCCCACAGAAGGGGAAGGCAGCGACTTTGTTATGTCCCCAGCAAATGGATGCACTGACGATCTTCGCCTCTTCTCCCCAATCCGGTTTCAGGCAGGTTGTTTCGTAATCAAAGGCGGTAGGACCACGGCCCTCTGTAATCTCACGAATGAGCCGGGCTGCTTTTGCGGGCCTGTAGATACACTCGACGAAGGATTCTTCCTGTACGGGCTTTTCGCTGTATGGCCTGCCCCGGAGCTTCATAAATTTGGCCAAGTGTTTGTGGAATAGTAGTTCCAGTGCATTATCACCAGCTCGTATGATAAAAGACGGGTGATAGGTAGGGCATACCCAAGCGTTAAATCGGCGGCTAGGTATCGTCCAGCCTACCCATTTCCCGACAGGTGTGGGATCACCATCCCAGATCAGCGGGAGCAGTGATATGTTTGCAGACTCGCCCAACAGAACGATCACATGTGGATGCGTCTTTCGTATCGTAGCGAGTACGTTGGCTTGGCAGGCGTTGATCATCGTGCTCGTCGGCTTTTCATTATTGACAGGTCTGCAAATCACAGCGTTTGTTTTCCAACAATCAACATCCAGATCAACATGAAGTTGTGCCAAGTGGCGTCTTAAAAACTGGCCCGCTTGTCCGATGAGCTGGACATTCCTGCGATCTTCTTCTTCGCCGGGGGCTTCCGCGATGAACAGTATCCGCTTTCGACCCTGCCCCGTATGCGGCATCTTCGGGCTCTTGCAGTGCTTGGACAGACCGCACGCTCCGCACATGGCGACATAGGGGTCACGCACGGGCTTGGTAAATCGCTTCTCTTCTGGCCAGAATCCGTCTTTAATCATGCTAATTTTGATTCCATGTATACTTTCTTTCTGTGTTTTTACTGAGCCACGCCCAGTGCGGTGACATATTTCAAACGCCCGCAATCGACCAGCAATCGTTTGTCCGTAATCTCACAGTCATCGAACTGTTCCGTAATGGCAATGAGAAGTTTGGGGTCGATCAGGAACGTCAGCTTGGGACCATCGTATCGGACCCGCCTGCGCTTCACCCACCACGTAGCGGACGTATCTGCGCGGACGAGCATATGCCCCTTTTCCAGAGTCACCATAATCCGATGGTCCTCTGTCCGGGACGCCAGCCACTCCTGAATGCTAATGTCCGACTTGAGTCCTTTGGGCATCGTGAAAGATTTGCCCTTGACCTTGAAAAGGTCTCCCAACTCTTCGTACACATCCCGGTTGCGGCGACAACTCATAATGAACCCGTCCGCATTTTTGAAATGCACCCACCGGGGCGTCAGTCCGATTTGCTTGGGGGATATCGTGAGAACGTGTCTCAGGGAACTTTCCTGTACAAGGAACGGATTTTTCATAGGCATCGCCACAAGATACCGACCTGCCTGCACGCCGTCACAGGCTTCGAGGTACTCCGGGTGTATGTGAACGTAGGTCAGTTCTGCCTGCGCCGTCTTTCTGGAAGCGCACGTATGCACTAACTTCAGCCCGTCGATGAACTCCTCCGACAAGGGACGCCACGTCTTAGGGACTTCAACCACGTCGATGGGTAGCAGGATGTCCTTGGAGAACAGGGTCGCTCCCCGTGCCTGCTTCGCCTGAATGAGCATCTTGTTGCGCGATTCCTTGACCTCGATGGAAATCCGGTCGTCCTTCAGGCTCCGGAGTATTTTCATCAGGTCTTCGGCAAACACGGCTCCTTCGATTTTCAGATCGCATTTGATGGAGCAGGCAATCTCATCGTTGAACGTCCAGACCCGTCCTTTCCGAAAGACAAAACAGGACGATTGTTCGACAAGTTCTTTCTTGTCCAAACCCG
>Ga0307380_10008141_pt1 | contig 13491 bp, 31 predicted proteins | sample UN3MG_FD_202239 | JGI IMG/M metagenome (GOLD analysis project Ga0307380, IMG submission 202239) | Soil microbial communities from Risofladan, Vaasa, Finland - UN-3 | ecosystem: Environmental > Terrestrial > Soil > Coastal area > Acid sulfate soil | place: Finland: Risofladan, Vaasa | collected... | reverse complement strand
CGCCACGCCTCGGGTTCTGCGGGTGAGGCTCGATGGCCTCGACGTCGACGAGCTCGTACTCCTGGTCGTTGAGGTTGAACGCTGGAGAGGCAGCGTCATCGGACTCGGACTCGGTGGTGGTGTCGCTCATGGCGGGCGAGTGTAGCGGTGCAATGGACACCGATGTGGGAGCGCCGATCAGCCGGCGTTCCACTTCCGCCAGGTCTCCTCGGCCGCTGCCCTCGCTGCTGCGGGCACGGTCGGCATCACCTCAGCCGTCTCGGGCTCGGACGCTTCGCCTGTTCCAGCCTTCGCCCCGGGTCGTTGGAACCCCTGGAGGAGTCGCGCTCCTGGAGCGGGATCGACGGGTGCCGCAGGGTTGACGCGACCGAGATCCCCCGAGGCGTCCTCCCCGCTAGCACCCGTCGTGGACCCCCCGGTCCGACTCTCATCGGGCGTCGACCGCTGGGTCTCACCCCCGATGGATAGCACCTCGAGCTCGGCGACGGCGACATCAGCGCGAGCCTCGGCTTGCTCGATGCGCGCCAGCATCTCCTCGGCCACTCCTGACGGGACACGCCGGAACGCCCATACGAAGGAGAGCGCCCAGGCCAGAGTGAGGCCAGCAGCGACGATCAGGAACGATCCCATCGGCATCGAGGGTAGCGCCGGGGTCGGACACGGTCGCGGCTCTCCCCCACCTGTCTATGGTTACTTGACGCTGGTGGGACCGGCTGGCATCATTGCATCCATGAGCACCGAGTTCCGTACCACCACCACAGATGAGATGGCCTTCGTCCGCTTCTGCCGGAGCAACGAGTCGGGCACCGCCCGCACCTCGTTCGAGTTCGGCACGGTCACCAACTTCGAGCGGGTCTGTGCCGGCTGCGATGCCGGCGAGACCTTCTTCGGCGATCAGGGGCCCTTGGACTCCGACCCCGAGTTCACCCGCGCCGGGTTCGAAGCTGCCTTGGTCGATGACCGCGTCACCTTTGGCACCTTCCCTTTCACGGTCGAGGTCGGCTCGGGAGATGCCTTCCGGATGTCCGAGGAATTGTGACGGGCCAGCCTGTCTAGGTTGACTTGACGCGAGCCGCGCCCGGACGTGGTAGTGTCTATATCAGCAAGACAAACAAGGAGCACGACGATGAGCAACTACCTGAGCAACCGAGAGATGATCGCCCTCCCCACGGGGACCCGCATCCGGGTCGGCGACCTGAAGAACGAGTATTACGACGGGGCCAACTGCACCCTGCTGTTCCTCGAGGACGAGCGTGGTCGGGCTCGGGCCTGGTCCACCTACGGCAGCTCGGCGCTGAGCGTGGGTGAGGCCAAGACCTTCCGCCACGACCAGACCGGCCGGGACCTCGGGTTCCTCCGGGTCGTGGCCATCGTCCACACCGACGGCTCGGTCGAGGGCACGCTGCCCACCGCCAAGTCGGTCCCCTTCTGGGTGGCCAAGTGAGCGACGGCCGCTAGGCCATCGGCTCGGCGGCCGCGCCCATCACCAACGTTGCGAGGTGACCGACCAACACGGCGCGGTCCTCGTCATCAAGGACGTCGACGGATCGGCCCCACGTCGAGCACTGCCGGCCGAGCAACCACGCGTCGATGCGCGCGGCCCACTCTGCTTCGGTCAACGGCGGCGTGACCGCCTCGTCAGGAGTCGGCATCAATCGGCGCGGCATCGCGCGCCTTGCGCTCCAGCGACTCGACGGCAGCGACAGCGATGGCCGCCACCTCCACGAGAGCTCGGCGCGGGTCGAGGCCCAGCACCTCGTTCCACGGGCAGGCGAGCTGGTGGACCCGGTTGCCCAGGAGCCATGCCCACTCGGCCTCGCCGTGCTGGTCATCATGCTCGGGCCCGAAGCCGTGGGATTCCTCCTGCCGGTCGCGCTCGGCGGCGATCTCCTGGAGGACAGCGAGAGTCTCTGCTCGTGCGGTCATCCTGTCATCCTGTCCTGGGGGTCTGACATCCCCCGGAACTCGGCATCGCACCGGGCACGCGCCTCGGCGGTCAGCACCCAGACCACGGCCAAGTTGCCGAGGTCTGTGGCGCGACGCCGGCCGGAGTCCTTGACCCACCCGCCCTGGACGAGCTCACCCCGACGCGACCCGGGCGACGGGCGCTTGAGCCCGAGGATCTCCTCCATCTCCTGATCCGTCCGACCACGGAGGCCGGCGGCGTAGAGGCACTCGAGGACACGAAGCCGCTGGGACCCGGACTTCGGCATGTTCCGGTAGGCCGCGGCGCGCTCGGTCTCGGGGCCGTACTCGTGTGACGCTCCGAGCTGGTTGGCGCCGGCGTCGGAGAGCTCGGGCAGCGCTTCGAGTACCCGGCTGACCAGGCGATCGAGCTCGCTCCACCCAGCCTTGTCGGCACGCCCGGCGCGCACCGCCCAGGCGTGGAGCTCGGCAGCGTGCTCGGCCAGGGCTCGCGCTCGAGGTGCCAGATCACGGCGGGGATCGCTCATGTCGGGAACCTCGTGGAGTGCGGGAGGATCTCGTTGCGCCAGAACTCGTTCGCCTCGGTGCCGGCATGGCTGGCCATGCGCTTGATCGTCCCGGCGAACAGGGCACCGAGAGCGAGGGTCACCCGGAGCTGGAGCGCGTCTGGCTGCTCGTGGCCGGCGGCTGCCATCAGGTAGGCGGCCTCGGTGTCTCCTGCAAGCAGGGCGGTGACCAAGGCCTTTGCGCTGGCGAGCCCGTCGATCGCTTCACCCATGGCCGACGGAGAGAAGTCCGGAGTCGGCGGCGGCACGTTGGATGGCGTCTCGTCCTTGTCAGGCACCGGAGATCCACTCGCTGGCGCGGCCGGCGATGGCAGCAATCTCGGAGAGGGAGTGGGCCGCCGGGTCCGCCTCGATGTTGGCGAGCGCCCTGGACAGGTCGCGCCTATCGCGCTCGCGCAATCGGCCCCAGGCCCAGGTGTCGGGATTCCCCCATGCCTCGCACCAGATCGGCTCGCGAGGATGCACGCAGTCGGGGCAGGTGTTGCACCTAGTCGGACGGGCCATGGGTTCATTCTTCCTCGGGGGTCGGACTCTTTCGGCGGATCACCCGGATGCCATGCGGCCGGGGTGCGGTTGGGTCGGGATCATCCGGGCAACCCGGCCAGTGCCACGAGCGTTGCCCGCAGCCGGTGCAGTGCTCAGTGGTCGCCATAGACCTGCACCACGCTGGCCCGGCCCAGGTGCTCGCGCACCGCGCATGGGCGCTCGGCATCACAGGCAGCGCGCTCGCTGCAGGCCGGGAACGGGCAGGCGCTCGGCGAGGGAGGGAGCTGCTCTAACGTCGGGCGCTTCATGCCGGCACCTTCCGAAGGGGTTGGCTAGCGAACTCCTCGGGCACCGGTGGCAACGGTCCCGGGATCGGGCAGCCCTGCGTGATCCAGGCCGCGGCGCATCCAGTGCACGAGTCCTCGTGTGCCCGCTCCGAGGTCTCGCCCGTGCGGAGATCGAGGGTGGTGACCTTGGTGTCGGCGAACAGGCAGCACTCATCCAGCGGCCGCTCGGGGAACTCGCAGGCGTGCCACATGAGGGGCCAGAGTCGGAGGTCCTCGGGGTCGTCGAGGAACGGTGGGCGGAAGACGTGGCGCGGCGTGTACCACTCGGGCTCGCCGCCCCATCGCTCACGCGGCGCGCTCATGCGTTGATCCTCGAGCTGACGTAGCCCTGCGCGCCAGCGATGGCGAAGATCGCGACGACGTCCTGGGCGGTCAGGTTCCAGGCCTCCCATGCCCGGCTCCAGTCGGCCGGCTCGAGGACCGGGGCCGTGCCGATCCAGACCAAGTACACGGCGGCGGAGACCCAGAACCCGAGGCACCACATGCAGGTGAGCAGGTCGCCGATCTTCCCGCGCAACCACGAGCGGTCGGTCCCGTCGGGCCCGGCGTCCGTCGTGCTGAAGTAGGCGAAGCGATCGACGCGCACCGACATGGCCGAGCCCGAGTCCGGGCCGAACCCGATGAGCGAGTCCCTCACCAGGAAGCGGGTGATCCGATAGGACGCCAGGGCCAAGACGATGAGCTCGAGAGCATCGACCTCGAGGCCATTCACGCCGCGGTCGCCTTGGCCCTCACCAAGCGGCGGGCCTCAGCAGCCACAGTGGGCGGTGCCTTCTCGAGCACCGTTGTGCGCGATGCGGCCCACAGGAGGATGGTCTCGCGCCGCCAGGCCTTGCCCCCGTTGATCGGATCGAAGTCCGGCTTGGGGAGTACGCCGCGGTACTGCCACGCATGCGGCGTCTGCTTCACGACGCCGAGCAGATCTGACAACTCGGTCAGTCCAACGATGGGCCCCTTGGGCGGTCCGGCCATGGTTCGGCCCTCTCTCTCGTGTAGTTGGGTTCTATCTGTGCAGGAACCTAACACACTGGTCGGACGTTCAGCGCTTGCGGCGCTCGGGGCCGTGGTAGTTCGAGCTCGAGATGGTCACCGCTGGAGTCTCCAACGCGTCGGCGATGCGCCGCAGAGCGTTCGCCGTGAGCATGCACCGAGCCGCAGCCGCAGCCGGGTTGCGCTCAGCCTCAGCACCGGCTGCTTCGAGGTCATCGGCGTGTGCTCGGAGGAGGTCGTGCCAGTCCACGCGGGGGTCTCCATTCAGCTCGTGATGGGCGGCGTCCCCCGCTCTGCTCACGGTACATGGCGCCCTTGTCACAGTCGGCGCGTACCACTAGGCCATGAGCATCATTCCGAGAATCACCAAGGACATCTTCGAGCAGGCAGCAGCGAGCGCGGCCATCGTGCTGGAGACGGGCTACGGGCTCGAGGCCGGCGACGCGGCAGAGGCCGGCGGGGCATTGGCCGTGCTGGTCCTCGCGCTGGTCGACTGTGACGCCGCGGTTGCTGCGGTGGCCGAGTCCCTCGGGATCGAGTAGGCCGCGCGCTAGGGTCTCCAGCCGTGGCCAACCCGACCGACTTCCGAGAGCACGAAGCGGAGACCCCGCTCCTCGCTGGCTGACGCGCCACGGGGAGCGACACGCCCCCGTGGAGTAGCGGTAGCTCACCACCCTCTCAAGGTGGAAGCACGGGTTCGAATCCCGTCGGGGGTACTAGCGGAAGGCAGCGCAGGCGCAGCCGGCCGTCCCACAGATCGGGCAGAGGTGGATCGGCGTGCGCAGCGGCAGGCCGCACGAGCACGGGTCGCCGTCATGGCGATGGCTCCCGAGCGCGATGGCCGGCACCAAGCGAGCGGCCTTGGCGCACTCGGCGAGGACGGCCGGCCCGGGGACCAGCGTCAGCGGCGCGTCAGTGGCGAGCCCCATCCTCAAGCGGAGCCTGATGGCCTCCTCGGCCACGAACTCGGCGACGCTCACCAGGCTCCGATGTTCGAGCAACCCGGCCACGCGCCACGGCCCTGCACAGCGAGGACCTTCTCGGCGATGGCGATCTGCTGCTCCCTCGTGGCGAGGTCTGCCCTGGCTGCGTAGGCACCGCCGCCGAACCCGGTCCAGGTCCTCGGGTGGAACTGGAGTCCGCCGTAGTACCCATTCCCAGTGTTGGCCGCCCAGTTGCCGCCGCTCTCGCACTGGGCGAGGCCATCCCAGTTCGCCCCGCTCGTGGGGGCAGGGGCAGGTGCCGAAGGCGGAGCGGGTGCCGCCGGCTCGGCGATAGCCGGCGAAGGTGCCGGGCTCGGTGCGGGCGCCACTCGAGGAGTCGGCCGGAAGGAGAGCTCGCAGGGCTGGCCGTCCCCATCGGTGTCGATGCCGCTCGTGTCGTGGGTTGCCCCATGAGCGATCATCCAGGCGTTCGCCTCGGCCTGTGAGGCCCAGGTCGTGCACGGGGGCGCTGTGGTCTCCGTGGTGGCCGCCACCTCGAGCGCGGCGGCGAACAGGGCCGCGGCTACCAGGTCGACCGTGGTGGGCGTCTGGGAGGCCGGTTCGTCAGGCGGAGCCGTGGTGGTGGCCGCCTTCGTGGTGTTGATCGTGATGGGTGTTCCGGGCGTATCGTCAGCAGCACTCACCGAGCAGGCCGAAGCGGCCAACAGGAGGGCGAGCGCCGCGGTCAGGATCCTCAAGGGGTCTCCTCCGTCGGTGCGCTTGGCCGTGCCTCGTGATCCACGGGACGGCAGAAGCAAGGTTACCCGCCGGGTCGGACATCGATCAGGGACCCACTCAGAACAGCTCGTCCTCATCCCACTCAGGCCGGACCGCCCGGGAGTCATGCTCTCGGCTACGCGCATCGGGATCGCGCAGGGTTCCGTCGGCCCAGACCCCGCTCCACGGCAGGGGCTTCGAGCGCGTGAGATGAGCTGGCCAGGAGTTGGGCAGCCGATCTCCACGGAACCGGCCGAGCTTCACCGAGGTCGGGTCTCCTTCGTCGACGGCCATCGCCAGACCGATCTCAGGCCAGCGCAGCCAGAGCGAGGAGCCGTAGGGCATCATCTCGCGCCGAGCACCGCCGGCTCCCTTCGGTGCGTGGTGCTCCATCAGCAAGGCGAACCCGTACCGGACTCGCAGGTCGTCGAGGACGTGCATCACTTCACCGCCAGCGAGCTCGTCGTTCTCACGGCCGCCGACCCGGTAGGACTTGTAGAGCGGACCGATGCAGACGAGATCGGGTCTCGTGTGGGCGAGGACCGTCTCGAACTCCGAGCGACTCACCCGGCTGCGGAGGTCGATGCCTTGCTCTCGGTGCCACAGCCAGGCGCGCTCGCCGTCGTAGCGATCGCCTGCAGCATGCCGGGCCTCCACGAGGATCGGGGCGCAGACATCATCGATCGAATCCTCGGGGTTCTCGAGGTCGACGATCAAGACTCGGGCCGGCGGGATGCTCACGCCCGACAGCGGGTGCTCGCCCTGGGCAGCCATGATCCCGATCTGGCGGAACAGCGTGGTCTTGCCCACACCCTCGGCCGCGACCACGAGCACGCGCCACCGAGCACGAAGCAGACCAGGCACGACCCACTTGGCCCGGTCCTTGTTGGGCCGAGCGAGGAACTCGTCGAGCTGCCAGACGTCTGAGGGCAGAGCGATGCCGGCCATGTCGATCCCAGCGATGAGCTCGGCGGCGGACTCCAGTGCCTCGCCGGGCCCGACGCCCGAGTCGATCTCGGCGAGTTGGCGAATCTCGAGGGCCACGCCCAGGAGCTTGCGCCGGACCGAGTGGCCTTCGACGATCCGGGCGTACTTCTGCACCGAGGCCTTGCCCCATGCCGGAGCACCCGACATGAGCGAGACCAGCCGGGTGGTTCCGCCCACCCGCTCCAGCGCGCCGATGCGGCTGAGCTCGGCCGAGAGGGTGACTGCATCGATCGGATCGCCGGCATCACGCATCGACAGGATCGTGTGGAACAGCTCGGAGTTCGCCGGCCGGTAGAAGTCCTGGGGTCCGATGAGCTCGCGCGCATCGTCGACGCTTGACCCCTTCATGATCGCCGCGCCGAGCACGGCGTCCTCAGCGTCGAGATCGTGGGGTGGGGCATCGCGACTGGTCACAGGTTCCTCGTCATCCAGAAGTCGGGGTCGACTGGCTTGCCACGGCCGGCGCGCTCGAGGTTGGCGAACTTCTCGAGCTGGGCTCCGTCTCGCAGGGCCACGGTCAGGTCGTCGTACTTCTGGCGCCGGTCGTTCTCACCCATGTGGAACTCCGAGCGGGCGATCCCGCGCACGGCGTCCACGAGGTCCTCGGCGTCGTAGCCCTCCTTGAGGCGAGCCTTGATCTTTCGACGGCGCAAGTCGTTGAGCTTCGCCGAGCCGTGCCCGGTCGCTTCGCGCCAGGCATCGAACACCCGGCGCTCGATCGCCGCGCCGCCCCCCTCTGGGGGGTTGGGGGGTTCTATTGACGGTTCAATGACGGTTTGGGTGACACCCTCGTCACCCCGTGACGCCGTGGTTGTCACCCCGTCCGCCTCCAACGGGGCGACACCTGCGTCACCCCGTGGCATCAGGACTCGGTACATGGTCGGTCGGCGGTCGCGCCGCAGCCGTTCGTCGGGAGCGAGCCCGTCGGCGAGGATCGCGCCGGCCTCCTCGAGAGCTCGCAGTGCTCGCTGCACCGAGCGCTCTGAGACGTTCGCCTCTCGGCCGATGGTCGCGACTGCTGGCCAAGCATGGCTGCCGTCATCGTGCGCGTGGTTGGCGAGGCTCAGTAGGACGAGTCGCTCGGTGCCCTTCGAGGGGGAGTGGTCGAGGACCCACGAGATGGCTTGGACGCTCACGTCGGCGAACGTATCCCCAACGCCGGACGTCCTGCGCGGCCAGTGGTTGCAAGGCCTCCCGGCCCCTGTCTAGGGATACTTGACGCGGTGTCTCAAGTCGTGTCTATAATGGTTATACAAACACGAACCAAGGAGCACGACGATGAACACAGGGACGAGCATCCGAGTCACGAAGGACATCACCAAGGCGAACGGGATGGTGATCCGCACCGGCAGCACCGGCACGGTGGTCCACACCCGGGGCGGCGCAACGCTGGTCGACTTCGATCACCTGCGTCGGCCCACGATGGTCCGCCAGAGCGTGCTCGCCACGAGCACCGAGGTGGCGTGATGAAGAAGGACATGAAGCGACTCATCCAAGCGGCGGAAGCCGCTGGGTGGGTTGTCTCCAGAACCAAGAAGAACCACCTCAAGTTCAAGGCGCCAAGCGGTGCGATCGTCATCGCCTCGTCAACCCCGAGCGATCATCGCTCGCTGAAGAACACCAGGGCCGAGCTTCACCGGCACGGCCTCAACGTCTGAAGGGACGGACACCATGGCAGAAGCAACTCGCAACACGTACCGCCGGCTCGCATCCGGCACCGAGGTCTGGGTCAACGAAGCGGGCGTCGCTTGCTTCCCTGACGACGTGTGGGACCCGGTGTGGGATGACGGCCCGACCTGCTCGCTCTGCGACGGGCTCGGCCACGGTTACCCCGGCGGCGGGCCCTGCCCGCTCGAGGAGCGCGGTTGGGATGATGGCTTCGAGGAGTGGGAGCGTTCCCGTGGAGTGCTCGACCTCGACCCCCAGGCCGGCTACATCGACATCGAGGAGTTCTCATGAGCACCGTTCCCGCCACCGTCTGGCTCGCCGAGATGGACGCCGGCTCCTACACGATGCGGGTGATCGACGCCACGAGGGCGAAGGCGATGGCCTCACTCAAGAAGGCCGCTGGTGCAGAGGCCGTCACCCGGTACGTCCTCACCCAGTACGGCGACGACGAGATCCGCACCTTCGAGATGGAGCTCGGCAAGGCGGACCTCCTGTGAGCGCCGCCCCGGGCGTCCGCTTCCGCCACTGGCGCGAGTCCGTCGGCGAGTGCGTGGTGGTCGCCGTGCGCGGCTACCGGGTCACCTTCACCAACAGCCGCGGCCGCCGCGGCACCACCGACCTCGGCCTGTGGATCACGATGGCGCGCCCGGTCTAGGCCAGCGGCGAGCGCTTGGCCGGCCGGCGGAGGCGGGCAACGAGGCGCTCCCACTCAGAGGGCCGCACGACATGGGCCTCGATGCCGCATGCCCGGAACCCGTCGATCCACTCGCCCTGCTCGGGAGTCAGCCGGCCCTTCTCCCGCTTCACCTCAAGCACGAGGATCTCGGGCGGGCGCATCATCACGAGGTCCGGGAAGCCGGCCGTCGACCGACGCGAGTCGTGGGTGTGGTAGATCAGCCGCCAGCCGGCGAGCCCGGCGAGCTCGATGATCTGTGCCTGGAAGTCCTTCTCGAGGATGGAGCGCAGGCGCCGCTCCTCCTCGGTCAGCCGCTCGCCCACCCTGGTTCCTCCTCGTGGCCACCGGGGCCGAGCGCTTCGAGCCAGGCGAGAGCGGCATCCGGTGAGAGTCTGACGTTGACGTAGGGCCCCATGGTGGTGTTCTGGCCGATCACCTCGCCGAGCACGCCGGGCGCTACCTCGGCATCGAGAGCGACCACCACGACCGACCGACCGAGCACGCCGGCGAGCGCGAGCTCCTCGCGCAGGTCATTGGCCGTTCTCACCTCAGCGCCCACGGGTCCCCTTCCATCTGGCCTCGAGCTCGGCGCGTGCCACGGCCGGCGTGCGCTCGGGCAGGGCGGCCGGCTCAGGTGCCGGCTCGGGGATGCCCAGCCCTCGATCGATCGCGTCCAGGGCGCTGGCGGCGAAGATCGTCGAGCGCATCCTCGGGCCGTTGTTGTGCCAGAACACGAGGGCCGCCTTCACCTCGTCGCACTCGGCCTCGGTCAGCACGACCGACACGTCCTCGCCGGGGAGTCGACACCGATGCGCGGGGATGCCGGCTGACCGCTCGGCCAGAGCACCCGGGCTGCTCGGCCGCTCGAGGGCCGCGTCGACCCGGCGGGCTGGAAGGTTGTCGCTCATGCCTGGAACCTTCCTGAGTCCGTGGGCCAGCGGACTCCGCAGACGTGCCACTCGACCCAGAGGGTGCGGCGCGACTTCTGCGGGAAGCGGGGCCAGACCCTCCGCCACGGGCGCCGGCGAGACCGGCGCGGGCTGCCCCGGTAGCCGTCGAGCCAGTAGCAGGCGCGCATGACGGCCACGCGGACCGGGTTGAGGGTCGGGCTCCTCACGGGTCGGCCCGCTTGCCCAGGCGCTCCCAGTCGGTGTCGCCCTGCCTCACCACGAGGCCGAGCTGGTAGGCCTCCTTGGGGTGGTCCTCCACCCAGCCGTTGCACCGGTTGCAGGCTGGGCGCAGGTTGTCGGGGTTCACGAGGGACCCGCCGGCCGAGCGCTTCCGCAGTTCGTGGAGCCCGCCGATCCGCTTCGTGCAGACGGCCGGCCCGCCCATCAGGGCGCTCGCTCGATCGACGATGAGCCCGAGCTCGCAGGTCACGCCGGCCTTCACCAGCGCGGCGACCTGCGGCGCGCGCACCTCGCTCATGAACTTGGCGCGCTTGTCCGAGCGCGGCTTGAGTCGCCCCTTGCGCGACAGCCCGGCACTCTTGCCGCGCGCCAGCGGGGTCCGCTTGAGTTGCGACGTCCCCCGCTTGAGCTCGGTCTTCCGCTGAAGGGTCATGGCCCCACGGTAGCGAGCACCTCGGACGGGATGGCTCAGTCGTCGAGGTAGTCCGACGGGATGACGGTGAACTCGCCATTGAACCGGAGGCGCACCTCGGTCTGCATGCGGGCGGCCAGCCGCCCGGCAGCGTAGACCGCTGTGCCGCGGCCCCAGCCCGTGCGGGTGACGGCGACGATCTCGTCGGCGGTGATGTCGATGATCTGGATGGGGGAGGTGTTCATGTCGTCGTGCTCGTTTCTGTGTGGTGGGTTGGTGCTCAGACCTTGCGGAAGCCGCCACCGTCGAGGGCGACGATCCGGCACTTGCCGGGGAAGGCGAACGTCTGGACGATCTCACCGTTCTCGGTGAGGTGGATCATGTCAGCGGGAACCCGCACCGTGTCGACCACGATGCAGTCCTTCACGAACTCGATGGTGAATCCGTCGCCGTTGTCGTGGCCCTCGATGTCGAGGACCGTGCGGTTCTCGTGGAGGGTGTCGAGTGCGATGCTTCCGGGGGTGGCGGCCATGTCAGTGGCTCCTCGCTTGGTTGGGGTCGTGTTCATGCAGTAATTATAGACAGGGTGTGCGACACCGCGTCAAGTTTCCCTAGACAGTGAGCTCGGGGGCAAGGGCCGCATGGCGCGAAGCCGCCCCGAGCCGGCCGGCCTCGGAAGGCTGAACGACTCGGGGCGAACTCCTGGGTGGGGGCCGGGGGTCTGCTTTCACAACTGCCGTATCCCGGATTTGCCGTGGGCGTCACTCCACGTTTCGACGACCCCGCCTTCTCAGAACGGCTCCTCGTCGTTGGGTGCCGAGCGCCCATCGCCGTCACCACCGCGCGAGCTGCCGCGCGAGCCGCCACCGCGCGAGCTCCCGCCGTTGTCGGACTTCTCCACCCGGCTGATCGAGCACGTCGCCCACCGCAATGAGGGAGCAACCTCGTCGGCGATGATGACCACCTTGGAGCGGTTGTCGCCGGTCTTCTTGTCCTCCCACTGCTGCTGTTCGAGGCGACCCTCAACGATCACGCGAGCGCCCTTGCCGATCGACTCGGCGACGTTCTCGGCCATGTCACCCCAGACCGTGATGTCGAAGAACGAGGTCTGCTCGTCCCAATCGTTGGTCTGCTTGTTGAACCGGCGGTGGTTGTGCGCCAGACCGAACGAGGCGACCGCCTTCCCACTCGCTGTGAACCGGAGCTCCGGATCACGAGTGATATTGCCCACGACCGTGATCGTGTTCCCTGCTGCCATCGGCTACTGCTCCTTGTTGGTGGCGGACGATGCCGCCGGGTGATCGGGGTCGGCGACCCGCTCCAAGCGGATCTCGATCCCCGGGTTGCTGGGGTTGTCGGGGTGGATGAGCACGACGACGACCGAAGCGTGGTAGGCCACGCCCTCGTCGATTACCGGCGCGAGCCGAGCAGCGATGGCGGCGGGGATGTGGCCGATCATGCCCGAGCGCCCGAGCGCCGGGACGTGAACCTCGATCGCGTTCTCGTCGTGCGGGTTCTCCGGATTCCGGATCAGCACGACCGGCAACGGCTCGATCTGGCCCGGGTTCGACAGCGACCCCGGTGCCTCGAGGTAGCGCGTCGCCGCGATCTCCTGGAGGCGGTAGAGGTTCTGCGGGTAGCCGGCCACGAAGGTGACTCCGACGACCTTGAACGACATACGGCTAGGTGCACTCATGATGCTTCCTCCTGTGCTCGAACCCATCGCTGGAGCGCCCGGATCTCGGGCCCGTCCCAGTCGTTGTCGGCGGGGACCCAGTCGATGTTCCGAGCGAGGTTGTCGAGCAGGTCATCCCAGTCGATGCTCTCGGTCAGATCCCACGCGAGCTCGGCGGCGTCGAGGGCGAAGCGCAGCACCTCGTCGGGCATGCCCACCAGGACGCCCTTGGTCGGCCGGCTCGGCAACGGTGACGGCTCGGGCGGGGCTGTCCTCGGCTCGGCCGCCCGGCGATTCCAGTGGTCCTCGGTCTCGGCGGCTCGGCGGGCGTAGGCATCGCCCAGCGAGTCGGGGATCTTCACGGTGCTCACGACTCATCCCCGGCCGGCGACTCATCGAGCCAATCCAGAGCGGCGGACCGCTGCTTGTCGGACCACGTGGCGGGGTGGGCGTCGGCGCCGAGGGTCATCGTGGCGAGGAACCCGACCCAGAGCTTCCGGTCCTTGCCCTCGAACCCGGCGGTGAGCTCGATGATGTCGGCAGTTCCTTCGGGCCACTCATCCTCGGGCGGATCGTCGGAGACGATGACCGCGTCCACGATCTCGCCGGTGCTATCGACAACGCCCTGCACCGCAGCGATGGCGGCGAACACGGCCTCGGCCTCGCCCACGGTGGCGGGCTTGATGGGGTTGATCCCATCGGGACGCAGGAGCCCACGCACCTGGCCCTGCTCATCGCCGCTGAGACCAGCGAAGCGATCGCGCACGGTGCCGAGCAAGCCATCGTCGGCGCGCCGCATGGCATCGCGCACCTGATCGTCATCGGCATCGGCCACCACGGTCTCGCCGTCATCGCCGGCCACGGCCGACGGATCACTGACGGCAGCGGCTTCCAGCGCGGCGGTCACCTCGGCACCCGAGCCGAGTGC
>Ga0307380_10008140_pt1 | contig 13492 bp, 10 predicted proteins | sample UN3MG_FD_202239 | JGI IMG/M metagenome (GOLD analysis project Ga0307380, IMG submission 202239) | Soil microbial communities from Risofladan, Vaasa, Finland - UN-3 | ecosystem: Environmental > Terrestrial > Soil > Coastal area > Acid sulfate soil | place: Finland: Risofladan, Vaasa | collected... | reverse complement strand
GCTGGTCTCGTTATAGCCGAAGAACTTGATCAGCCGCTGTTTGACGACGTCGATCTTGGCCTGGGTCTCGTCGTCCACTACGCCGGAGACGACGTTCTTTAGCTTGATAGTGTCGCGCGAATCCTCGAAGAGCTTGAGCTCCAGGGCCTTGTGCAGCCGGGCGTTGGTGTGGTATTCGAACTTCTTGCCGTCCAGGGCCAACGCACCGATGTAGTTCATGATCTCCTGACGGAAATCGTCCTTGCGGCTATCGGGGATGTCGATCTTCTCCTCGATCGAGCGCATGAGCCGCTCGTCCGGCCCCTCGTCGCGGCCGGTGTACTTGTTGCGAACCGTCTCGTGCTGGGTGTAGGCGCGCACGTTCTCGATGTAGTTGGTGCACAGGCGCATGATGGCGTCCTCGTCGGCGGAGATGGCGCGCTGCACTTCGCCCTTGAGGATGTCCTCGTATTCCTCGCGCACCACGCTGAGCAGCTCCTTGCAGCGTTTCTTCTGTTCCTCGTCGGTGATCAGCGAGTGGTGTGACAACCCGTTTTCCAGTTCGTTCATCACCATGAACGGGTTGATGCCGCGGTCAGCCTGCGCCTGTTCGCTGACCAGCGCGTTCGAGATCTTGTCCTGGATGTAGCGTGGGCTGATCCCCTGCATGCCCTCGCGCGGCCCCTCCTCGCGCAGCTCCTTGACCGAGTCCTCGGTGAAGCCCGGGATGTTGCGCCCGTCGTAGAGCTTGAGCTTTTGCATCAGGGTCAGGCCGGCCTTCTTGGGCTCGTCCAGGCGAGTCAGCACCGCCCACATCGCCGCGGTCTCGATCGTGTGCGGGGCGATGTGGATGCCCTTGACCTTATCTTTGCCGAAGTCCTTCTCGTAGATCTTGATCTCGTCGGAGAGCCGAGTGTTGTAGGGGATGTCGATCTTGATGGTGCGGTCGCGGAAGGCCTCCATCAGCTCGTTCGACTGGAGCTTCTTGTACTCGGGCTCGTTGGTGTGCCCGATGATGACCTCGTCGATGTCGGTCTGGGCGAACTTCTTGGGCTTGATGGTGTGCTCCTGCGTCGCGCCCAGCAGGTCGTACAAGAAGGCCACGTCCAGCTTCAAGAGCTCGATGAACTCGCACAAGCCGCGGTTGGAGATGTTCAGCTCGCCGTCGAAGTTGAAGGCGCGCGGGTCCGAGTCGGACCCATACTCGGCGATCTTGCGGTAGTTGATGTCGCCGGTCAGCTCGGTCGAGTCCTGGTTCTTCTCGTCCTTGGGCTGGAACGTGCCGACGCCGATGCGATCCTTCTCCGACAAGATGACCCGTCGCACGACGATGTGGTCGAGCACCTTGCGCCAATCGCCGTCGTACTTGATCAGCAGGTCCTCGAACATCTTGCGGCAGAACGGATCCAGGTCGCCCTCGATGCGAACCTGCTGATCCTCGGGCAGATCGGCGTTTATCTGGCTGAGGATTTCCCGGCGGGCCCGGCGCGGAATGAGCTTGAGCGGTTCCTCGTGCATCGGGCAGGGATGGAGCTCGGGCGTGGGGGCGTCGTCGCCGGTTTTCCAGCTAAAAGTGTACAGGGCCCCTTCATCGAGCTGCGAGTAGTACTCCATGCCCTTCTTCAGCAGGCGCACGATGGTGCTTTTGCTCGAGCCGACCGGTCCGTGCAACAGCAAGATGCGTCGGTCGGTGCCGTAGCCCTGGGCGGCGGACTTGAGGAAGTCCACCAGACGCATCAGGTAGCCGTCGAGTCCGAAGACCGCGTCGGTGCCTTTGTCGATCGGGTCGTCGAAGAAGTTGTAATGGACGTAGTCCTGCCTGAGGGCCGAGTACTTCTTGGTTCCGAAGTGAAGAACCGTATCATAGATGCGCTGAAACGCGTTGCGGGCCAGTCGTGGGTTGGCCAGCACCAAATCCAGGTAGTCGTAGAAGCTGCCTTCCCAATGCTGTTGCCGGAACTTCTGGCTATCGAGGTGTCGGTCAACGATCGAGAGAATGTTCTCGTGCTTGCCCATCGAATGACCTCCGTAGCCCCGAGCGAGCGGGTCACTTGCCCGGCGGCAAGGTCGGGCGTGGCCGCTGCCGCCCGCCCTCAGAGGAGCGGTCGCGAGACCGTCAAGCCTCTACTGAATGCTAGATCGGCCGATAACCCGAGTCAAACGGACCGGGAGCGGCACGTCCCTGTGAGTATCGACTGTCTGGCAACCAGGCTTGCGAGTCCGTGGGCGCGAAATGATGGTTATCGGGCCGGAGGCGTGCCTCAGGGGACCGCGGCGGAGCCGACCTCCGAACTTCCGCAGGCCGGACAGCGAATCGGCTCGCCGCCTGCGCCCGGGACGAACTCGTGGTCACACGCGCGACATTTCCATATTTGCTTGCAGGCCCGCTCCCCACACTGCGGACAGGTCAACGGGAAGGTGGTTTGCTTGAAGGGCACATCCAGCGTCCCGGCGTACCCACACGAAATGCACTGCACGCGCACCGGGTAAGTCTGCCCGGTCGCCTCCGGTTCCGGCCGCAAGGCCGAGTACAGCCCGACCGCCCCAACGATCAGTACCAGGCCGAACGACGCTAGCAGCGCGCGCCGGCGCCGCTGACGCCGCGCATAAGCCCCCACGCGGACCTCACCGGTAGAGTCGAGTCCGCGGCGGTAGGCCTCGAGGTCGATGGGTCTGCGCCGTCGGGCCATAGTCGCGTGCCCCGCGTCAGATTATACCGCTCGCCGCCGACCGGCTACCACCGCAAGCCGGACACACGTATGATTCCCGAATCTGGAAGGGCACGTTCGTCTTGGCTGGCGACGGGGATGCAAGCATGTATCGCGTCGGGACCGGGTACGATCTGCATCGAACGGCCGCAGGGCGTCCGCTCCTGCTGGGCGGCGTGCGGATCGACCATGATCGCGGGCTGAGCGGGCACAGCGACGCCGACGTGGTGTTGCACGCGTTGTGCGATGCACTGTTGGGGGCGGCGGGGCTGGGGGACATCGGCGAGCTGTTCCCGGATTCCGATCCGGCTTACAAAGACGCGGACAGCCGGGTGTTCGTGCGCGAGGTTCGGGCGCGCGTGCAAGCGGCCGGATACCAGCCGGTGAACGTGGACGTCGTGATCCACGCCGAGCGGCCGAAGCTCAGCCCTTATAAGCAGCAAATCAAGGAGTCGCTGGCCGCGTTGCTGGGGCTGTCGCCGGACGCGGTCGGTGTCAAGGCGACCACCAACGAAGGGCTGGATGCGGTCGGCCGGGGCGAGGCGATCGGCTGCTGGGCCACGGCGCTCCTGCGGGCTGACGACATACGCTGAATGGACGCTCATGCCCCCCGCCGATACGATCTGACCCGGACAAGACTTGGTGTGGTCGGCGGTGATCCGCACCTGCCGCACGCCGGAGGTTTCGAGCTTGCTAGCCTGGTCGATCGTTGACGCGCTGGTCCGCAACTGGGCCATCGTGGTGATCCTGTCCACGATCGTGACGCTGATGGTGGTCCCGGCCCTGATCGTCACGAAATACGTGCGCATCTCGTTGAACATCATGCGCGGCACCAAGCCTCCGCTGGCCCGCAACCCGCTCGACTTCGACCGGCTGACCGGCGAGCCGGTCAGCTTTCCCGCCTACGACGGATTGCCGTTGAACGGCATGATCGTCCGGACACATCCGGAGGTTCCGCGGCGGGGAATGATCGTGTTCGCGCACGAGTTCTGCTCCGACATGTACTCGTGTGCCCGCTACTGTCGGCCGTTACAGGAGGTCGGCTACGACGTGTTTACCTTCGATTCTCGCGGGCACGGGCAGTCCGAATGCGCGCCGGACTACACGCCGCGCCAATGGGTGACCGACCGCGATGTGCACGACATGCGTGGGGCGGCGGCGTTCATCCAGACCTGGCTCGAGGAACGGGGTTATCCACGCGAGATCGGGATTTTCGGGATATCGCGGGGGGCGTGTGCGGCGGTGCTGGCCGCCGTCGAAGACCCGTTGATCCGCGCGATCGTCCTGGACGGGGCCTTCAGCACCGACTCGACCATCGAGTACTTTATGAAGCGCTGGGCGTACATCTTCGCCCGTGTGCGGTTCGTCTACGAGAACCACCCGCCCGTGTTCTGGCGTTTCCTGCGCTGGTCGATGATCACGATTGCCCGACGGGAGTTCCGCTGCGCGTTTCCCTCGGTGCGCAAGGCCATCCAACGCATGAAGCCACGCGCGATGCTCTTTGTCCATGGGGAGAAGGATTCGTATATTCCGGTGCAGCAAAGCCGTCTGCTCTACGCATTGGCCGGCCAGCCCAAGTTCTTGTGGATCGCACGCCAGGCACGCCATAACCAGGCCGTAATCCTGCACCCGGAGCGCTACGCCCGACTCACGATCGACTTCTTCGATCAGTACCTGGCCGGCACGCCCGCCGACCGGCGGCCGGAACCGCCGGGACAAAAGGCGGCGGCCATCGCCCATCCCGCGGCCGATCCAGCAATGGCCGGCTAGCCGCAAACACAGGCCGCTCGCCATGCCCACGTTGCTCGAAGGAATCGCGGCCCGAATCGCGTTCGTCCACGCTCGGCGGACGTACCGACGGTTCCTGGAATCGTTGCGCCGCGTTGACGCCACCCAGCAGCGCGTGCTCGAACGCGTTTTGTCCCTGACCGGCGGGAGCGACTTCGGTCGGCGGCACGGCTTGGCGTCCGTCCACTCGCTGGGGGAGCTGAAGCGGGCGGTCCCGCTGACCCGCTATGAGGACCTGCGGCCTTACATCGATCGCCTGCGCCAGGGGGATATGTCCGCCCTGTTTTCGCCTGGGCAGCGGCTGCTGATGTTCGCGACCAGCAGCGGGACCACCGCACGCCCCAAGTTCATCCCCGTAACTCCCGAATTCGTCCGGGATTACCGTCGCGGCTGGAACACCTTCGGGCTCAAAATGCTGAGCGACCACCCCCCGGCCGTGATGCGCGCCATCCTGCAAAGCAGCAGCCGACACGACCAGAGCCGCACGCCCGCCGGCGTACCGTGCGGGGCCATCACCGGGCTGATAGCCCGGATGCAGAAAGGGATCGTTCGCCGGTTCTATGTGGGCTCGCCCGACATCGCTCGCATACCCGACCCCAGGGGCCGCTACTACACGCTAATGCGCTGTGGGATCGTTCGCGATGTGGCGTTCGCGATCACGGCGAATCCGGCCACCCTCATCCGCATGGCGCAGACCGCCAACGAGGAGCGGGAGACTCTGATCCGCGACGTGCATGACGGGACGCTGTCCGCGGATCTCGTCGTGGACGAAGCGCTCCGAAAGCGGGTCGAAGCCGGCCTGAAGCCGAACCCCACCCGGGCCCGCGAGCTGGCCGACCTGGCCGCCCGCCAAGGCGAGCTGCGTCCGCGTGACTACTGGCAGTTCGAATTCCTGGCGTGCTGGACGGGCGGAAGCATGGGCCACTACCTCCCACGGCTGGCAGGCTGGTACGGCAACTGCCCCGTGCGCGACGTGGGGCTGCTCGCCAGCGAAGGCCGCGTCAGCGTCCCGCTGGAAGACGATACCGCGGCGGGGGTGCTCGATGTCGAGTCCGCCGTCTTCGAGTTCATTCCGGCCGAGCGGTGGGATGAGACGGACCCGGGGACGCTCCCGCCGCGTGAGCTGGAAATCGGCCGCGACTACGCCGTCGTGCTCTCAAACACCACCGGCCTGATCCGCTACCGCCTGGACGATGTGGTGCGGGTATGCGGCTGGGCCGAGCAGGCCCCGCTGGTCGAGTTCCTCTACCGCGCCGGACGGGTCGCTTCCGTCGCGGGTGAGAAGCTCACCGAGAACCAGGTGGTTGCGGCGGTGCGGGCAGCCTGTCACAAAGTGGGGCTGACCGAGCTCGAGTTTGTCATGGCGCCGCAGTGGGCCGATCCGCCGCACTATCGCTTGACGTGCAGCGGGGCGAGTCCGGCGGGGCTGGCTAAAGCACTCGATGCGGCACTCGGGGAGCAGAATGACGAATACCGATCTCGCCGCAAGTCGTTGCGCCTGGGGCCGTTGCAGATCCGGACCGTGGCTGCCGAGTTGATTGCCCGGATGGACCGTGAGCTTCTAGCCGCCCGCGGATCGACGGCGGAACAATTCAAGCGACCGTGTTTGTTCACCCGGCCGGGGGAGGACGACGAGGCGCTGCGTCTGGTTGTCGAGGATAGGGTGAAGCGGACGTAGCGGCTGATGGGCGGCTGCTTTTTTTTGATTTGGGGAGCGAGCGTTGGGTTTCGCTAACTCACCCATCTACCCATGGTTAGCGGGGCAATGTCAAAATAGGTAAGGAATGGAACCGCTCCCGGCGGAACTTTCGTTAAAGTTGCGGTGGCTGTGGATCGATAACACCCTCGCCACCTGCTAGAGCCTTGGAGGCGTAGAGTTCCGATAACATCTTGATCATGAGCGCGGTCCGGCGCTCTCCGTCCCGGCTCTCAGGTGTTCAGCGAGGAGCGATGGCACCATGAACCCCAGAGTCAGGGATGACCTAGGGCCTCTGTGGCGCCGATTCCGGCGCACCCGATCTGTAGCACTCCGCAACCGACTCGTCGAACACCACATGCCGCTGGTCCATAAGACGGCCGAGATCATGGCCCGTCGTCTGTGGCCGCGCGTTACGGCCGACGAGCTGGCCAGCGCCGGCTACGACGGGTTGATCGCGGCGGTCGGCAGCTTCGACCCGGAGCGCGGCGTCAAGTTCGAAACCTATTGCCGACAGCGGATCGTCGGTGCGATCCGCGATTGGCAGCGGGAGATCGACCCGCTGGGGCGCTCCGGCCGCAACTTCGAGCGGTCCCTGAACACGGCGGAGGACCGCTTTCAGGCGGAGCGCGGACGCCTGCCGAACTCGAACGAGCTGGCCAATGCGATGGAGGTTCCGTGGAGTCGTTTCATCAAGATGAAGAAGACGGTTCTGGCCTCGCACAGCGTCCCGCTGGAGCCGGCCGGCGAGCGGCGGGACGAGTCGCGGATCGGGTCGTTGGTGGCGGTCGATCCCGGCCCCGGCCCCACCCAGCACACCGAGCGGGAACTCATCCGTGAATATCTGACCCGGGGACTGAAGGAGCAGGATCGCCTGATCATCACGCTCTATTACTATGAGCGTCTCACCATGGCCGAGATTGGGGCCGTGCTGGGCGTCAGCGAGTCGCGCGTGTGTCAGCGGCACGCCGAAATCGTCGAACAACTGCGGGCCCGCTTTGCCGATACCGCTTGCGAGCTGGTTGCCTAGGTCAACCGAAAGACCTTCACACTCAAGAGCCGGGAGACTCGCCCTGAGGCGGAGCCTCCCGTTTTTCGTGCGCGAGAGCCGCCTCGGCCGCCAGAGCATCACGCAGATTCGCGTGGTGGGCGCGATCCTCGAAGCCGAACGCGCGCATCTCCTCCAGAACCTGCTCCAGTGGCCAGCCCTGCACGTGCAGCCGGTACATCCCGACCGCCAGCCCGGTGCGGTTCACTCCCGCGGCACAGTGGACGAGGGTGGAGCCGGCATCGGGATCGAACAGCAGCGTCTTGACCTGGGCCCGCTCGGCGGGTGTGCTGGCGCCGTCACCGGGCAGCGGGACGCAGTGCCAGGCAATGCCGAGCCGCTCGGCAGTCCGGCGCTCCGCGACGCTCACGCGGGCCTCGCGGTCCAGCAACGAGACCACAGTGCGAATGCCATAGCCGCGTACGAGGCGTTCCAACTGGGCGGGGCTGACCTGGCCCGAACGGTAGAGTCGGCCCTCCACGACGGTGGCGAAGCGCTTGGGCAGGCGCTGCGCTAGCTGCCACCAGACCGCCGCGCTCGCAATGGCCACGGCCAACGCGACCAGCAGCGGTATTCCCAGCCGTTTACGATAGAGACCACCCACCGGGGCTATCCTCGCTCGTTGGCAGAGAGTGTACCGAGAGCGTGTTCGGGCTGGAACGCACGTCCGGGACTGGAATTGGCGTGCGGGTGCCAGGCGCGCGGGCGAATCTCGGGGAAGAGAGCCCTGCCGTGCCAAGCGCCCCACGCCGGCCTCGCAAGCCCCGGTCGGCCGAAGGTTTGCACCGTCGCGGCGCGCCAGTACGATGCGTGCGGCCGGAACGTTCGTGCGCGAGTGGATCTTGCCGCAGAACCGCCCGCGGGTGTGGGCGGTCTTTTCCTTCTCCGCTGGTTGCCTCGGTCGATGTCGATTAGCGGCGTGGGCGGCGGCCAGCGTGGACGCAATGGGCCATCGCAATGTGCTGTGCCTTCATCAACCCGGACTCGCTGCATCTGCTCCTTCTGCCGGTGATCGGCGTCGTGGCGGGCGTGCTGGGCGGGCTGCTGGGCATCGGCGGCGGTATCGTCATGATCCCGGCAATGCTGCTGCTCCTTCCCGACGACCTGTACGGCGGCCATGATCAGCGACTCCACGTCTTCCAATTAGCCGCCCTGGCGACCGCCGTAGTGCTCTCGGCCCCGGCGGCCAAACGCCACGCGCAGGCCGGAGCCGTCGTCCCGGCCATGCTGTGGGGCATCATTCCGGCGGCGGTGATCGGCGTGGTGGGCGGCGTGGCGCTCGCCACCCAGTTCGTCGGGGAACATGCGCACCTGCTGCGGCGGATCTTCGGTGCTTTCATGGTGCTGGCCGCCGCGGCCGACATCTGGCGGCGACACGCGGCCCAACGCGGGCACCAGGCGTCGCGGCGAAGCTGCCCGGTCGCCACACGCCGGGTGTTGATCGGGACCGCCGTCGGACTGCCCGCCGGGCTGATCGGTGGTTTGCTAGGTGTAGGCGGCGGCATCTGGGCCGTGCCGATGCAAAACGCCGCATTCGGGATCCGCCTGCCCAACGCGATCGCCAACTCCGCCTGCACGATTGTGGCGGCGGCGGCGGCCGCGGCCATCGCCAAGAGCGTCGCAATCACGCGCATCGCCGAACTCGACGTGCTGAACGGGTGGTGGCTGGCACTGTGGCTGGCGCCCGGGGCGCTGGTAGGCGGTTGGTTCGGGGCGGCCCTGACGCATCGCTTGCCGGTCCGCTGGGTACGCCACGCGTTCTATGCCCTGCTGGTGATCACCGGCCTGCGGCTTGTCTTAGCCTAGCAGCGTCACCGCACTGCGAGCCAACAACCAGGGTATGATTATTGCGAGCTTGACGCGGGTCAGGTAGGATACGCCCGACATCGGGGTGGCGGGATGAACGGGCGAACAGAGCAAGCCGCAAGCCGCAAGCCGCGCGTAGCAGATAGCACGCGCCACCGGGGTGCGCTCGGCCGAGCGTGCGAGGTGCAATCCCCGCATGCGCGTGGCAATCTGACGCTCGGGATCAGGGCCGCGCGACGACTCTTCCATCTGACGCGTGGCCCGGCGCGTGGGGGACTTGAAAACAGCGTTCCATCGTGAATATAAGTATGGAGGGACCAGTCATGAACAGATCTTGCGTAACGCGAGCTGCGTTGGCCTGGGGACTCGCTGTGGCGCTTGCGCCCGCCTGCGCGGCCTTCGCCGACGAGCCGTTCTTCAAAGGGCTGGGTTCTCTGCCGGATGGTGACTGGTCCTCCGCGAAAGCCGCCTCGGCCGACGGGTCCGTCGTCGTGGGCAGCGGCGACTCCGGCAGTTGGCAGGCCTTCCAGGCCTTCCGCTGGACGGCCGAAGACGGTATGCAGGGCCTGGGGACGCTCCCGGGCCGTTACAGCAGTCGCGGGCGTGGGGTCTCCGGCGATGGTACGGTGATCGTCGGCTACAGCTTCGCGGGCTACCCGGGTCCGGAAGCCTTTCGCTGGACCCGCCAGGAAGGCATGATCGGCCTGGGTGACCTGCCCGGCGGCGAGTTCGACAGCATCGCCGAGGACGCCTCTGGCGGCGGCTCGGTGATAGTCGGACATAGTAGGTCAGGGGCGCATGGCGGATTTGCGGAGGCGTTCCGCTGGACGCCGGAAGAGGGCATGGTCGGCCTGGGCGACCTACCGGGCGGTCAGCTATCCAGCGTGGCCCTCGGCGTCTCCGCCGACGGCGCGGTCATCGTGGGCCACAGTATATCCTACTCCGGCCACGAGGCCTTCCGCTGGACGGGGCAAGAGGGCATGGTCGGCCTGGGCGACCTGCCGGGCTACGATGTCTCGAGCTTCGCGCGCGCCGTATCCGCGGACGGGTCCGCCGTCGTCGGCCGGGGTTCTTCGGAGTCGGGCTGGGAAGCGTTCCGCTGGACCGCAGAGGACGGCATGATCGGCTTGGGCGACATCCCGGGCGGCATCTTCCAGAGCGAGGCCTACGACGTTTCCGGCGACGGGTCCGTCATCGTGGGCATGGGTGCCGGCCCAGCCTCCCCCAACCTCGCCTCAATCTGGCTCGCCGCCGACAACCAGATGTACGATCTGCGCTACTGGCTGGTGGACAACTTCGGCTTCGACTTGAGCGCCTGGGAGCTGGGAGCTGCCTACGGGATCTCCGCGGACGGCAACACCATCGTCGGCGCCGGCTACAACCCCCTCGGGCAGGGCGAAGCCTGGATCGCTCACATCCCCGAGCCGAGCACATTGTGGCTCCTGGCCGTCGGCGTACTGGCATTCGGCCGACCCAAACGACGCTGAGCAGGGCGCTCAGGGGATGGCATAGCGGGGCAGGCCGTTCGCGGGCGCCAATAGGGGGCCAATAGGCGCCAAGAGCGGAATCCGTGGGGAATGGTTGCCGCGGCTGCCGATTCTCAGTATCGTACGTGGTCTGTCCTTTAAGAGGCGTTAGGTGGTCTAGCGCGAGGGGCGGTGGCCTTTCACCGTCGGGGGGCTTGGTGGTTTGGGAGAGCCCCGGGTCAGGCCGGCCGTGAGCCGAGCACCGACCCACGGGATGACGTGACATTATGGTCGATGCGAACCTGATTCGAGACATCAACATTAGCGACGAAGATATCGACGCGCAGCTCAAGGAGGCCTTCGGCGAAGACTTCGGCGAACAGACGCTCTCCGACGCCGTGAGCAGCGCGCTGGGCCAATTCGGCGTCAACGAGATCATGAAAGCCCGGGTGGTGAGCCTGGCCGGGAGTGAGGTCATCCTGGACGTCGGGCTCAAGAGCGAGGGGATCGTCGACGTGAACGAGTGGGAGGACCCCGCGCAGATCAAGGTGGGCGATGAGGTCGAGGTTCTGCTGGAAGAGGTGGAGTCGGACACCGGCATGGTGGTGGTGTCCAAGCGCCGGGCCGACCGCATCCTCAACTGGAGACGGATCGTCGAGACCCGCAACGAGGGCGACAATGTCAAGGGCCGCGTGCTGCGCAAGATCAAAGGCGGCCTGCTGGTGGACATCGGCGTGCCGGTGTTCCTGCCCGCCTCGCAGGTGGACATCCGGCGACCGGCCGACGTCGGTGAGTACATCGGCCAGGAGGTCGAGGCGAAGATACTCAGAATCGACAAGGAGCGGCGCAACATCGTCATCTCCCGCCGCAGGCTGATCGAGGAAGAGCGGGCGCTGGCCAAGGCCAAGCTGCTGGAAGAGATCGAGGTAGGTGAAATCCGCAAGGGCGTGGTGAAGAACCTCGCCGACTTCGGCGCGTTCGTGGATCTAGGCGGAATCGACGGGCTGTTGCACATCACCGACATGTCGTGGGACCGGATCGACCACCCCAGTCAACTTCTGAAGGTCGACCAGGAGATCGAGATCAAGATCCTCAACATAGACCTCAGCAGGGAGAAGATCGCGCTGGGGCTCAAGCAGAGGGAAGAAAACCCGTGGGAGCGCGTGGCCGAACGTTACCCGGTGGATTCGCGCGTGAGTGGCGAGGTGGTCAACGTCGTCAACTACGGCGCGTTCGTCAAACTCGAGCCGGGGATCGAGGGGCTGGTGCACATTTCGGAGATGAGCTGGACGCGGCGGATAAACCACCCGTCCGAGCTGATCAAGGTCGGCGACCAGGTTGAGGTGGTGGTCCTGGAGATCAACAAGAACAAGCAGGAAATCTCGCTGGGCATGAAGCAGGCCGAGGTCAACCCGTGGACGACCGTGGCCCAGCGTTATCCGCCGGGAACGGTGGTCGAGGGGGCGGTGCGGAACCTGACGAACTACGGGGCGTTCGTCGAGATCGAGGAGGGGATCGACGGTCTGCTGCACGTGAGCGACATAAGCTGGACCAAGAAGGTCAATCACCCGTCCGAGATGGTGAAGAAGAACGAGCGGGTCCGCTGCGTGGTGCTGTCGGTGGATCAGGAGAAAATGCGCGTGGCCCTCGGGCTGAAACAGATGAGCGAAGACCCCTGGATCCGGGCCGTCCCGGAACGCTACCAGCCCGGAATGGTCGTCAAGGGCAAAGTCACCAAGATCACGAACTTCGGCGTGTTCGTCGAGCTGGAGCCGGACCTGGAGGGCCTGCTGCACGTCTCCGAACTGGCCGACCACAAGGTGGACAACCCACAGGACGAGGTGAAGATCAGCGACGAGATCGATGTCAAGATCCTGCGCGTGGACACGGTCGAGCGGAAGATCGGGCTGTCCAAGAAACGGGCGGACTGGGCCGGCGAGGGCCCGGAAGGCGAGGGCGCCGAGCCGCCGGAAAAACCGAAAAAGGAGCGGAAACTGCGCGGGGGTCTGCACGGCCCCGGAGACGATTCGGACGGCGGCCTGATCGACGGGTCAATCTTCAACAAGGACCAAGCGGGCCAGTCGCCCGACAACTAGGCGTGACCGGTGCCGCGCGGGGTAGGAATCTCGGGGGACGTCCGAGGCGCGTCAATACGAGTCGTAGCGCGCCCCGCTCACGCCATACCCGTCAGAGTTCACGACGATGTCGCCGGTCTCGTAATTGTAGACCCAGCCGGCTTCGGTCGCGGACGGGGTGAAGGTCGGGACCGTCTCGTCGCTGACAAGGCAGAGGCCTTGCTTGCCCTGTCTGGGAACGACTGAGCAGGCGGGAATCCCTTCACGCAGGTAGGGCCCATAGCAGAAAGTGTCGTCCGGCTTGTCGGCCACCCGCCCTTCGACATCCGAGAACCTGGTGAGCTGCAGAGCGAAGGCCGCTTCGGTCCCGGGACCACTTTCAAGGGTGCTGGCTCCCTTCTGCCCGGGATAGGCCCCATGATCGCGGTGGTAGAGCTCAATGGCGCTGCGCAAGACGGAGACGTCCCTGCGCAGGGACCTTTCGGCGTCGGCGGGTGAGGCGCTGCTCAAGCGCGGGATGGCAATCGCCGCCAACAGGCCGAAGATCACGACCACGATCACGAGTTCGAGGACATTGAGCGCGCCTCTCATACATCGAGTATTCATTTCGATGTTCTCCGGTGGATAAAGCGCTGCCGCAAAAGAGCGCCCCGACGATGGGTTTATCGACCGTGTGGGCGGATCGGCTTTCCAGAAAGGTGCCTGCGTGACGACGTGCTGACCGCTGGGCGGCCGATAAAACGCGCCGCCGGCCAATGGCCGAAGACGGCTTCACTCCGCTAGCTGGGCTGGTTTGCAGGCGACGTGGCGCGGGCGTCGTCGGCCACAACCGTATGGCCGAAGCGGGCGCGGAGATCCCCCGGCTGCTCACGCATATAGCGCCGAAACCGGGCGATAAAAGCGTGGGTCAGGTAGGAGTCTGTGAC
>Ga0307380_10008135_pt1 | contig 13496 bp, 9 predicted proteins | sample UN3MG_FD_202239 | JGI IMG/M metagenome (GOLD analysis project Ga0307380, IMG submission 202239) | Soil microbial communities from Risofladan, Vaasa, Finland - UN-3 | ecosystem: Environmental > Terrestrial > Soil > Coastal area > Acid sulfate soil | place: Finland: Risofladan, Vaasa | collected... | reverse complement strand
CACGAGTGGCGGGGCGGGTGCGCGAGACGCGCTGGCACCGCAGCGAGCAGGTCGAGGAGCAGCCCGACGGCAGCCTGCTCTGGCGCGCCCGCGTGGCCGAACCCCAGGAGATGCTGCCGTGGGTCCGAGGATGGGGTGCGGACGTGGAGGTGGTGGAACCAGGAGCATTGCGAGAACAAATGGCGGGCGAGGCGCGGCGAGTGGCAGAGACCTATGGCTGGCAAGTCAACAGGGGCAGCCCAGAAGGGGCAGATACCTTGGCTCAGACCTTTTCCGATTACTTCGGGGGAGGGGGATCGTGATCCCATATTCCTTTCAGCGACGTGTGGCGGAATTGCTCCTGGGCGGACGCAACGTGATTCTCCAGGCGCCTACCGGCGCGGGTAAGACGATGGCCGCGCTGTTGCCTTTCCTCGAGGCCATTGAGCATAAGCGTCACTTTCCTCTCAAGTGCCTGTATGCCGTGCCGATGCGCGTGTTGGCCAACCAGTTTGTGGACGAATACAGGAAGAAGGTCAGAAGCGCGGGGCGTGATGATCGCATCCGCGTAGAAATCCAAACCGGCGAGCAAGCCGACGACCGCGAATTGTCTGCTACACTGACCTTTGCCACGATTGATCAGGTGTTGAGCAGTTTCCTGCTGTGCCCGTACAGCCTCCCGCGCCGGTTGAGCAACCTGAATGCGGGCGCGGTGGCCGCTTCATATCTGGTCTGCGACGAGTTTCACCTGTTCGATCCCGTCTCGACGCTGCCGACCACGCTGGAAATGTTCAAGATGCTGCGCGGCGTGACACCCTTTTTGCTGATGACGGCCACCTTCTCGAGCGAAATGTTGGGGGGGCTGGCCGATGCGCTGGGCGCCGTCGTTGTGCCCGAGGGCGATGCAGCCCGCCAGGCCATGCAAGCGCTGCCTTCGCAGCAGAAAACCCGCCGTTATCACGTGGCCGATGGGCCGCTGTGCGCGGAAGCGGTGCTGGCACGGCACCACGGCCGCACCCTGGTCGTCTGTAACGTGGTGGACCGCGCCCGCGTCCTGTTCGAGGCGCTGCGCGATCATCCCGGCCGGGGCGACGCCCAGGTGCTTTTGCTCCACAGCCGCTTCTTGCCCGCCGACCGCCAGCGCATCGAAGGCAAGATACGAGAGGCGTTCGGCAAGGATGGTGACCAGACTGGGAGTTGGATCGCCGTCGCCACCCAGGTAATCGAGGTGGGGCTGGACGTCACCTGCCAGGCCCTGCACACCGAACTGGCCCCGGCCAACGCCATCCTGCAGCGGGCCGGCCGCTGCGCTCGCTATGAAGGCGAAGAGGGAAACGTGTTCATCTACGCCGGGAGCCTCGATGCAGAAGGTGAGGCGGTTGATCTGCGGGAGCGTGTGTACCCTTATGCCGGGCAGCAGGAGGAAATCGCTCGCACGTTGGCCGAGTTTCAGGCACACCACAGTTGCGCGCTCACCTTCGGCGACGAGCAGGCGGTCGTCAGCGCCGCCCATGGGCCCCGCGACCGTGCCATCGTCCAGGGCCTGATCGCTACTCAGGAGGCGCACCGGTACAGGATGAACGGCGTAATGGACGGGCAATCTTCTGGCGAAGCCGGCGATCTGGTCCGCGCGGTGTCGTCGCGGCTGGTGGTGGTGCACGACGACCCGCAGGCCGTGCTTGAAAGGCCTTTCGCGGCAGAGTCCTTCAGCCTGCATCCTGTCGCGGTCTTCAGCCTGGTAAATCGGTGGCTGGAGAGAGCGGATGAGATTGGACTGGACGACTGGGGGGTCAGGGCGCTGCACGACCGGGGCGACGTCAGTGAGAGCGGGCAATCAGCCTACACTTGGATACCGATAGACAGGGATAACAAGAGCGATGTGGCCGGTGCGGTGATGGTGCTGGTGCATCCGGCGCTGGCCGGTTACGACTCCGACCTGGGCTTTGTGCCCGACCGGTCCACCGGCTACCGGGCCAAACTGGCCCCGCCGCGGGAAGACGCGCCGCGCGGCGGCTACTCCTATCGCCTGGAAGGCTACGTCGAACACGTGCGGCGGGTCTACCAGGCTTTCCAGCGTCACGCCTGGCCGGAACTGGCGCGCGCAGCAGCCCGCCTGGAGCACGTGTGCGGCTGGCCGTCTGGGGTGATGGAGCGAGCGGCCCACCTGGTCATCATGTTCCACGACGTGGGCAAACTGAACCGCGGCTGGCAGAACTGGGTCGTGCGCTACCAGAAAGCCATCGGGAAACCTGCCCCGGTAGGATTCTATGCCCACACCGACTTCGACCCGACCGATCCGCGGCACCGAGAGGAGCAGCAGGCGTTGGGAAGAAAGCCACCTCATGCCGTCGAGGGCGCGGTTGCCGTGGCGCAACTCCTGGCGACGGCGGTAGAGGAATGCGAGCCGTTGTTCAACGCCGCCTTCACGGCCATCGCCCGCCACCACGGCGCGTTCACTCGCGAGTACCGGCACTACGTGCTGGCTCCGGGGGCGAACAAAGCCGTGGCGGAGACGTTGGCCTTGCTGCCGCCCACCCTGGCAGATGGACTGAATACGAGGGATTTGCTGACCGGCGAGGATCCGGCGCGGACGCCCATTGTGGATTCGCTCGTGAACCCGGAGCGCGACGCCGAATTCCTGGCCTACGCGCTGCTGGCGCGGGCGCTGCGCCGGGCGGATCAGGAGGGAACGGGGGGAGGATAGAGGATGGAGGATGGAGGATGGAGAATGGAGAATGACGCTTGCTTTCAAGTCGGCAGATGGATGCAGCCGCCGACAGAGTATGCCGGGTCGGTCGAGTAAGCGATGACGGCACACTTCAATTGGGGTTGATAAACGCCGATCCAGGGAATATCCCGATAGCTGATAGCGATGCTGGTATAGAGCCAGTAGGGAATCTTGCCGCTGAGGATAACGCCCGATCCGGTGGAAAGAGGCGGGATACGCAAAGCGTTGAGCTCATTGTATTCCAGGTAAGGAGACTGGGGTAAGGCCTCGACGTGGACGTAATCGGGCGACTGGTGAAGTCGAAATTGCAGCGGATACTTGGCGCTCGGTTGCCCAATTGACAGCGGCCTGGCCTCGACCCACCCCAACCGGGGGTCGAAATGCGCGAAGGGCGCTGGAGATGCGAGCAAAGCCACTGCCGTGTAGAGCCAATTGGTTCCACGTCCATAGAGGGCCAGCGGGGTTTTCTCCGGCAGGTAGTTGAGCACCAGGGGCACATATTGAGGCTTCCAACGCACCTCGCCGCCATCCAGCGGGATGTCCAGCGTGTGCGCCAGGCGATGCAGGTGGATGACGGTCTCGATAGGGCAGCGTCTTTCGTGCAAGCGATACAATTCGTCGGGGTCGTAGTACAAGATGCCAGCCAGGAGATCAACCAAGGCGCCAAACGTGGGGCCCGCCACAGTTTTGTTGCGGTCGAGGCCGGTGATTGTGCCGCGCAGGATCGGTTTTGTGGAAGCGATGGACTGGTCCCCTTGCAAGCGGGAGGTCAACTCGGCCACGACGGGGACGCCGTGTCGTTCGGCAATACTACGCCAGCAGGCCATCGCGTCTGCGTCGGGGGTCAAGAGAACAGCGTGCGTGCAGCAGTCAAAGATGCGCTCTTGATAGGGAGTGGGCCGGCCGCCGGTGTCAACGATGAGCGGCAGGTGGCGTTTCGCCAGGCTCTCGCAGATGGAATCGGTGAACGCCTGGGTGAAATCGCCTTTGACGCGCAAGGTGCGCACGAGGACCTGGTCGGCCTCGTTTGCCCAATCTCCCTCTCCATCGGGGGCGGCTCGGATGACATAGTGTTCTATTTCGCGTTGGCGCAGGGCGCGGGTGAGGCTGTAGGTCAGCACAGATTTGCCGCTGTGCGGCGGACCGCCGATAAAGACAGCCGGGAATTGTTCCATTTCACTTGACCTCGCTGAGAGATTTGACCGGGAGTAAAGAGATGCCGCAATCCAATCGCAGTACGATGATTGTGACGCTGGGTGGACAGCCGCAGGTCGTTACGTTTGCCCTGGATGGTTTGCTCGAAAAAGGCGCAGCGATTGAGGAAGTGATTGTGATCCATTTGTCGCCGCGAGATTCGGGGCGCACAAAGCGGGCATTGGACAGTCTGGCTGCTGAGTTTGTCGAGGATGCTTATGCCGGCCGGCCGTGCCGCCTGCGCTTCTTTCCCGTTCGTCACGCCAGGGGCGGACTGGAAGATATCCGCAACGAGACCGAGGCCAACGCGGCCTGGCTTGCGATCTATCACTTGATTGCCGATTTGAAGGCAGAAGGGCGACACTTGCACATTTGTATCTCCGGTGGCCGTCGTATTCTGGCCCTGCTGGCGGTGAGCACGGCGCTGCTGCACTTTGATCACGGCGATCGCCTGTGGCACATGTACACCGATCCCGACTTTCTGGAACGCGCCCGGGACGGCGCCATCATGCACGCCTCACAGAGTGACAGCGTGCAGTTGATCGAGGTCCCACTGGCGCCCTGGGGCGCCTATTTTCCTCCGCTGCGCGCGCTGGCTCAGGCTTCGCCCCAGGAAGTCGTCGCGGCCCAGACTCACTGGCTGGACGAGGCGGGGCGCAAGCGCTGCCGGCAGGTTATCGAGCAACTGACCCCACGCGAGTTAGATACCCTACGGGCCTTTGCCGCCGGTCAGAACCCCCAGGAGGTCGCGGAGACGTTGTGCGTCACCGTGCGGACGGTGCACGCGCACAAGACCAAGATACTCGATCATTGCCGCAATGCCTGGGAGCTGCCACCTGACGCGCGCCTGGCGTACTATTTCCTGCGCGAAAAGTTCGGGCGGTATTTTCAGACGCCAGCACCAGTATAGCACAGGTGGAAGGGGGAGACATTGGAATCAGTTACAAGATTTTTTAGAAGAGTTTCCATTGAGAATGCAAGAGCCCGATGGTATAGTATAAAGCGGAGGTGACAATGCGCGAGTTGACTGTGACGTCGCTCTTTTTGGGGGAAGGCAGAGGGGATTTTATGAACGACGTACAAAGATTTCAGTCCGAGCATCTGTTTCTTTTGATGGGGACGAACCCTTTGCCCAATTACGTCGCCGCCAAATTGCTGCGGAAACCGGATGGGCATGTTTATCTGGTTCACACCGATGAGACCACCGAGATCGCCGACCGCCTGATTGCGGCTCTAGAGTTGGGATTGGACAACGCGACCAAGATCCCTGTCAAAGAAGCGGAAGGCGATGACATTTTCGCGCAGGTAACCAAATACGCCGACAACAAGCAAGGCGTTGGCTTGAATTACACAGGCGGCACCAAAACGATGGCCGTTCACGCTTACCGTGCTATTGAGCAGAATTGCCCGGAAGCGGTATTAAGTTACCTGGATGCGCGGACACTTTCGCTTTTCATGGAGCCAAGGCATTCATCAGCGCAGAAAATCCTTGTAGACCGCGCGTATCAAGTTCGATTGTCAGAACTACTGGCTTTGCATGGTTACAGGCTTCCAACGGTTCGTCAAACCCCAATTCAATCTGAAATATGCAAAGCTCTGGCGAAAATCCATAGCGACTCCGCGGCATTTGAACAATGGCGGAAGTGGACTGGGCAGCAGACGCTCCAGGATTTGCCCGACTCAGTGCAATACCCTCTGCTTCAAGATGTAGTTGCCGCCTTTCATCATTTGGGAAACGGAGACGCCACTCCTGAAGTGATTGCTCAAGCATTGGATCCAGCGTCTAAATGGACAAGTTTAGAGCAATGCCGCAAATGGTTTTCAGGTGATTGGTTGGAGGAATACACGCTATGGGCCTGTATTGAAGCCAAGTCCAAGGATCCAAACTTGTATGGGGATTTTGGGATTGACTTGAAGCCAAAGGGCCCGAAAAAGCGCGTATTCCAGTTTGATGTAGCCGTGATGCGTGGGTATCAACTCTTTGCTATTTCATGTATCGCCTCCGACAGAAAAGACAAGTGCAAAGGGCATTTGTTCGAAGCCTACGTCCGCGCCCGACAGATGGGCGGCGACGAGGCGCGGATAGGGCTGGTTTGCTGCGCACCCAAAGACAACCCGGACAACAATCCATCCATGATTCAGAGCGAGGTTGAAGAAACCTGGGACGCCAAAGGCAAGGTGCGTGTTTTTGGCGCCAAACATCTGCCAGATTTGCCCGCTTACATGCAGGATTGGTTCAACTCCCAACCATAGTGAAAGGAGACATGCAATGGGAAAATTGACCGTTACAGTCGTGGATACGGCCGGAATCCAGAATTATATCTTTGGCAGCAACGTGCTCAAGCATAACGTGGGCGCATCGGAATTGGTGCGCTGCGCCACGCACGATTGGGTGTATCGGGAGTTGGTGGCGCTGGACGCGACCAATGTAGACCTGGGAGGCTGTATCAACGAACAAGTCACAATTGAGCACAACGATTTGGTTTCGGAGCTGGTGTATGCCGGTGGCGGGAATACGGTGGTGTTGTTCCGTTCGCCGGAAACGGCCCACGAGTTCACCCGCCGCCTGGCCCATCGCGCGTTCCTGGAAGCTCCCGGCCTGCAACTGGTGGTCGCCCACAGCGAGTTTGATTGGGAGGCCGAAGCCTTGTCGCAGGTGGTACAGGCCACCCTGGAGAAAGTGAACCGCAAAAAGCACGATCATGCAGTTTCCGCACCGCTGCTGGGCCTGAGCGTGACGGCAGATTGCCAGTACACCGGCCTGCCGGCGGTGGACAAGAACGACGATGACCCGCCTAAGCGGATTTCCGCCGAGGTTAAAGCCAAAGAAGCGGCCTTTGAGGCCGCACATGAACGGCTGACCCACTTGTTGGTGCTGAACGGTTATGACATCCCCAAAGATTTCGACGACTTTGGTCGCACCAAAGGGGAATCCAGCTACATCGCCGTCATCCATACCGATGGCAACAGGATGGGCGAGCGGGTCAAGGACATCGCTGATGCTCACCCAAAGCCCCAAGATAATCGCCCCTATATCCAGGCTATCCGCGCTTTCTCCCAATCGATTGGAGAGGCAGCGCAAGGGGCTCTGAACGCCACCTACCGGCAACTCATTCAGTGCATAGACCACGAAGGTAAAATCGGCGGCGTTGTGCAACTGCGCGGTGATAACGATGGTAAGAAAAAGATTCCACTCCGTCCGATTGTGATGGGTGGCGACGATGTGACTTTTGTCTGCGATGGGCGGCTGGGGCTGACCCTGACCGAGTTTTACCTGCGGCAGATCACGGCCAAACCACTGGCAGACGGCAAGCCGCTCTCGGCCCGCGCAGGGATTGCCGTGGTCAAGTCGCATTTTCCGTTTGCGCGGGCCTATGCGCTGGCCGAAGATTTAGCCAGATCGGCCAAGCGTTATCTCAACGAGCGTAAGACCCCGCCGTATAATGAGCAGGACCTTTCAGCGATAGACTGGCACTTTGCCGTCAGCGGCGCTGTGCTGGACTTGGAGCAAATCCGGGAGCGAGAATACACGGTTGAAAAGGGCAGGTTGATGATGCGCCCCGTGCGTTTGGGCGCTTCGGTCACCTCGGACTGGCATTCTTGGGAAACCTTTGCGCGTGTTGTAGCGGAGTTCCAGCCTGAAGAATGGGCCGAACGGCGCAACAAGATCAAGGCGCTGCGCGACGCGCTGCGCGACGGGCCGGATGCCGTCGGGCAATTCTTGTTAGCCTATGGCCTGCCCGGTCTTCTGGCTGTGCCCGGCAACCCGGATTCGGCCAATACCGGCTGGATTGGAAAAGAATGTACCTGTTTTGACGCGATTGAGGCTTTGGAGTTTTTCGTGCCGTTGGAAGGAGGCAAACAATGACCACGTTCTGGCTGAAATTCACACTCCAAAGCGACGCCACGTTTGGACGCGGCGATGGCGTCGCCGGGGTGGTGGATAGCGAAGTGCAGCACGATGTGTATGGCCTGCCTTACCTGGGCGGGCGCGCGCTCAAAGGGCTGCTGGGCGAGGAACGCGCCAACATTCTTTTTGCGCTGGAGTGTCAGGGCCAGGCGCAACGCTGGCAGGCGGCGGCGCAGCGTTTGTTTGGCAGTCCCGGCAGCCAGGATGAGGATCAATCCCTTTTGCACGTGGGCGACGCGCGCCTGCCGGAGAACCTGCGCCAGGCCGTCAGGCGGGGCTTTGAGCGCAGCGAGCTAACCCGCGAACAGGTGTTGCGCTCACTCACGGCCATTCGCCGCCAGACGGCGATCAACGTGGAAGGCGCCCCCCAAAAGGGGACGCTGCGCTCCATGCGCGTCATTCTGCGCGAGACGCCGTTTGAGGCGGCTTTGACTTTTCTGGCCGATCCCACGCCGGACGACCTGGCGTTGCTGGCGGCCTGCGTCAAGGCGCTGCGACGGGCTGGCACGGGCCGCAACCGGGGACGTGGGGAACTGGCGGCCCATTTGTGCGACGCGCAAGGCCGCGATGTGACGCAAGCTTACTTTGTCCACTTTCAGGAAATGGTTCGAAAGGAGGCGGCCCAATGAAAGCGTTGACCTTTCAATTACGCTTATTGGAACCGGTGCTGGCGACCCGGTTGGGCGGCGGCGACCCCAACAGCGCGGTGGGGTTTGAGTTTGTCCCCGGCAGTCTGATTCGGGGAATGATCATCGGCCGCTACACGCGGGAGCACCCAGCCGATGCAGCCGACACAACCTTTCGCTGCCTCTTCCTGGACGGCAGCACGCGATTTCTGAACGCTTATCCTCAAGTCTTCACGGACCAGCGTGCCTTGCCCACGCCGTTATCCTGGCGTAAGGTAAAAGATGAAAAAGAGCCAATTTACGATTTCGCGGTGGAATTTCAGAACGGCAATCAGCAATGGCAAAAGGCGGAGCAACCTTTTTGCCACCTGTGGCTCAGTGATGAAGGAGACTACAAAGCTGAACTGTGCAAACCGGACTCTCACATCAACATCCACACGGCGCGCGAGGATCGTCAAAGAACCACCCAAGGCGAGAGCACAGTTTTTCGCTATCAGGCCCTCGCGCCAGAGCAAACCTTCTGCGGGGTGATCCTGGCCGAGCAGGAGGATGACCTGGTAGCCTTGAAACAATGGCTGCCGGAAGGCGAGATAGTCAGCCTCGGCGGTTCGCATCTGGCAGGCTACGGGCAGGCGCGCCTGGAACAGGTGAAAATCCAGGACGACTGGCGCGAGTACACGCCGGTTGGGGAAGACGCCGATTCCATCATCGTGACCCTGCTGAGTGACGCCCTGATCCGCGATCCGCAAACCGGCGCGTATGTCGTTATGCTGGAGTCGGTGTTGGGCCGCGCTCACGAGCAGGCCTTTGTGGGTGTGCGCGTGGTGGGCGGATTCAACCGCAAGTGGAATCTGCCCCTGCCTCAGACGCTGGCGATCCAGGCCGGCAGCGTCTTTGTCTATCCGGCGCAACCCGAGTTGCTGGCGCGCTTGCAAGCCCTGGCGGTGGCCGGCATCGGCGAACGCCGCGCCGAAGGCTTTGGGCGCATCGCCGTCAACTGGCACAGGGCAGCCGAAATCACTCCGATAGAGAAATCCAAGCCTTCTAAGCCCCAGCCATTTACTTTGCAAGACGAGGCGAGCACCAAACTGGCGCGGCAGATGGTGGAGCGGATGCTGCGGGAGCAACTGGACCGGGCGTTGATCGCCGCCGCCAACATCAAGATACAGCCTCTGCCCAGTAATGCCCAAATCTCGCGGATGCGCATCGTCGCGCGGCGGGCGCTGGCACAGCAACAGCCGCAGATTATCACCCAGTACTTGGACGAGATGAAGAAGACCGCCAAAGATCAATTCCAGCACGCCGGAATCGGCGATGAACGCCTGGATGACTGGTTGCGCGCCAGAGCAGACAACGTGCAGAGTATATGGGAGTTGGTCGGGGTGGATCGGAAACCCACCCTAGGTGGGATTCAACCTGACTTGACCGACGCTCTGGCTTTAGAATACACTGTCCGGTTAATAGACCGGGTGTTGCGCAAGGCGCAAAAGGAGGCCACCCATGATTGACGGACGTGGGCTCACCAGCCGCAAAATTGTGGAACGCATCACCGTATGCGGAGAATTGGTGTTAGAGACGCCGGCCTGTTTTGGCAACGGCGACGGCGACAGCCTGACCGATATGCCCCTGGCGCTGGACCCGCTGGAAGGCCGCGCGCTGCTGACCGGCACTTCCATTGCCGGTGCGCTGCGCGCCTACCTGCGCGAGCGTGAATGGGGTTACCGGCAGGATAGAAAAACTGATGCCCTGCATAAGACGCTTTTTGGCCGGCAGGAGGATGACGAAGGAGAGCAGAGTTGGCTCATCACCTGTGATGCTTTGGGTGACCGGTCCCCGAAAGTGGAACTGCGGGATGGCGTGGCGCTCGATTCAAAGACCCGCACCGCCGAGGACAAGAAGAAATTCGACTTTGAACTGCTGGAGGCCGGGACGCGCTTCCCGCTGCGGGTAGAGTTGTTGATCCCTCAAGAGCTGCGCAAGGAACTGTTAGAGGGCCTGGCCATCGCGTTGCAAGGACTGGAAAACAGCGAGATCGCCTTGGGCGCGCGCAAGCGGCGGGGATTGGGGAAGTGCCGCGTGACAGAGTGGTATGTCACGCGCTACGATCTTACCACCATGGCGGGGCTGCTGGCCTGGCTGAACCAGACCGGCACGCCCCAGACAGGCCCGCACATCGCCGGCCTGCTGGGTGGCAAGGCAGATTTGGACCGGCGAGAATCCTTCACCGTGGAAGCGACCTTTGGACTGGACGGCTCGCTGCTCATCCGCTCAGGTCAAGGCGAGGCCGGCGCGCCGGATATGATCCATCTCCAGTCCAATCGAAGCGGTCGGTCAGTTCCAGTTCTCAGCGGGACCGGCCTGGCCGGCGCGCTGCGGGGCAGGGCACTGCGCATTGCCCGGACGATTGGCTCAGAGGACAAGGCGGCGGCGTTGGTGGATGAGTTGTTTGGGTTGCGCATCCAGTCCTCAAAAGACGAGCCGCGTGCGAGCCGTTTGACCACGGCAGAAACGGAGATCGGTTCGCCCTTGAACCGGGTCCAAAGTCGGGTCAAAATTGACCGCTTTACCGGCGGCTCTTTCCCCACCGCCCTGTTCAGCGAACAGCCGGTTTGGGGGAAAAGAGATACTGCGGTCACGACCATAATCACCGTCCAGCAGCCCACCTACGCGCAGATTGGGCTGGTATTGCTGTTGCTCAAGGATTTGTGGACCGGCGACCTGCCGTTGGGCGGCGAAATCAGCGTCGGGCGTGGGCGGCTCAAGGGGCAAAAGGCCACGTTGACTTACAAGCGCGCTGATGCTGCATCCGAGCAATGGACCATCACGCAGGCTGGCGATCAGTTGCGCATAGACGGCGATCAAGGTCGCCTGGAGCAATTCGTGACCGATTTTGTGCAGGAGGTGCGTCAGTGAAACGCGAAATTGATGCCGGACGACATCACATTCAATCCTTGCCCATCCCGGCCAATTTTGAATCTGGACCCGCGCTGGCGCTGGCCGAGCAGGCCAAGGCCTATGGCCTGCACTGGCTGCTGGCTCACGCCGACGACGGCGTGATTTGGGGCGAACTGCGGACCGACGGGCTGCATCTGTCCGGCGACGCTTTCCCCGGGTTCTCGCCGCCGCTGCGGGCCGCGACGTTGCAGCAGGCGCGCTTGTTCGGCCCGCATGCCGAACTTTTGCTGTGGAAGGACGATGCCGCCTGGCGGGCGCGCTTGATTCAGGACAGCGCAGGGGAGGGCGGGCAGTATTGCGATGAAACTCACCTGCTTTGGGGGGACAGGGTGGAACAACAGCAAGATGGCTTTGTTCTGCTGCGCGAGGGCAAAGAAGGGCTGCACCACGCGCCACCGCTGCCCCAAGGGGCTCGCTTGCCGGCGCGTCTCCAGGTGCGTCATTACCTTGCGTATGACCCGGACGGTCAAGCATTCATCGCCTATAGCCGGTTGGTCGCTCTTGTGAATCAGGGAGGTGAGGAATGAACCCCAAACATCATAATCCCAGGCAAAAGCGCCGCGATAAAAGAGATCAAGAATTCTGGGCGCACGCGCCGTACAACTTTGTGCCGCTGCCGGAAAAAGTGGTCACGGTGGATGCTGCCGGGATTCCCGGCCACGACGTTTACACTGGTCACACCGGCTATATTGACTGCGTGCTGGAAACCCGCTCGCCGCTCTACACGCGCTACGCGATGGACCCAGAGTTCTTTGCCAAATGGGCCGACAGTATCCGTGAAATGATGCAAGATGATGCGGCGCGGGAACAATACGCCCAATTCTTTCACCTGGAGGATGCCGAGCGTCCGGTCATCCCCGGAAGCAGCCTGCGCGGGATGGTGCGCGCGTTGGTGGAGATCGCCGGGTATGGGAAGGTGCAGTGGGCGACAGATACACATCTCTTCTTCCGCACTGTGGACAGTACAGCCGTTGGGAAACATTACCGGGAGCGGATGACAGGTAATGTCGAAGGAGGGTTCTTACGCTATCGTAATGGCAAGTATCATATCAAAAAGTGCCAAGTGGTCCGCATACATCGTAGCGATCTGGGCGGCAAGTACAACATATACGAAGGAAGAGTGCCAAACCTAACGCCGCGCTGGGATGGTCAGCCTGCAGAATACGTTCCTGTCTGGATTGAAGTATCTGACAGTGGTACTTTTGCAGAAAGTGTCAACTATCAGCGAACAGGTGGTACAAGCGAAGGGCGATTGGTCATCACGGGGGATATACCCGGAAAGAAAAAGGAATTCGTATTCCTCCTGCCAGAACAAAACGCTGAAGAGATCATAGTAAGCGAAGACTTGATCAGGCGTTTTCACGACGATGATCAAATCACCCAGTGGCAAGAGAAAGCGTTTCCCAAGGATCGACCTCAAAAAGGGTGCCGTCAAAAAGATGGAGCGCTCCGAAAAGAAAGTCTCTTGCAGAGAGAGGGAGACCCGGTTTTCTTCCTCAGAGAAAATGGTGCATTGACCTTCTTCGGGCGCGCTCAGATGTTTAGACTGCCTTACGATCACAGCCCGCTTGATCTTGTACCTGAACTTCTACGTCGGCAAATTGATGATGCAGAGAACGAAGTGATAGACATAGCCGAGTCCATTTTTGGTTATGTGCCAGAAGGGAAGAGAACGAGCAGTCGGGCAGGTAGAGCCTTTTTCACTGACGCAGTCTGTGAGCCGGATCAGGAGAATGTGTGGTTACCCGAAGGGGTTATCACACCACAGATCCTGGCAAGTCCCAAGCCTACGACGTTCCAACACTATCTGGTGCAGGATAAGGACAAAGAACATAGCCCAGATGACAAAGGTCGCCTGGCCCATTATGGGACATTAACTCCGAGTGAGACAGTCATTCGTGGCCATAAACTCTATTGGCATCAAGGTCCAGTCGGGTTGAAGGAAGTACAGGAAAAGGGTGCAGTGGATTGGACGAGCGATACGCAGCACACCCGCATCAAACCGGTCAAAACGGACGTCAGGTTCCGTTTCCGCATCTACTTTGAGAACCTACGCGACTTTGAGTTAGGCGCGCTGCTCTGGGCGCTCACGTTGCCGGGCGAA
>Ga0307380_10008134_pt1 | contig 13496 bp, 20 predicted proteins | sample UN3MG_FD_202239 | JGI IMG/M metagenome (GOLD analysis project Ga0307380, IMG submission 202239) | Soil microbial communities from Risofladan, Vaasa, Finland - UN-3 | ecosystem: Environmental > Terrestrial > Soil > Coastal area > Acid sulfate soil | place: Finland: Risofladan, Vaasa | collected... | reverse complement strand
GATCCTTGGACTCCGGTACCGGATTCAGCAGATTATCGTACTGGGGAGCTACAGGCGCCTGATCCTGATCGACATGGTGACCGGCCTGAGCGCTGATCTCCACGTCCGAAAGATACACCGGCTCCATTGTCACGGCCGGCTTATGCTCAGCCAGATTCACCAGCTTCAGCGTCTTCGTCAGGAGGCATTGCAGGACATGGGTCTGCGTCATCCACGTCTCCTTCCCCGTGCCAACTTCCCTTACCAGCATGGTCTCCGCGTTGATCCCTGCGATCCGGTAAAGCGTATGGCCTCTCGTCTTCAGCCCGTTGTAGGCCTTCAATTTCTTAAGTCTCCTCATCTAAATCACCTCCTCTCGTTGTCAAGCGTCCGATGCTCTTAGTCACTCCATCAGGCCTACCGGCCACGTCCATGTCACCGGTAAGCCTAAGCAGAGACTAAGCTTACGCTACGCGGACGCGATGGCCAGCTCAGCCCCAGCCCGCAGATTCATTGCATTGAAATCTTTCTCCGCCATGTACATCAGCTCCGCCCCAACGCTCTGCATCTCGATGACGTCATCGTAATCAGGTACCAGATCCTGATCATTGGCCACGTTGGTAATCGCAGATGAGAGACCGAATTGCGTGAAGTCTCCGCCTTTCACCAGCCGGCCGAATACACCGCCGGTCACGGCATCGGTCAGGTTATGCTTCTTCTGCACTTCCTTCACCACTTCCTGCAGAGCGTCCACGTTCAGCTCATGATTCTTTGCTTGCTCCAGCTTCAGCATTTCATCCTTAAGGCCGATCTCGCTTAAGCTCTTCCGCGTCATATCCTGCATCGCGGACATGAAGGCCTGATCATCGAACCGCAGGGTCTTCGCGCTGAACTCCTCAACCGCCATACCCGTAGTATTCCCCAGCCGTCCGCCGATATGCATCTTGTTAAACTCCTGCATGCCTTTCATGCCGTTGAGGCAGATCAGGAAGTACAGTAGAGACGCGAAGGATGCCTTCCCTTGGCCGATCTCGCTATTGCTAATGGTAAGCCCCGCGTACAGGATATCGTTCACCTTGGGACTCACCACGGCCTTTACCTCGTGAGTGATCAGCTGAATGTACATCCGGCGCTCAGTGATCTCAGCGCTCAGCGGTTTCACGTCCATGCCCGATTTCTCGATCTCTTCGAACACTCCGGACGCTACTACGATATTATCTATCGGCCGGTAGCCATCGGAGAGGAACGCCCGCGCTGATCCATCAAGCGTCCGCACGAGATGCTTGCTCTCCGACTGCTTCAGCCATGTATTCACGTTATGCTTGAGTAGATCCGGAGCTTCCTCAGCCATCCGATCATAGTACCGCTTGGGGATCCCCAGCTTCTCAGCGATTTGCCCGCCTGCATATTTGCCCACGCTGAACACGTCATTTACACCGCGCATTGCCAGTACCGGTTTATCGTTTTCCAACTGCATCTCGATCTGAGTAGCCGGCGCCACGAAGTCTCTCGATGCATCATGCCGTCTCTGAATCTCTCCTGCCAGTTCCGCTAATGATTTTCTTGCTTGCATAGTCGTATCTCCTCACATAGGTTAATGTAGATTAATGTATATACGTTGCACTATCCTGTAAATTGTATATCGGTGATCACTGCATAAAAATCTACTGCTTCTCCTTCCGGATCTATAATAAGCACGTTATGCTTATGCTCGCCGATCTTATAGATCCCGTAGCTATCGCCATCCTCTTTCCAGCCGGCCAGCTCAGCCCGTGCTATCTTCGTGGCCTTATGAAAATTACCGCGGTAGGGAATAAACTTGATGACCTGATTGGATACGTGATCCATGATCCGGATAGTGAATGCATCTCCGTGGTTATCGCTATCGGGATGCAGAGCCAATCCTCTGTAACGCCTATCATCTATTGTCATTGTCATCACCTCCTCTCGTCACCATGATTAAGCATCCTATGCTGAGCGCTCATGCAGAGGCTCATCGGTAAGCCCCTGCGCCAGCGCTCCGGCCGGCGTTGCCTAGATCTGGTACTCCACTTTTTCGCCAGCTTCGTCCAGCGTTATTTCCATTACCCTGATGCACTCAAGGTAATGTTTCATCCCTTCAGTATCGCCGTTATTGCGACAGGCCTCGTATCGCTCGATGAAGCCGAACCGATCCATGACAGTTGCGCTGATCACTTCCTGATTCCTTATGTCAGCGTTACTACATACCATCCGGCCGGCCTCTACGGTCACGGCATCGCCATCGGTATTAGTAGCCGTATTCTTCTTCGGCATCGCATCGATTGCTCTCAGCCGTTCATCGTTCTCGTTGGTCACTGCCAGAGCATTCATCCAGCCGGCCATGTCACTGTACGTGTTATCCTTAATGTTCCTCAGCGTCTCGCGGACGCCCGCCAGTGCTACATTCACGAACCGTTGGAACTCCATGTCCTCAAAGTCCCAGTCACCTTTCAGCGCTTCGAGCTTGTTCAGCTGAGCCTGTAGTGCGGTCACCGTCTCTTTCACTTCCCTCTGGATATCTTCGTTTAAGCTTCTGGTCATGTTCTTATCTCCTCACATAGGTTAATGTAGATTAATGTATATACGTTGCTATTCCTCATCGTTATCGTAGTAGCACTTCTTACACGTCATCAAACCATCGCTTGTGATCACCGTGCTCTCACTGTACGGTACGCGTGACCCGCCTCTCATCAGGAAGCTACCGTCATTGTTGACCAGCCTCTTCCCGCATACCGTGCATTCATGTTGCCACGGCAGTGAGCGGTCAAGTGCGTAGTATCTGCTACCGGTCTTCTCATTCACCTTCGACTCCGCCTGCCAGATGAATACCTTTTCTTCCGGAACCGTATGCCCGCAGTCCCTGCACTCCATTACACGCTCCATCTCACTGGTGAACCGGAATAGCATCGCGTTGTTGTGACTGCATACCGGACATACCGGCTCATCCGTTCCCTGCCTCTTCAGTACTATGTTACCTTCCGGTGTTCTCATCGTCTATTCTCCTCACATAGGTTAATGTATATACGTTGCACTATCCTCTCTACTCCTCTTCGATCATAGCTTGCATGGTCAGCTCAGCGTCCTCACGGTCATCAGTGTAGTATGTCCGCGCCTCATTCCTCCGGCCGTCCTCGATCACCACTACCTGATACTCCCCGTCATCCTTCACTATCCTGAATCTCGTCATCGTCTCATCACCTCCTTTATCTGGGATCCCCGCGCCCCGCCAAACCGCGCCGGTACCACAGTTATCTCATAATGTCAACCTAATGTCAAGAAAATAATACGGACTAACGCCATAATAATTAGTACTCGCAGCGCCGTCAACTTCAGCCCAAATCGCTCAGGCTAATCACGATCGCCCCGGGGGATCTCAGCCCGCCCAGGGGAATGGCATCTTGCGCCATGCCCCGCCAGCCCAGCCGGATCCATCAGCCCGCTCAGGATCCACGATCCCATCCGACTCAACCAGCCCGCCTCAGGCCTTCCGGCCGGTAAAGCCCCAGATCATCACCATCCGGCTTACGAGGTTGCCTCAGGAGCCACGATCTCAAGGCCACTCGATACATAGCATGGCCAGATTTAGGCCTCAGCGATCCTAGCTCCCTGCGCGCGGTATACCTAGGGGCATGACCTTGGATCCAGAGAGGCTACGATTAGAGCCTGTAGCTATTTCGCGGATCCGGCCAGCCCCTCGCGATGAGGCCTGCATCTGGAGACGCGCTCAGGATCTAGGGATCCGGCCGGTCAGCTCTGGATCCATCCGGCTTAGCCCAGCCATGGCACGGCCTTAAGATTATCGCGCGTTATATATATACCGCACTACACTCATCCGGCCTTCCGGATCCCATAAGCATACGCAACTATGTGATAACGCAGTGATCTTACGTCCGATAAGATATATTATGTTAACCAACATGCCCCCCCATGCCTCGTCAGGACGCCAATCAAGATAACGTGGGGAGGGGAGGCCGGCCGGCTGGCCACCGCTGAGCATAGGATAATATCCCTGTCCTGCCTGAAACGCGAAGCCCCCAAGCCCCCCCCCATCCAGACACGAGGGGGTCTCTCTAAAAACGCGACCCATTTTTTTTCACAATCCTCTCCCTGGTGCGTTAAAAACTTGACACCACCCTGCATTGTGCTAATCTGGGGGTACTTAAAGGAAATAACGACGTGTCCCCGCACGGTCTCATTTCCTCGCTGGTATAGGCTGCTCTCATCCCACGGTAGCCTGTATTACCCTTCACCCAGGGGAGGGGGAGCGGCTGATCCCCAGCTTCCTCTCCCCCCCTTTTTTAGGAGGTAATTATGGCCAAAAAAATAGGAGCAGCGCCGAAGAGTAAAGCAGGGCGTGATAAGTTTTATCGTGAGGGGAAGCTGCCTAATACGGTCAAAATTGGTGGGAAGTATGTGCAGATGCCGAAGAAGAAGGGGAGGTAATTATGGCCAAGCGCCCGAAATTCAACCCATTTGCCACTAAGGGGAAAGGTGATTATGACGATGAGACGGCCAAAAAGCGGGGGATGCAGGTTAAAAAGGGCCAGCACGGCGGATCACTGGATCCCAAGACCGGAATGGTGCTGAAGTCCCGGGGGCATCCTTCTTTTTTTAAGACCAGGGCGACTGAAGAGCACCTGGACAGTGATATTAAGTTTAAGAAGGGCCGGTATTACTCAGTGCCCAGGAAAAAGAGGATGGCGGATACGTTGAAACCGAAGAAAGGTAGGTGATTATGGCTAATAAGAAAAAGAGCACTACCACGACCAGGATCCCGCAGCAGCAGACGGGAGCGATGAAGAACCGGAAGGGATCTGGCTGGACGAAGGGGTCAGCGCTTATTCATCACGGTGAGTTTAACTGGGATGTTCCAACGAAGAAAAACCCTACTCACACGTATAATGAGAAATATCCAAAGAAAGGGAAGTAAATATGCGGTCCACAAAGGACGATAACAACGGGAATGGCCAAGACATAAAGGCATCAGCCCTTGTTAATTACCGGAAAGAGCTCTCTGAAAGCAAGCTTCCTTCCGTCCTGTCCTCCTATATGTCCACTGACGCGCTTCCTGAAGACTACAAGGGCATCGACCCCTATATTAAGGGCGTTCGACGGGAGCTGATTCGTGAAGCTGGTGGGAAATTGAACCAGCTCCAGATGGTAGTACTCGACGGGATATGTGAAGTGCTCATCCTTTCCAAGTATATCACGACCTATGTTGGGCAGGACATAGGCGGAACGGTCATCGCTACCAATAAATTTGACGTTCAGTACGTGTCGGAGGTCATTACCAAGGGATTTGCGGGCCTTCAGGCCCTTTTAGATAAAAAACTTAAGCTTTTTCGTGATTTATGCGAGCAGAACCGGACAGATGAGGCCCATGAAGACTATTTGCGGGCCGTTATGGGCAAAACTGCCGGTACGACTAAGGGAAAAACAGGCAGATAAGGGCTATGTGCCCGAAAATGTGGGTAGGATGGGCGGGAAATTGTGAAAGGAGGAGGTATGGGTAAGTCAGTGAAGCAGGCGCAGAGAGAAACTGATGAATTGCGGTCAAGTGTGCGTGGAATGCTTAAAGATCGTGTTAAACGGGGGCTGCCAATCCCGAAAAGCGGACAGAAATTAGCTTACGGCGGGCCGGATCTCGATTCTAAAGGCATCCGGAAGTATGTGAAGAAGCGGAAGGCCAAATAACCTATCAATGGAGGGACTAACCCGCCTAAAAGGAAGCCTCCAGGGCGGGGAAGAGGATATACACCAGTTTAAAATTCCCATGTCTACCGACCTTTTACGTGTCAAAATTTTGACGGTACTCCTATGGCCATATCAAACGAACAGTGGGCTATCTACAAGAACGACATTATCGCGTTCGTAAACGATCTTGTCTACGTCCCGTCGTCCTCAGCTCAGGAGGTTATAAAGGTAAAGCTAGAAGGACCCTGGGCATACCAGGGTGAAATCATCTCCGAAATTACTAAAAAACTCCCCTCCGGACGGTTCAAGTACTCAACAGCAGCCATTTGTATCCCAAAGCAGAACGGTAAGACCTTTTCCGCTTCCCTCATCCTCACCTGGCGGTTCATGACCCACTTTAACGTCCAGGGAGTCGTAGCATCCAACTCTAAAGACCAGGCTTCATCCGTCGTATTCGACACTTTCAAATCCATGATAAAGTATTCCCCAGAGCTCGCCAAAATGGTAGGACCGGAGAACATTCTCGACAAAGAGATTCGCAACCCAAAGACCAACTCTATCGTTACTGTCCTCTCTTCCTCCAAGGCAGCTGCCTGGGGGTACGGTATAGACATAGCGGTGGTAGACGAGATTCACGCTGCCCCTGACGATGAAGGTATCTACAATATCCTTGCATCGCAGACCGGTCCACGCGATGGCCAGATCATCTTACCGTCCCAGGTCTCATCCCAGCTCAACATCCTCTACCACCTCTATAACGTACACCAGCAGAAACTCGATCCATCGCTCTATTTCCTCTATATCCAGGGTATAAACCCGTCCCCGCTCGTTACCCAGCGATGGCTGTCATCACGAAAAGCCCAGCTCACCCCCGCTCAATACGCCCTTTACCATGATAATGACTGGATTTTCTCTACCCGCAAGCTATTTGACCCCGATAAAGTAGGAAAGGCGGTAGTTAACGGGGAAGATTTCTCCTGTCCTGTCACCAAGCCCGAATTAATGGACTGGGAGCACAAACTGGGCACTAAATTCCACATCGGCGGTGGCCTTGACCGCGCCCTTCCCTATTCCAAGCACGGAGATCGTACTTTCTGGACGACCGTCGGGAAAGGAAAGACCCGGGGGGAGGAGTTCTGGCTCCTTTTAAACCAGGAACAGATCGATAATTCAAAGGAAGCAGACATAAAGCGGGCTATCCGTGCTGATCACGACCGGTACCGCCTGTCCAATGTAGTATTCGAAGTCTACCAGGCTGCCGACTTGCTCCAGTGGACGATAGAACAAGGCATTACCGCTGAACTCGTCCATCCCGTTGACCGGACCCAGGTAGCTGCATTCACCCGATTCCATCAAATAGTCAACCAGGAGCAGCTGGCCATACCCGAAGGCCTGCCGGCAGTAACCGATCGTGACGAGAAAACCGGCCGCCTCCCTATCCTCATTAAGGAGATGAAAGAGTTTGAGCATGAAATGGATGGAGCCGTCCCTAAGTTCGGACATAAACCAGGAGCCAAGTACCATGACGACAGTGTCTATTCCTTAAACTGGGCAATATATGCCTTACGGGAGAAAGAAGCTTATGAGCACAAGGCGTCAAGAAGAAGGGAAGCCTATACCCACAGGTCTGAGGTTAATCAGTTCACGGGAAGGTGAGCCATCCCCCATAAACAAGCAGCGGGAAGCTTTGGATGAAGTGGCAGACATGACGGATGAAGATATCCTTACGGCAGATGGCTTTGACGATGCCCTCATAGGATACACGGACTCGTGGAGTGGAAACGAACGGCCGTTACGGGCAGTTTACGACAGGCAGAAGTGTATCGATATATTATTCGCTGAGATGGATTGCGGCATGGAGGAGTGTGAGGAATATTTTGATTTCAACGTGGCTGGAGGTTACGCTGGCCCCAACACTCCTGTCTTTGTGGAGATGTTCAAATGAATGGGAAATGCCCCGATTGCAAGAAAGAAATCCAGCTTCATGTCTCAACTGACAACCTCATTTTCTTCATCCAGAAATGCGTCTTTTGCGATCACGAACATACCGTAGTGGTTCGTAATTTCAAGTTAATAAACGGACAGGTAACGGGCGAGCTGATAGATGGTTCAGCAGAACATTACGATATAAGGAGTAAAGACGATGGCTGAAAATCGAATAACGCAGCCGGACGGGACTGTATATCAACCCCCAACCCCTTCAAAGCTCGATCGCGCAAAAGAAGTGCTAAACGAGCGGCTACGGGCATCAAAGCGGATAGTAAACGCTAAAAAAGGTAAGTGGAAGACCTGGGACCGGATGTACAAGAACGAACAGCTGGCCAACCGCATAGAGGGCGAATCCAACCTCGTGCTCCCGAAAGCCGACTATATCGCCGAAGTCATCTCCGCCAAGGTCATAAACGCCGTCTTTTCGGTTACCGACTGGCTTACCATGCGGCATCCGGAAATAGACGAGAAGACCTTAAACGAACAGCAGACGTTCTTCATGTGGGTAATGGACCGGAAAGTCAACTTCTACCTCACAGCCATAGAGCTTTTCAAGTCATCCCCCATTAAGGGCACCTCCATCTGCAAGGTATTCATGCGGAATTTCTGGCCCTATGTAGAATACCTGGACCTCGAGTCCTTCTATCCAGACCCCATGGCTAGAAAGCCCGGAGATATCCAGTCAATGCGGTTCTGTATGCATCAGTTCAAACGGGACTTAAACCAGCTTAAAAGATTCACCGCTCCAGACGGCCGGTCGATATATGAAAACATGGATAAGCTGGAGACACTCGGGAAATCAAAACTAGGCGATTCTATGACCATGTCCGGCACCAATACTGCAGTCGAGGATAAAACTACTCCCGTTTTCGACCTGGTGGAGTACCATGGTGAGTTCGAGTACGAAAAGGGAAAGTTCGGCGAATACATCATGACCGGCGCTCTTCGTGAAGAATCTTCCGACCAGTGCGAGTTCGTTATCCGCTGCGAGCCATCTTCCTTTCGCGTAAAGGACAATTACTCCGGAGACACCATCTACCTGAAGCCATTTGTTTCCAACATCTATTCTGTAAACCCGGGTGAGTTCTATGGCAAATCCGCCATCCAATCCGTCGAATCTCTCATCAACGAGCAGACCGATATCCACAACCTCTATATGGATAACCACAAACGCCTGGTAAACGGCATAACGAAAGTCCTCAACCGCTCCGATCTCACTCGTGACGATCTCCGGCAGGTGCCAGGGGCCATTTGGTTTATGGATTCTTTCGAAGACGTTGATCTCGAGCAGCCGCAGGGAGTAAACCTGGGAGAATACCGGCAAATCCACGAGCTACTCGACCGCGAGATAGAGAAAGCCTCATCTGTCACCGCCTACAACTTAGGAGTCGGCCGAACAAAACGGGAAACTTACGGAGAGGTCCGGTCCATGATTAATGAAGCTTCCGACCGGTTCCAGCTTTTCATCCAGATGGCCGATCGAATAACCCTCCGGCCGGTTGCCCAGCGCGTATACGCCCTTCTCCGCCAGACCTTCGACATCTACTACGGCGGCGATTTCATCATCAACGGTAAGCCAATCTCCATCCAGAAAGAAAACCTGCTCGAGGATATGGACGTGCAGTTCTCTGCATCCACCGTTGAGACTGAACACTCCAAGTACTCAAAGCAGCAGACGTTTCCGCAGCTCCTCACCATCTTCCAGCAGATTGCGGGGTCCCGTCTCAACATAGACGAAATAACTGCTGAAGTGGGCCAGTTGTTCAACTTCACTAAACCTGAACGGTTCCTTCATCCAGAGGAATATATTCCGATCTCAAAGCTCCCGCCGGAAGTTCAGCCTATTGCCCAGGAGATAATAGCCCAGGAACAGCAGGCTGCAGGGAGCGGTGGGGGTATGCCCACTCCCCAAATGCCGCAACCTCAAATGCCTTCCGGAGAGAACTAAATGCCAAAGAAAAATAAGTTTGATGCGATGGAAGAGGAGCTTTTAAGACAGGAGAAGCATGACCAGGACATCAAGTTAGGGTTCGACCTGCAGGACATGTTGCGTACCGATGCGGGCGCTTTTCTTGTCAAGCACTGGGAGCAGAGAATAGCCATAGCCCTAAAGGAAGGATGTCTCGGTAAGCATCCAAAGGGACATCCCCAGGCCGGAGAATATATGGTACTAGATTACGCTGCTTTCTGTACCGTCCGTGGGTTCTGTAACGGAATCCAGTGGGTTATGGGAGATATTCAGAGCAAGATTAATCGAGCTAAACGGCTCGAACTGGAGCGCCGAAAAGCAGAAAAAGAATCGTCAGAAACTTGACAATGGATACGCGGATGCTAGAATGGGTTATAGATTTAATCAGAGCCCTTGCCAGGGGAAGATATACCGGCAGCTTAAACGTCCGCTTCAAAGACGGCGGGATAAGCTCCATAACCAGGCCTACGGAGAAATCGTCCAATGCATTGAAGATTAACACCAACATAACAGCCGAATAATAAGGTCCACCGTAATTAATTTACGCCACGCCTGAAGATAAGATAGCACGAAAGATTTTACGATCTGCACGTCATCTTATTTCCAGGCGTTTTTTATATTCCACCCCTTTTCAAGGAGCTTCACATGACAGACCCCCAAGTAGACGTTAACACCGCATCGGTTCCGTCAGCCAATGCAGGCGTACCGGCAGCCCCGCCCGCTGCAGCCCCAGACGTTAACAGTGCCCCAGCTCCGTCGGCTGATGGCGAGAGTCAACCAAAACCTCACGAGCAAAGTGTTCCCTATGAGCGGTTTAGCGAAGTGAACGAGAAGTTGAAACAGCTACAGGATGAACTGGAAGCGGCAAAGGCCCAGCAGTATGCTCCCGATGATGGAAACGGGCAGATAGACTGGAATGCCCTGGGGCTCGCCCCTGATTCCGGCACTCTTCCCGCCCAGCAGGCACCCACGTCGTTAGACGAGGAGTTCGAGCAGCGGATTCGAGACGATATGTACGCGAAGCCTTATGCTACATTCGCCCCGATTATCACCGAACTGGCCAGGCAGGTTATCAGGCAGGAACGGGCACAGGAATCCCAGGTACGTCGTATCCCTGACTTCCGCAACTACGAGTCATCGTATTACAACATACCTGACGAGATAGTCCAGCAGACCCAGAACAGCCCTGAAGTGATCCGCTTTCTCATCGCTAAACACCAGGCTACCCTTCGCGGTACCCCCCCGCCTCCAATGCCGGCATCTATGGCCCAGAACTCCAACTATCCACCCCCTCAGCAGGTCCCGTCAGCGCAGCCGGCCAAGACTATGGACGATCTTCGCAAGCAGTATCTGGCAGAAGGGGAGCGGTTAGCAATGGAAAAGGTCAGGGGCCAGCAGGGAGTTACGTCGGAATCAGCCCAGACATACACTACCCCTCAGGCTGATCAGCCTGAGCTGGACGATTACGGCAAGCAGTTTATGAAGAACCTGGGGATATCCGAAGATAAATTCAATAAGGTAGCCGGACGGCTCGCTAAAGGATAACATTCAACTCGAGGAGAAGTAGCCCATGTCAACGAAAAAGAAGGGAACATCATCTAAACCTATCCAGGAAACGACCGTTATGGCTGAACCGGAAGATCGCGTTAGAGTAGAAGCAGGGAATACCAGGAAACCTGAACCCGACGACTTTTTCAAGACGTCGTTCGAAAAGGACCCTGATTTCCACTATCATTGGGCTTCACAGGAATCCAGACGTATCCACGAGCTTAAACGTAAAGGGTATGAGATAGATCCTGCTTCAAGCTCTGAAGAAGCATCGAAAAAGGTTAGTTCTCAGCGGGAGTATCTTAAACGAACCATGTACGATCCAGACACACCTAAAGCAAACGCAGAAATGGCTAAAGAGCTGCTTGACCGCATGGAATCAGCGCCAACCGACACTGTTAATAATATCCCCAACCATGTCCTCATGAGAATACCTATGGAGAAACGACGGGAGATCATGGAGAAGCGGAAGGAAGTGTCAAAACAGATGGAAGCTAAGATTCAGGCAGATGTTCGTGACCTGAACAAGGCACTCCAGCGAAGTGGAAAGGGCGGAATCCAGGCGTTTAAAGAGATGTTCGATAGCCTCAAATAGGAGGAATAACCAATGACTATCATTCGTGCGAATAATACCAACCTGATGAAAGCTGGGCTCGATGAAGTGCTGTTCAGCCCGTGGGAAATGTCCCAGCCGGACAGTATCATCAGCCAGATTTTCAACATGGAGACCCACGATAGTCAGTTTAAAAAGTACCAGACTATCAAGGGATACCCACTGCTCGTCCAAAAGAACGAAGGATCAGCTTACTCTAACGCCGATGCCGGTGAGGCATGGTGGACCCAGCTTGAGCATATCGCTTACGGCCTCTATTCCACCATCACCCATGAGGCCCAGCAAGATGAGCGGTATGGCGTAATCAGGCAGTTCCCCAATTCCATGAGGGAATCGGCCGAAGCCACCATCAACTACCACGCATCCCGTGTGTTTACCAACGGGTTCGCGGCAGTTCCCGAATATCAAACCTCTAACAGGTCAACGTCTGAATACCTGTTTGACACCACCCACGATCTCAAGGGTGGCGGAACTCAGGCAAACCGGCCGTCAACCGATGCAGACCTCTCCGCCACTTCCCTCTGGGCAGCGGTAAACTCCTTCTACGAAGTAACCAATGAATCCGGTCTTCCCTGGGTTAAATCCCCGAAGATCCTGCTCCTGCCCCATCAGCTTCAGCAAAAGGGCATCGAGCTGCTTCAATCTGAGAAATACCCAGAGAACGCTGAGAACGCGATCAACGCGCTCCGGAAAGCAACCCAGATCGACTCTGTTATCTGGCCTTACTGGCTCGGATCAGTCGATCCCAACGCCTGGTACCTGCTTGCAGCACCATCAGAGCACCAGGTTAAATTTGTATGGCGGGAAAAACCCCGCACCAAAATGGCAACTGAAGACCTGACCGATAATCTGCTCTATTTTATCTACATGAGATATTCATGCGGATGGGCTGATTACAAAGGAACGTACGGGACTTCCGGCGCTTAACACATATCCCAATCCAGTGCCTACGGTCTGGCAGGTGGCCTAAGAATAATAACCCTGCCGATTGTGGACGCGCTTTAAGGAGGTACTAAACTATGGCTAATGTAGATCACCCTCACGGGTTACTTCCGGTTATGTCTCGGTTTCATGACACTCCTCGCATGACCAAGTACAAAGCTTTCGTTAACACCACGACTCCAGTCGCGATCTTCAGAGGCGATGTCGTGCAACTCCTGGCAACTGGTGATGTGAAATCAGTAACTGTTACCGGTCAGGTAACTACCGCTCTCGGAGTAGCAGCCAATTATGTTCCGGCCGCTGCGGCTAATGACCAGGCTGATATCTGGGTCTATGACGATCCCGATACCATCTATGAGATCCAGTCTGACGGAACAACTGATCCTGGTTCACTCGCAGCTGCACAGGCTCATATTGGGCAAACTGCTGTTATTGCCCTTACAGCGGGAAATGCAGGTGGAGGACAGTCTGGGTTTGAGCTTGATTATGGAAATCTCGGAACAGACACGACCGCCCCCCTCAAAGTTGTCGGTCTTTACGATATGGTTGGAAATGACGTTACCCTTGCACATGCTCGGTATCTCGTCGTTCTCCAGAATCATGTCAGTGAGAAGAGGTATGCCGTCTAATGACCAAAGTCGTTAGTTGGAGAGATATAAAAGTAGCAATCGGTCTTTGCAATAGCCAGGATATCATCCAGACTGATTTCTTCTGGAGCTTTCTGAATGTTCTCAGGCCGGA
>Ga0307380_10008133_pt1 | contig 13502 bp, 8 predicted proteins | sample UN3MG_FD_202239 | JGI IMG/M metagenome (GOLD analysis project Ga0307380, IMG submission 202239) | Soil microbial communities from Risofladan, Vaasa, Finland - UN-3 | ecosystem: Environmental > Terrestrial > Soil > Coastal area > Acid sulfate soil | place: Finland: Risofladan, Vaasa | collected... | reverse complement strand
GATCGAGCAGGCGGCCACGAACGTGACGGTCACCGAGACCGAGCCGGGCCTGCACGTCCTGACCGCCAGCGGGTTCACTTTCGAGGACGACGAGGAGGCCGCCGCCCTGATGGGCAACATGGCTCTGCAGATCGCGTACCGGGAGGAATACGGCCTGGCCTGGGCGATGCTGGAGCACGTCGGCCTGTACGACGGTACGATCCGTCTCGAGATGACGGAAGTAACCACCGACGACGAACTGTTCAACCGCGAGCGGTTCATGGAGGACGGCAAGACGCGGCGCTTCGACGTCTCCCAGCTCATCGGCATGTTCAAGGACGCGCCGGACAAGTAGAGGAGCCGGCCGGCGGCGCGCCTCCGCTCGGGCGCCATCACGGGTGTCCGACGGCGGCGCGCCGCGTGCGGCCCAACACCGCGTCTCGACGGCTCACGCCGAAGACTATCGCCGCGGTCAGCACGGCCGCCACCAGAGCCCACAGGGCCGCGTCGTAGCCGAGTCGGTCGATCACCTCACCCAAGCCCACGAACCCCGTCAGCATACCCAGGTCGCCGGCGGCCAGGATCAGTGAGGTCCCCGTGCCGCGACGGTCCGCCGGCAGGCGCTCGGCCGCCAGATCGACCATCGACGGGAAGACGAAGCAATGCCCCGCTCCCATGAGCAACGCGGGGGCGATCAGGCCCCATTGCGTCTGGACGCCCGTCAGCAGGGCCACACCCGTGCCGAGCAGCAGCATGCCGCCGACCACGGAGCGCGTCCGGCCGATTCGCTCGGGCACGCGGCGGAACACGATGCGAAGGATGATCGCCGTCGGGCCGTAGGTCAGGAAGAACGCCTTGATGTTGTAGAAGCCGCGCGCCTCTGCCAGACGCTCCAGAAAGCTCGTCTGCAGACAGAAGACCATGCTGAAGACAAGACCCACCAGCAGGACGGTCCCCGGCCAATGAGTGCAGATGACGCGCAGCGTGGACGGTCCGGCCGGACCCGGCCCGGCGGTGACGTCCCCGTGCGAGCCGGCCGGCCCGCAGCCTGCCGGCAGCGCGATCAGCAGGAGGACCGTCCCGGACAACAGACTGCACGCGGCGCTGGTCGAGAAGAAGACCCGGTACGGCAGGATCGTCTCGATCGGGGCGGAGAAGATGTAATCGCCCAACGTCGCCCCGATGATCATGCCGGTGAAACCGCCCAGCCCCATGCTGCCCAGGGACTCGGCCCGCCTGCGAGGCGGAGCGACGTGGGCGGCGATAACGGCCACGGTGGTCATCACCGCCGCGGCGGCCATCGTGGTCAGGGCCCGCAACAGGACGATCAGCCAGAGATGCCCGGTGAACTGAATCGCCCCGGCCCCGAGCGTGGCCGCCATGGCCCCGACCACCCAGATGGGCCTGCAGCCGAACCGGTCGATCCATCGACCGATGTGCAGCCGGATCAGCAACGTGCCCACCATACTGATGCCCAGCACCATTCCCAGCGTATCCACACCATGCCCGAGATGCTGGATGTACTGTCCGAAGTGAAACTGCAGGGCCACCCCGGTCATGAACAGCACGACGCCGCCAAAGACCTTGAAGAAGCGGAGGGTGTACAGGCGCTCGTCGCCGGTGGCTGATGGCGTTCGGCTCATGGTGCGGGCCGCTCGGGCGCCGGCGCGGTCGTCGGCTTCTCGGCCGGGCGCTGGAGATACGCAAGATTCTGCCGGACCGCAACCGGTGAAAAGCTGATCACGATCCACCGCTCGGTGACGGTCAGGGCGGGTCCGTAGATCCCGGCCCGAAGGTACCAGACGCCGTCGGCGTCGTGTTGAAGCTGCCAATCGAACCACCCCGGCGCGCCGTTGGCGGCAGCGGTCAGAGCCCGCTGGTAGCGCTCCAGCAGGCGGTCAAGGGCGGTCCGCACCGCCACCGAAGATCCGCTGATTTCGACCAGCACCGTCCGGGCCAGCGGTATGGACAACGGGTTCGGGGGAAAATCGTGGATGACAATCCAGCGGCCGAGCTGCTGCAGAACATCCCTCTCGGTTGAGATCCCCGTCTCCTCCTCGATCCCGGCCCACAACGTAAGCCAATCCGCCCGGGTAGACGGAGCACGGGAGGCCAGATACGCATCGCGCGATCGGAGCACCAGTTCGCGCGGACTGTAGTGGATCGCGGCATAGCGCGTGGCCTGGGGTGGGATCGTCGCTTCGATCCGCGCCTCCTCGGGAACAACGCAGATCGGCGTGAACTCATCCGCGCCGTCGCGTTTGAGCATCACGTTGGCCTCGACCGCCCGGCCGTGCGACCCGACCATCCACAGGCCGCGATGCACGTCGGCCAGCCCGAGCCCGGCGATCACCTCGTCGGGCCGGCCGGCCATGACCGGTTCGAGATGTTCGCGGATTCGGTCGAAACGGATCATCCACTCCACCACCGCGGTCTCCCCGCGACAGCGAGTGTGAGCCGAGCGAAACCAGGAATCGTCCGGCAGCGATTGGCCCGCGCCTCGAATCGCAGCCGCGATTCGGTCGAACACCCCCGAGCCCAGCGCCAGCACGTAGGAGTCACCCACGGCACCCCATTGCATCTGGGCCCATTCGGGAAGCCGGCGGTCGGTCAAGCGATACGACGGGGCGGTCGCCTCCCCGATCGTCTCGATCGTAGCGCTCTCGGTGTTGACATGGGAACGGAGCAGGTGCCGGATTCGGGCTTCCAGGTCGGTGTTGCACCCCCCGGTCTGGACGATCAGCCCGACTCTGAGATCGGCCAACCGATAGCCGCCCTCCCCGAACGGACGAACGTCGGCACCCAGCACACAAACCGCCAAGGGATGGCGCACGATCACCGGCAGCGAAGCAAGGGCGTCCATCACCAGGCGCGTGCCGGCATCGGCCTGCGCCGCCAAGCCCATGCGGCGAGCCTGGTCCAAAAGCACAGCCATTGTCTCGAACCCGCTGCCCTGCGGATGGCCCTCGGCAGGCGGCGCTCCTGACAGGCCGCCCGGCAACATGAGAACGGCCCAGGCGTCGACAGGGATGGCCCTGGCCAGATCGGGCGGCGCCGCAGCAGCCGTGGAGATTGCGCTTCCCGCCGCCCAAATCACACACCCCAGCAGAAGGATCATCATCGGTTTGGCCATCGCGGGGGCTTCTATCGGTCGCTTGCGCGGGTGTCAAGTCGCTCGACCGCGAGGATTCCACTCGGCAGCCCGATGCGACTCAGTCCCCGGGCACGGTGTAAGCGGGCCTCCCGGCCGGAGCGAGACGTCCAGGAGTTATCGGGCCGCACGGCCGGTGGCACGGCGGGGCAGTCTCGGACCGTCCGGCGCCAACCCGGTCCGCAAGCCGCCTCGGGAATCATCCGAAGAAACAGTTGGGATCGCAGTCGATCCGTGGGATGCGGCAAACGAGCCGGCGCCGTCGGACTTCCCTGGGGGCGAAGCAACCACGGCGGATCTGTCGCGGTCCATGATCCGGAGCATAACTCCTGGATCGCCCCCGCCGACCGGGTCGAGACGAAAGGACCAAGCAACCGTGCAAGTGGCCTGCCCTATCTGTCGAACCCCCGCCCACCTGAACGACCAGGCGGCCGGTTCGCTGGTGCGCTGCCGGTCCTGCGGAAAATCCTTCGTCGGCCCGTCGCATCTGGCCGTCATCGGAAAACCCCACAAACTGTCGTCCTTCCCCGTGGTCGGCCTGCTGCTGTTGCACTACGTGACCGTCGGGCTGTTCCCCTTGATCCATCTCAACTTGATGCACGACAAGCTCCCGCGGATCCGTCGCACCGACCCGTCCGGACTGGTGGCCGTGGGGCTCTGCTTCGTGCCCTTCGTCAACCTGATCTGGTTCTTCTTCACCCTGCGCTGCCTCTGTCTGCGGATCAACGAGCAGCGGCGGCTCCGAGGCATGTCCGAGACGGCGCCCCAGACATTGGCCGTCATCGTATCCGCGTTGCTTCTGTGCGGATTCGTCACTACCATTCTGCCCATCACCGGCTGGGTACTGCTCGGGGCGACGAACGTCATCCTGATCCCCGTCTTCGTCGCGGTGCTCCAGGCATCGGTGAACGAACTGGTCGAGCACGCAGAACCCGCAGCCGGTGAATCGGCACAGCACAGCCATGACGCAGCCTCGCCACCATGCCTCACCGGCGATCGCCATCGAGACCTCGGGCCGAATCGGGAGCATCGCCCTCTCGGAAGGGCCGCAACTGGTCCAGGCGGCGGTCTTCAGCGCTGAGCTGCGCCACGCAGTCGAGCTTCTTCCCGCCATCGATGCAATCTGCCGAGATCACGGGGTCGCCCCCTCCGAGCTGACCGAAGTCTACGTCTCGGGAGGTCCGGGGAGCTTCACCGGACTCCGGCTCGGGATCACGGTCGCCCGGATGCTGGTCTGGGCCGGTCACGGGCGCGTCCGGGCGGTGCGGGTCCCCACGCTGGAGGTCATCGCCCAGAACTGCCTGGAGACCCCCAAGCCGCCCAAGGACCTCGTCGTGCTGCTGGACGCCAAGCGCGGGCGGGTCTACGCGGCCACTTTCACCCTCGACCAAGCACGGTACAGACGGGTCACCGAACCCGCGGAGCGGAAGGTGGCGGAACTGGCCTCGACGCTCCCGGACCGGTGTGCCGCGGTGGGCGAGGGCATTGCCTACCACCGGACGGCCGTGGATCGGGCTCGGCTGACCGTCCTCCCGGAAGAGCTGAACCGCCCCCGTGCCGAGGTGGTCCACGCCCTCGGCTTCGCCCGAGCGGCCGCCGGAGATTTCGACGGACCGGCCGCTCTGGTGCCCATCTACGTACGCCGTCCCGAGGCCGAGGAGGTCTGGGAGCGAAGGCACAAGGAGTCCGAGCCGGGACCCCACAGCGGGTGACCGCTGGGCCGTTTCGCCGGAGACCCGCGCGGCGTCGTCGGCCAATCGGGCGTGACGAACCGCCCGTGAAGAAGGGTTGGAATCCCAGACCCCTGGCACGATATTTGCATGATGCTGGTGGTCCCTAGCGGGCCCGGCGCGCGCTGTGTCGCCCGGTGGCCAGCCCGGCAGCGGTCGCGTAAGCTGGAGCGGGAAGGCGGCTCAGGTCGCCGGGAACATCCCCAGGCAGGGTCGGTGATTCGAACAAGGAGACAGTCGGATGGCTAGCGTTGTGGATAACTTCATGACCCAGGTAACCGCCAAGAACCCCGAGCAGAAGGAGTTCCTCCAGGCGGTCCACGAGGTGGTCGAGTCGCTGACCCCGGTGATCGACAAACACCCCGAATACCGTACCGCCAAGATCCTGGAGCGGATCGTCGAGCCCGAGCGGGTGATCTTGTTTCGCGTGCCCTGGGTGGACGACCGAGGCGAGGTCCAGGTCAACCGGGGCATGCGCGTGGAATTCAACAGCGCCATCGGACCCTACAAGGGCGGCCTCCGCTTCCACCCCTCGGTGAACCTGGGCATCATCAAGTTCCTGGGCTTCGAGCAGGTCTTCAAGAACGCCCTGACCACCCTGCCCATGGGCGGCGGCAAGGGCGGCAGTGACTTCGACCCCAAGGGCAAGAGCGACCTGGAGGTCATGCGCTTCTGTCAGAGCTTCATGAGCGAGCTCTTCCGCCACATCGGGGCCGACACCGACGTGCCGGCCGGCGACATCGGTGTCGGCGGGCGCGAGATCGGGTTCCTCTTCGGGCAGTACAAGAAGCTGAAGAACAGCTTCGAGGGCGTGCTGACCGGCAAGGGCCTCAACTGGGGCGGCAGCCTGATCCGGCCCGAGGCCACCGGCTACGGGGCGGTCTACTTCGCCGAGGAGATGCTCAAGACCCGTGGCGAGTCCTTCCAGGGCAAGCGCGTGGTCATCTCCGGCTCCGGCAACGTGGCCCAGTACGCCGCCGAGAAGGTGCTGGCCCTGGGCGGAAAGGTGCTGACCTTCTCCGATTCCAACGGCTTCATCGTGGACGAGGAAGGCATCGACAACAAGAAGCTCGCCTTCATCATGGACCTCAAGAACGTGCGCCGCGGGCGCGTCAAGGAATACGCCGACAAGTATCCCAAGGCCCACTACGAGGCCACCAAGCCCGGCGCCAAAGCCAACCCGCTGTGGCAGGTCAAGTGCGACGTGGCCCTGCCCAGCGCCACCCAGAACGAGATCAACGGCCAGGACGCCGACAACCTCATCAAGAACGGCTGCGTCTGTGTCTCCGAGGGCGCCAACATGCCCAGCACGCCCGACGCCGTCAACATCTTCGTCGAGACCAGGATCCTCTACGGCCCGGGCAAGGCGGCCAACGCCGGCGGCGTCGCGGTCTCCGGCCTGGAGATGTCCCAGAACTCGATGCGCCTGGCCTGGACCCGTGAAGAGGTGGACGCCAAGCTGCACACCATCATGAAGAGCATCCACAAGGCCTGCGTCGAGACGGCCGAGACCTACGGCACCCCCGGCAACTACGTCAACGGAGCCAACATCGCCGGCTTCCTAAAGGTAGCCAACGCCATGATGGACCAGGGAATCGTCTAGCGCGCAGGAGACACTGATCGACACATACCCCGAGGCGAGACGGCCGACCGTCTCGCCTCGTTCCTTGCGCCGGCCGCGCTGCGCTTGCGACTGATGGAGCGCCCCGCGAGCCGCAGGCCACCAGACCGGGCCGAGACGTGTTAAGCTGGGTAGCCTGGAAGGGGTTTGTGGGCGATCACAAGGCCGTCAGGCCCGTTTCCAACTTGGATTCGACGCCCGATCCCGGCTTGGTGACCGGTAGCGCGCCCCAAGCTGGTATCGGGAGCGCGCTCAAGTTAAGTACGGACCGTACTCAAGGCGTATCGGCACCATATACAAGGCGTATCGACACCCTACTTAAGCTGAACTCGGACCGTAGTCCAACTTGACCACGGACCCACCGCTCAAGTTGAGCAGGCGCCCCGCTCGGTGTCACCGACCTCCGCGCTGGCTTGCAGGCATCCAACCAGAGCCCGGACCAGGGAGAAGACGGGGTGCGGTCGGTGTTTTTCTGTCGCGTGGCGCTCTTGGCGGTTTGCTGGGCAGTGACGTGGGGGGTGTACGTGCTGTTCCACGCCGTCTGGGCGGTAGTGACCGGCATCAGGTCACCCGCCGCGAGGCCGAGTTCGCCCAGGTTGGCATTGGCCTAGGTGACAAAGCTGCCCACCCAGGCGTTGAACGCGGCGTCGCCGCCGGGGATCTACTCGGCTGTCGCAGGGACCCCTTTGCATTACTGGGGGCGGCGCCGCACCCGCGGGACCGGGTCTAATCCAACCAGGCGGGATGACACGTCCGGGGCGGACAGTAGGGAATGGGGCGTTTCAACGGCCATGCCCTTGTCTCAGGGCCGACCTTGCTGGTACAAAGAACGTAGCCCCCCTCACCCGTCAAACGGGCGCCAGATGGGGTGCTCACTGCGGTGGCTTTTCAATCTCTGGCTCCTCCGTCGTCTGCGGCTGGGGCGTTGAAAACCCGCAGACCCACTTTCCCGTTTGGGGATCGACGATCGAACGGAAATGGTCTCGCGCATTGACAGCAACCCCGGGATAACTCGCTCCCAAAGCCGGCACACCTCGTAGCGAGATTACCCACATCGGTCTTGGTTTTCGCCCCATCATTGACCAAACAACATACTGCCCTACAATCTGCTTCGCAGCCAGTGGGTTTTCCCCTCCTTTTGTCATCGCGTCGAGCGCTTCAAGAAAAGTGATCCGAGGAGCCTCGTCGGGAAACGCGTGGTATCTTTCGTGACCGGCGCGACGCAGCTGCTGTGTCACGGACTTGGCCCCGGGTTCCCGAGGGATCCGAGCAACGCCTTTGGGCCAACGGGAAACAATCTTCAGCAATTGCCCGCCTTGAGGATCCACGAATACGTCGAACGTCCTCAAATACAGATCTTCAGCACCGGGCGGAGCCGACTTCAGCTTCAGGTTCCAATCCCCAAGCACGACGTGCCAGATCGGACGTTCGATGATCTGGTCGCTCAGGAAGGGAGTGTTGTCACCACTTAGGACGACAAGTCTTGCGGTCGCTTTCGAATCGAATCGGCCCGAGGCATCGACGAGTGCACGAGCCCGAGCGATGGCTTCTTGCTCCCGCTGTATATCCCACTGGGAACGATCTAGGCTCTGCGCCATGACCTCTGCCAAGCGCGAGTCGGCAAAGGTGGGTTCTTGGGCTGCCGCTGCCGATGACAGACCAATCGTTACGAGGACAATGACCGCCATGCGACGCATCAGCTCGTGGGCGGTAGCTTTCATAGCCATGCTCCTACGAACATCTCAAGGGTTGATGTCCCAAATATCAAAAGCCGTCGCGCCAATCCGCTCGATGCCCCACTCGTTGGGGTCATCCGTGGTCACCTCTCCTTCGGCGATGTTTGCATTCTGAAAAGCACCCCAGTTCAGACTGAATTGGCAATCGGTAAAGTTGCATTTCGCTGCCGCCGTGCCAAGCATCTGGTCCTCCTTGTTGAAGATCTCACCTGCCCATTGACAGTCTGTTCCAGTCACGTTCTTCCATCCGCTATGCGTCCAGGTGAAGAAAGGAGTGTCGTCATATTCGAAGTTCCACGTCCCAAACAAAGACGAGAGTAGAAAACATTTATACTTGTGAACCCCAGTTGGCACTCCATCTTCGTGGAAAATCACGTAGTCTGTCGTATCGTTAGGCCCTGCCTGGACTTCAGCATACCTTCTGAAATAAACGGTTGTCGCTCCAGCGAGTCGGTACCGCCCATACCCGATCTGAGCCCACTTTTCCGGCTCTCCTCCCACGAATTTATTCACACCTGCCCAGGCATGAGAACCTGCGTCGGACACCTCGCTTGGTTCTCCGCAGAGCGCCGCCGATCGCGTTCGTATTCTAGCGCTACATCCAGTTGCGTTCCCGCTTTTCCAGGCGCGGGCGTACTTCCTACCGAATGTGCACGGGCTGGGGCCCGTGAACGCTGCCATGAACCCTCCGAAATCGACAAGGTCAACGGCGACGTCGGAGTCAAAGTCGAAGGCCGCGCAGTCCGGGTCGGGAAGACCGCCACCTGGACCCGTCATACACGCGTCCCAATAGCCGAAGTCGTCCAGATCGACATAGCTGTCACCGTTGTAGTCTCCGCCCCCTTGCGCAAGAAGCACGTCGCAGCAGAACAGCGGAAGCAATAAGGAAGTCACTCTCGTCAAATGCCGCTGCTTCATCTTTCCCATCGATCTGACCCCCGTCGTTCATTGTACCCACTGGCCGTTTCTACGTCGCATTCTGCCCGCCGTCTTTCTCCCCGGTCAGCGCCTATGGCAGATGGAGCGCGCCTCACGAGTTTATGCGCCAACCGGCGGGTGCACGGAGCAAGGCAGTCACTACGCGCCTTGATACCCGAAACCTCGCTACGCCCCGATCGTCGCGCTGCCCGTTTTCGCTCCAGGGTCCCGACTCGCCCCGGGTGCAGAGCCACCTTAACATGTAGTGGGCCGTCTGTCTACCGCTCGGGTCGCCGAATTCGCCCGCGGCGCTACGCACCGTGATGCCTGGACCGACGATCGCCGCCCGACCCTGGCCACCTCTGCCCCCCCCAGCCACCGCCTGCCCGCTCGGTTGACCCGACCGCGGCCATGGGGTTGAATCAGGTACAGGTGGCCGTTGTCGAGCCTGGGTCTCGGATGATCGGGGACAGGTTCATCTGACGGCCCCCCTGTGACGCACGCTGGAGCGCAACATGGCCCGGACCGCTGCCAATCGGGAAACCACCGACCCCGACCTCTACTTCGGCGGCTTTCAGAACCTGATGCCCTACCGGGTCCGCGACATCGTCCTGGTCTCCAGCCTCTACGAGTCCTTCATCCTGGAGGAAGAGGGCCTGCTCAACGAGCTCATCACCAGCGAGTACCTGGAGATGAAGCTCAGCCAGGCGCCGCGCGTGTCCCGCGTCTCGACCGGCCCCCAGGCGTTGGAGTTCGTCAAGCAGCAGAACGTGGACCTGGTCATCACCATGACCCACCTGCGGCACGTCAGCATTCCCGACTTCGCCCGGGAGGTGAAACGGATCAAGCCGAATCTGCCCGTCGTGGTGCTGGCCGACAACCCGCGCGACGTCGACCGCCAGCCGGAGCTGGCCGATCGCAGTTGCATCGACCGTGTCTTCGTCTGGAACGGCGATGCCAGGATCCTGCTGGCCATCATCAAGTTCGTCGAGGACGAGATCAACGCCGAGCACGACACCCGGCTGGCCGACACGCGCATCATCATCCTGGTGGAGAACTCGGTGCGGTTCTACTCCACCTACCTGCCGCTGATCTACACCGAGCTGGTCAAATTGACGCACGCCCTGATGGCCGAGGGCATCAACCCGATGCAGCGGCTGCTGCGCATGCGGGCCCGCCCCAAGATTCTGCTCGCCGAGACCTTCGAGGAAGCCTGGCAGCTCTACTCGAAGTTCAGCGACTACGTCCTGGGCGTGATCTCCGACCTGCGCTTTCCGCGGAACGGGGTGCTCGACCCGGACGCCGGCCTGGAGTTCACCCGGCGCATTCGCCAGCATTCGCCCTACCTGCCCGTGCTGCTCCAGTCCTCGGACATCTCCCGGGCCGAGCAGGCCACACAGCTACGGGCCGGCTTCCTGAACAAGAAGTCCCCCACCCTGCTGCACGAGCTCCGCAACTTCATGCTGCACAACATGGGCTTCGGGGACTTCGTCTTCCAGTTCCCCGACGGTACCGAGGTGGCCCGGGCCCACGACCTGCGCTCGCTGGAGGAGGCCCTGGCACACGTCCCCGACGAGTGCCTCCGGTTCCATGCCGAGAACAATCACTTCAGCAACTGGCTGATGGCCCGCTCCGAGTTCGAGATGGCCTCCAGGCTTCGCGCCCGCAGGGTGTCGGAGTTCGCCGACATAGCCGAGGTCCGGACCTATCTGATCACGACCCTGGCCGACTACTGGGAGCGGAGCCACACCGGCGTCGTCAGCGACTTCGAGGCGGAGAGCTTCGACCAGGCCACCACCTTCAGCCGGATCGGGGGCGGCTCGATGGGCGGTAAGGCCCGGGGGCTGGCCTTCATCAACGCCCTGATCCGACTCCACGGCGTGAGCAACCGGTTCGACGGCGTCCGCGTGGGCGTGCCCAACAGCGCCGCGATCGGCACCGACGTGTTCGACGCCTTCCTGGAGCAGAACCGGCTCCGGGACCTGGTCAACCGCGAAGTTGACGACGCCACCATCGCCCGCGCGTTCCTTGATGCGAAGTTGCCGGGCGACATCCTGCGCGATCTGTCCGCGTTCCTGCGGCTGGTGCGCTACCCGCTGGCCGTGCGCTCCAGCAGCCTGCTGGAAGACGCCCAGGACCGCCCCTTCGCCGGCATCTACGCCACGCACATGATCCCCAACAACCACCCCAGCCTCGACGTCCGTCGCGACCAGCTCTGCGACGCGATCAAGCTGGTCTACGCCTCGACCTTCTCCCGCTCGGCCCGGCGCTACCGCGAGGCGGCCGACCGCCACGCCGAAGAGGAGAAGATGGGGGTGATCCTCCAGGAACTCGTCGGCAGCCAACACGGCAACCGGTTCTACCCCACCTTCTCGGGCGTGGCCCGATCGTACAACTTCTACCCCGCCGCCCACATGGTGCCGGAGGACGGCGTGGCCTACGTCGGCCTGGGGTTGGGCAAATTCGTGGTCGAAGGTGGCGGCGGGCTCATGTTCTCGCCCGCCCATCCGCAGGTCCTGCCGCAGTTCGCCACCACCGAGGACATGCTGGCCAACTCGCAGCGGGAGTTCTACGCCCTGGACCTCAGTCACCCCTCGGCCTACCCCACGCCGGACGCGGACGCCCACCTGCGTACCTTCGGGCTGCAAACCGCGGAAGAGGACGGCACGCTGGGTCCCATCGGCTCGGTCTATTCGGCCGAGAACGACGCGGTCTACGACGGGCTCTCCAGGCCGGGCACCCGCCTGGTCAGCTTCGCCCACGTGCTCAAGGCCAACCTGTTCCCGCTGGCCGAGGTCCTCGGCGCACTGCTGGAGATCGGTCGCGACGGGATGACCTGGCCGGTGGAGATCGAGTTCGCCGTCGACATGACCACCACGCCGATGCGTTTCGGCTTCCTGCAGATTCGCCCCACCATCTGGGAGGAAGAGCAGGAAGCCGTCAGCATGGTCGATGCCGACCTGCAACGAGCCCTGTGTGTCAGCACCCAGGCCATGGGCAACGGGCGCATCAGCGGCCTGCAAGACATCATCTACGTCAAGCCGGACGAGTTCGACTCCGGCCACACCCGCGAGATCGCCACCGAGATCGACCGCATGAACGACGACCTCACCAAAGCCGGGCGATCCTGCGTCCTCATCGGCCCGGGCCGCTGGGGCTCCGCCGACCGCTGGCTGGGCATCCCCGTGACCTGGGAGCAGATATCCGCGGCCAGGGTGATCGTCGAGACCACGCTGAAGGATTTCCGAGTCACGCCCTCGCAGGGCACGCACTTCTTCCAGAATCTCATTTCCCTGCGGGTGGGTTACTTCACGGTGGACGCCGACGCCGGACAGGGCCGCATCGACTGGGACTGGCTCGCCGCCCAGCCCGCCCTGGCCGAGACCCGCTTCGTCCGCCACCTCCGCCTGGACCAGCCGCTAGACATCCGAATGGACGGCCGCAGCCAACGAGGAGCCGTCCTCAAACCCCAGCCAGCCTGGCCGTAGCCGCCCGCAAAACAGCCCCAAGTCTGAGACGCCCTCCCACTGCCCTGACGGCGCCGCCCGGCCGCTGACATAGTTGTACCCAGCCACTCAGCCAGCGCTCTTGTCGCGCGGTGGCGAATCCCCGAAGATCGATTCTGCGCCCGGGCGGAACCGGCGTAACGGACCCTACGGTGTCTTATGACCCTGCCCGTCGTTGCCATTGTGGGCCGACCCAACGTCGGCAAGAGTTCGCTGGTCCGGTTCCTGGCCCGGCAGTTGGTCAGCATCGTGGAGCCGACGGCCGGTGTCACCCGCGACCGGCTCAGCACGATCTGCGCCATCGGCGACGTCTACTTCGAGCTGGTCGATACCGGCGGCTACGGCGTCGAGGACCGCGACGACCTGACCGAGGAGATCGAGCGACAGATCGGTTTCGCCATCGCCCAGGCCGACCTGATCCTGTTCGTTTGCGACGCCCGCGAGGGGCTGGTCCCCCTGGACGAGGCGGTCGCCCGGCTGCTTCGGCGCCACACCGACCACACCGTCCTGCTGGCCAACAAGGTGGACGACCCGCGCTTCGCCTTAGACGCGCCCGAGTTGATCCGCCTGGGCTACGGCGAACCTTTGTGCATCAGCGCCCTGCACTACCGCGGGCGGCACGAGCTGGAAGAGGCCATCCTCCGACACATCGGCACCGAGCCTATCGAGCGACCGCCGGACCCGGCCATGAAGCTGGCCATCGTCGGCCGGCGCAACACCGGTAAGAGCACGTTCATCAACGCCCTGGCCGGTGAGGAGCGCGTCATCGTCAGCGAGGTGCCCGGCACCACCCGCGACGCGGTCGACGTCCGCTTCGAGCGCGACGGCCGGGTCTTCATGGCCATTGACACCGCCGGCGTG
>Ga0307380_10008132_pt1 | contig 13504 bp, 7 predicted proteins | sample UN3MG_FD_202239 | JGI IMG/M metagenome (GOLD analysis project Ga0307380, IMG submission 202239) | Soil microbial communities from Risofladan, Vaasa, Finland - UN-3 | ecosystem: Environmental > Terrestrial > Soil > Coastal area > Acid sulfate soil | place: Finland: Risofladan, Vaasa | collected... | reverse complement strand
GACCCCTCCTTGTCCGCCCACTTGATCGAACAGCCGAATGACTTGGTTTTTTCCACCGGCACCGGCTTTCCTGCCAGCAGGGCCTCGATAGCGTTGCGGGCATCGTGGGAGGTGACCCGCTCGATTTTCTCTGCATCGTCGACCCGGCCGACATAACAGAGCTTGCGTTGTTTGTTGAAAATGAACACGTTCGGGGTCGAGGTCGGGCCATAGGCGTGCGAAACCTTCTGCAAGTCGCCGTCATATAGATACGGGAAATTAAAACCCCTGTCCTTGGCTCGGATTTTCATCTCCTCGAACGAATCGCTCAAATCGGTATATCCCAGCTCATCCAGGCGCACTGCTTTGGGATCGTTAGGCGAGATAGCGGCCAGAGCGACGCCTTTATCCCTGTAATCCGTTGCAAGCTCCTTTATCCGGTCTTCGTACGCCTGGGCGGTCGGGCAGTGATTGCAGGTGAACACGAGAACGAGAATCTCAGCCGACGCAAAGTCTTTCAGGCTGTAATTTCGACCGTCCACCCCGGGCAGATCGAAATCAGGCGCGGTTTCGCCGATCTCCAGGGTTTTGACCTCACCGGGCGCGGCCAGGATTATTTCAGCCGCTGTAAATAATGCTGCGACCGCCAACAGAATCCATGCACCATATCTCGCCATTTTTGGACCTCCTGATTTTTCCTGTGAGTATGCTACGCTATGTCCGGGACTAAGCCCGGAAAAGGTGGCCCCATCGGGCCGGTAACAGCGATTATCTCAAGTGTACAGTCACAAAGACACAAAGTGGTAAAGCTATGTGTCTTTGTCCCTTTGTGCCTGCACAGATAAAAATCAGTTATTAAGGCAGTGGTATATCCGGATGACGATTGATTAACCCTTAAGTCTATTTGTCAAAATAGATTATCGTTTTGCTTTTAAGCTGTCCAGACGCGCTTGAAATGTCTCTTTTAATTTTTCATCCGCAGACCACATTCTCACAAGGCCTAAACCCAGTTCCATCTCCTCTATCGCACCATCAATATTATTCTCTCTCTCTTTTACCAAGGACACCTTGTAATAGACCTCTGGATTAAATGTAGTCATTCCCAGGAGCCTGATTCGACGTGAATCTCTGGCCCTTAAATTGTCGATATTCTTGTTGATGTTCAGAACTCCGGCAATTTCCTGGTTAACAAAATTAGCGGTTGCTTTTTCAAGAGAATAAGTTCCGTACCAGATTACTATAATCGCCGCTACGGTAACAACAGCCGCTTTTATGAAAAATTCTTTAAGCTGCATCCTGCACTCCTTAAGAAAGTGAATATTTAGTTAAATTACGGAGGATATTTAAACTTAGCCCTGATTTCCAACTGCCGCAAGATTCATAAGTGCATTAATTTTTTTCTAAAACAACTCCCGCTTAATTATAATCAACTTTTCTATGTTTATAAATCTCCGCCGGAGCATTCAGATTCTTTTTTCTCAGTGTGTAAGAGTCTACGCCTTATCCGGGACTAGTGCCCGGAAGAAGTGGCCCTCATCGGGCCAGTAATAGCGATTATCTCAAATGTACGGGCACAAAAACACAAAGTGGCAAAACTATGTGTATTTGACCCTTTGTGCCTGTGTTCCTTTGTTCCTTTGTGGTTATCTGCACGGATACGAATCAGTTATTATGGAACTGGGCGACATCCACAAGACTTTGTCGATTTCAGGCCCTCAAGGGCCTATTGTATTATCGGCATGATTGACAACTTGCGGTTGTCCGGAATATATTGTTCAACTCAAGCTTACAGGCTACTTAATCTCAGGCCTGCATCCTTCAGGATAATGGCAGAGAATGCCTTTCTCCAGACCGGAAGTTCAAGCAATGGTAATTAAAAATTCCCAGCCGGAGTTTAAGCCTGCCGAGACCCCTGCGGAGACCGGGAGGCTCGATAATCTTGTCAGGCGCGGGCAAAAAGCGCTTAATGAGCGAAAGCCTTTAAATGACGCGCTCTCGGAAGAGGAACTCGAAACTTTGAGGTCCCGTTACAGCCACTTTGAAGATCAGCGCGATGACAGTGGATTTCTGGTTGGCGGAAGCCACCTGATCACCAGGATTACCACTCCCAGGCCCTATCTGCATCTTATCAGCAGCAACCATTCGAGGGAGTATGGGGTATTAGGCTCTTTCTGGGACCAGACAGGAGGCGGGTTTTCCAGTCTTGATTCGGTGCTGGCCGGAGCAGTGACCTCGCACAAGGACAACTCCTATGTGCCTACCGTGCCCCGGGCTACCGATCACCGTCATTTTTACCTCCGCGAGTGCAGCCTTTCAGGCAAGCCGCCCTTGATCTGGCACTTGTTTCCACAGTTCGGACTGGAGGAAGAGGCTTACGCTGGCTTCCACTGCGCTCAGGGCCTGGGCACGCATACAATCGCAGCCGGGCGCAACGGGATCTCGGCCGAGCTGCTCGCCTTTGTTCCAATGGATGATCCAATAGAAGTCTGGAGGCTTAAAATTATCAATAACGGAGCCAGCCCCCGCACTCTGGATCTTTTTCTCTCAGTGAACTGGGGCCTTGAATCCTACCCGGGATATTATTTCGACCCCCGGGTGGTGAGCCTGGGCCGTTGTTATGAGGAGTTAAACGCGCTGGTAGCCTTGAACCGGGACCAGAACAACAAACACCCCCGCACTGGTTTCCTGATGAGCGAAGAGAGATTTGAAAGTTTCGACATGGCAGGGGAGGAATTTTACGGGCCAGGACATTTTCGTCAGTTTCCAAAGGCAGTGGAACAGGGTGCCTGCTGCGGTTCTCTCGGGGTCCAGCCCTGTCTGGGCCTGATTTCCGCAATGCATTTCAGGCTGGATCTAAAAGCCGGGAAAGAGAAGAATCTCCATTTCCTGCTCGGTGTCACCGAACCGGACCCGGCAAAAGGGAAATTGCATTTGAGCAGTTTGCGCAAGGCTTATTTCGAGAAAAACGGGATCTGGAAAGCGCTCTCCGCACTGGAGGGGTCCTGGCGAATGATGATCGATCGCCACAAGGTGAGAAGTCCGGACAAAGAGATCGACCGTTTTTTCAATGTGTGGTCCAAGTACCAGGCCAAGAACACCGCTCGCTGGACCAGGGCCCTGGATAAGGTGGGCTACCGGGATGTGCTGCAGGATCTGATGGGTATCAACACTTTCAACCCGGAATATACCGCTGCCATGCTGCCTACAGTGCTGCGCCACCAGTTCCGGGACGGGCGGGCGATCCGCCAGTTCGCCAAATTCCGCGGAGCTCCCCACGATATGCGGATGTACATGGATTCATCGAGCTGGATCACTGACACCCTGGTCGACTATGTGCAGGAAACCGGCGATTTTGAGATCCTGGACCGGGAGGAAGGGTTCTTGAACCCCCAGACCGGTCAGGTGTATACAAATAACAAGGCTACACTTTACGAACACGCTTTACTCGGTTTAAGAGCCCTTTACGAAAACAGGGGCCTTCACGGCTTGTGCCGTATCGGGCACGGGGACTGGAATGATTCGCTGGATGGCGTAGGACAGGGAGGGGAGGGAGTGAGTGTGTGGCTCTCCATGGCCCTAATATATGCCGCCCGCAGGTTCCGCGAGCTTGCTGCGTATCTCGGTGATAAAGAGAACGCGCGGTTGATGGATAAGATAATCCATGAAATGACAGAGGCTGTAAACAGCTCGGCCTGGGACGGCGCTCATTATGTTTACGCGTTCATGGCTGACGGCACCCCGGTAGGGTCGAACAAAAGCCCGGAAGGCAAGATCCACCTCAATGTCAATACGTGGTCCCTGTTCAACGGGGTAGCTCAAAAAGGCGGACACACCCAGCAGGTGCTCGAATCAATCGCTAAACTAAAAACCCCGTTGGGCTGCCTTTTGCTTTATCCCGCTTACACGGAAAAAAGTAGGTCTGTAGGACGGATTGCCGATATTGTACCCGGCCAGTTCGAAAACGGCTCAATTTACACCCACGGCCAGAGTTTCTTGATCTATGCCCTGACCGCACTGGGCAAAGGGGATGAGGCTCTCCGTGAGATGAAAAAGATTTTGCCGGAAGCCACCCTGCCCGATATCTCGACCGGACCTCTGCACCAGATATCAAATTATACCGTAGGAATCGAGCACGAGCATTTCGGCCGCAACCTCTACAGTAATTTCTGCGGCGCGCTCTCCTGGCTGAGAAAGGCCCTGGCGCGCATGTTCGGGCTGCTGCCTGACTTTGACCGCCTGGTGATCGACCCGTCAGTGCCCACCGCCTGGCGGGAGTACGAGTCAGTGAAAGTCTTCCGCGGCTGCCGGGTAGAAGTGCATTTCAGCAATCCCCGGGCGCTCAGCCGCGGCGTAGCCCAGGCAAAGCTTGATGGAGTAGACTTGCCTCTGGAGGGAGAAAAAGCTTTTATCCCCCTCGAACTTATTAAAGGGCGCGATCGGGTCACAGTGGATGTGGTTCTGGGAAGGTCTAAAGACAAGTTGACAAATGAAATCTAACTTTTAAATTATTGGAAGGTCGACTTAACTGCTTAATCCAATGGTTGAAATCAAGGAAAAAAATTTATGACCAGCGGATGACCCATAAGTCTAAGATCAGCTTCTTGCTTCTGGTCCGGACACAAACACACAACAGCCTGTGGTCAAAGGAATGAGAAGGATGGAAAGAATAAAGAAACATTATAAAATAATTATAATTTCGGTGGTTCTCTGCCTTTTAGGCTGGCGGCTGTACCAGGCAGTTTTCAAATCGGAAAATGCCGCTAATGGCCGCCGTGCGCAGGCAGTCGTGGCTGTCGAGGTAACCCCGGTGCGACAAGCATCTATCAATGATGTCGGGTTTTTCACCGGGTCATTGTTACCCAGGTACCAGTATATTGTGGCTCCGAAAATCTCCGGGCGTCTGGAAAAGATTCTGGTCAATATCGGCGATCCGGTGGGATTCAATCAGTTGATTGCCGTAATTGATGACGCTGAATATGCCCAACAGGTTGAAAGGGCGCGGGCCGAGCTGGATGTAATCAAGGCCAACATCGAAGAAGCGCGCAGTTCTTTGGAAGTGGCGCGCCGGGAGTTCGAGAGAATCAAACCCCTGCATGAGAAAGCAATAGCCTCCGATTCCGAGCTCGATGCCGCCCAGGCGCGATATAAGGTCCAGGAGGCAAAATACAAGGTCGCCCTTGCCCAATTAAACCAGAATGAAGCGGCCCTGAAAGAGGCTCAGGTGCGGCTGGCCTATACTGAAATCCGGGCCTCCTGGGAAGAGAGGGACAAAAGCAGCAAGAGCAGGGTTGTAGGCGAGCGGTTTGTGGATGACGGGACCATGCTGACTCCCAATACTCCCATAGTCTCAATACTCGATATCAATACTCTGATCGGGGTGATTTATATAATCGAAAGAGATTATTCGAAAGTGGAGATCGGGATGGAGGCGGCTTTAACCACGGATGCGTTTCCCGGCAAAACTTTCAAAGGTAAAATAGTTCGCGTCGCTCCACTGTTGAGAGAGACATCCCGGCAGGCAAGGGTAGAAATAGAAATTCCCAATTCTGACTGGCTGCTGAAGCCTGGTATGTTTATCCGCGCAGAGATCGTATTCGGCAGGCGCGAGAACGTGACAGTGGTTCCTGTAGCCTCGCTGGCCAGACGGGATGAAAAACAGGGCATTTTCCTGGCAGACAGTCTGACCATGACAGCTCACTTTGTCCCGGTGGAACTGGGCATTGTCAATGGTGAGCTGGCCGAGGTGCTCGAGCCGCCGGTTTTCGGTCTGGTGGTCAGTATGGGACAGCATCTTCTAGAAGACGGCGCTCCGATAAATATAGCGCAAGATGAGAAATAATTTTTTCAGGCAGGCCTGCATGTGCAAAAATCAAAACAGTAGCTGCTGGTCGGAAAGAAGCGGAAGGGCGAAAAAAGGAGGAACGCCATGAAACTTTCCCGTTTTTCCGTGCATCGTCCTATTTTTACCACCATAGTGATGCTGATAGTAATCCTTATCGGAAGCATCTCTTTCATCCGCCTGCCGATAGATCTCATGCCCGAGATCACTTATCCTACCCTGAGTATCTTTTCAAATTACGAGAATGCCAGTGCAGAAGAAATGGAAGAGCTGATCACCCGTCCGATCGAGGAGGCGATGAGCGCGGTTCCCGGCGTGGAAGAGGTCACCTCGATGTCATCCGAGGGCAGCAGCAGGGTCCGGGTGACTTTCACCTGGGGAACCGATCTGGATGCCGCAGCCAATGATATCAGGGACCGCCTGGACCGTGTGATCCCACGGCTTCCAGAGGATGCAGATAGGCCCTCCCTGCGGAAATTCGACCCGGCGAGCTTTCCGATCCTTATTCTCGGGGCCTCCAGCGACCTGGACCCGGTCCAGATGCGCAGGATAATCGACGATCAGATTAAATACCGGATCGAGCGCCAGCCCGGAGTAGCTTCACTCGATGTCTATGGCGGGCTCGATCGTGAAATTCACGTGAATCTTTACCCGGACAAGATCAAGGCCCTCGGGCTGTCGCTTAATCTGATCCTGAGCCAGATCCGGGCAGAGAATGTCAATGTCCCGGCGGGAACGATAGACCGCGGAGTTTATGAGGTGATGATCCGTACACCGGGACATTACAATAACCTGGATGAAATTAAGAATTCGGTAATCGCGATCCGCGAAGGGGTTCCGATCCAGCTCAAGGAAATAGCCAGTGTCGAGGATTCCTGGCAGAAAGTTACCCGGATTATCCGGATCAACGGGCAGCCCGGGGTACGTCTGGCAGTCATGAAACAATCGGGTACCAATACGGTAGAAGTTGCCAAAGCAACTCTCAAAGAAGTCGAGCGCATCAACCAGGACCTCCCGCAAATTCATCTGACACCGATTATCGATACCTCGCAATATATCGAGCGCTCGATCAGTAATGTCGGCTCAATGGCGCTCTATGGAGGTATTCTGGCCATTTTAGTACTGCTGTTTTTCCTGCGCAACCTCCGCAGCACTTTCATCATTGCCACCGCCATACCTGTTTCCATTATCGCCACTTTCGCCTTGATTTATTTCGGCGGCTTCACGCTGAATATCATGACTCTTGGCGGCCTTGCCTTAGGCATTGGAATGCTTGTGGATAACTCCATAGTTGTGCTGGAGAACATTTTTCGCCTGCGGGAGAGGGGATTCGACCGTGAACAGGCGGCGGTCGAGGGATCCGGAGAAGTCACGAACGCCATAGTCGCCAGTACTCTGACAACCCTGGCGGTATTTTTGCCTCTGGTATTTGTCAGGGGAATGTCCGGGGTAATGTTCAAGCAGCTTTCGTTAGTGGTGAGTTTTTCGCTTTTCTGCTCGCTGGGCGTGGCCCTTACCCTGGTGCCCATGCTTGCCGCTAATACCCTTCACTCTACACATTATGTCCCGAAAAATGACAAAAACTGGATCGACAGGTTATTCCTGTTGAGCGAGCAGTTTTTCTCCAGGATCGAAAACAAGTACAAGGAGCTGCTTCATTATGCCCTCGATCACCGCCGGCTGATTGTCAGTTCTACGGTCCTGCTTTTCTTGGGCAGCCTGGCTCTTATCCCTTTGATCGGCGTTGAGTTCATGCCCACTGCTGATGAGGGAGAAGTCCGGGTGAATGCGGAAATGGATGTGGGCACGCGGGTGGAAGTCCTGGAAGAGAAGTTCCAAACCATACAGGCGATTGTCAGGAAAGCTGTCCCCGAAATAAAAAGTACGGTCTGCACCATGGGAGGAGCGGGCTGGCACTCCCAGGGCTCTCATACAGGGGACATGAGCATCGCTCTCGTGGAACAGGCCAAAAGATCGCGCTCGAGCGCGGAGATAGCAGCAGTACTCCGTCAGAAGCTCCAGAATATTCCAGGGGTTATTATTCGGACGCGTGAGGGTCAGGGGCTCTTCCTTTTTCGCATGGTATCGGGCGGCACCGAGCGAATCGAGGTGGAGATACGCGGCCACGAGCTGGAGACTGCCGATCGTCTGGCGCAGCGGGTCAAAACCCTGGTCGAGGAGGTTGACGGGGTTACTGATGCAAAGGTAAGCCGCGAACTGGGCATCCCGGAAGAGCTGATCATTGTCGACCGTCAGAAAGCGGCGAACATGAAGCTCACGGTATCTCAGATCGCCAATACCCTTCAGACCATCCTATCCGGAACACAGGCTGGTTTTTATCATGATGCCGGGGATGAATTCAAAATCCTAGTCAAGCTCAAGGACGCAGAGAAGCTGGATCTGAGCGAAGTCCTGGACCTGACACTGAATAATGCGGACGGCCAGCCGGTTGTCCTGCGAAACGTGGTTCAGGTCCGGCCCCGGTCAGGACCGGTACTCGTCGAGCGCAAAGACCAGGAACGCGTTGTCCTCGTAAACGCAAATATCTACGGCCGCGATACGGGCTCTATCCTGTCGGACATACGAAAAAAGCTGCGCTTCGTGCCTGTGCCGCGGGAATTCAGTATCGTTTTCGGGGGCGAGTATGAGGAACAGCAGAAAGCCTTCAGGGAACTCCTGCTGAGCTTCGTCTTGGCTATCCTGCTGATCTATGGGGTGATGGCGTGCCAGTACGAATCGCTTCGCGATCCGTTCGTGGTCATGTTTTCCGTGCCCCTTGCCGTAATCGGCGTAATCTTGTTGCTCTTTCTGACTAAAACCACTTTCAATGTCCAGTCGTTTATCGGCTGTATCATGCTCGGCGGAATCGTGGTCAACAACGCGATCCTGCTCGTAGACCATACCAACCTGCTCCGCCGCCGGGACAGGATGCCTCTGCGCGAGGCAATCGAAGAGGCTGGGCGCCGGCGGCTGCGGCCGATACTGATGACAGCCCTGACCACCATCCTGGGACTGTTTCCTTTGGCACTGGGCATCGGCGAGGGCGCAGAGGCGCAGGAACCCCTGGCCAGGGCCGTGATAGGAGGACTTCTCAGCTCGACATTGATTACCCTGGTATTTGTCCCGGTGGTCTACTCGATCTTTGAAAGAAAAATGACCAGGCTGGACCATGGACTGAGCGATACTTAATTATCAGGCGCATTAAAAACCCTGCTGGTGCTTTGACAAAGCTTTTGAAATAACAGATAATTTAAGCGCTACGGCGCTTTAGACGATCAGGCCCTGGCTCTATAGAGACTCGCTGAGATATTCAAATCCTTCCTGCTTTTAAACGAACGATTTATTTCACGCCGGAATAATGATCAGGAAAAACAGAGCTTTTTTGTTTGCAGTCCTGCTTTGCGCAATAGCGCCGTGCGCAGGCTGTAAAGGCAGCCACCCGCCTTTCAGCCTGGGAATAGCCTCGAGCATGGTCAAGGTTCCCTATGACCGCCCGTTTGTCCCGGACACTCCTGACACTGCAAAAATCTCGGCTGCCGGGGGAGAGTACGAGTCATTCCAGGTGGTAATCTGCGGAGTTACGCAGGCCCTCTCAGGTATCCGGGTGCATGTTACCGAGTTGCACGGGGAAAAAGGACAGATCAGCCGGGAGAATATAGTGGTAAATCCTGTGGGATATATCCAGACCACTGCGGTCTCCGAGGCTTATCCAAGCTCTGCGGGATGGTGGCCCGATCCCCTTCTCCGGATGGATCAGTTCCAGGTGGCTGCAGGAGAGGTTCAGCCGGTCTGGGTGACAGTGTATGTCCCCAGAGGCACGCCTTCCGGTTCATACCGCGGCAGGGTGAGAGTCTCGGCAAAAGGCTCGGGCTGGAGGGAGATCCAGCTCGACTTGCGGGTCTGGGGATTCGACATACCGCAGAAACCGAGCCTCAAGACCCTGACCTGGGTCAGCCCGATGGATGATTTCTATGGTTACGAAAAGGGGAGTCCCAGGGAGATCGAGACCCATAAGCGCTATGACCTGTTATTGAGACACCGTCTCGGGCCAGGCGGCAACCTGGAGCTTTCGGACGAAATGATTCAGTACTGCATGGACAGAGGCTTGAACAGCTTTCTCCTGGCTGTGATCCCTAACCTTAAGCGCCGGAACTCGGACAGCTATTCAGAGCAATACAAGGCCGCGCTGACTGAAAAACTGGCCGGGTGTGTCGAGCGTTTCGGCCCGCGGGGCTGGCTTGACGGGATGGCTTATGTGTATAATTATGATGAGGTGGACAGGGACCACTGGCCCCTGGCAAAGGAGATGTACCGGCTTGTGAAAAAGGTCAGCCCCCAGCTGAGAGTAATTCAATGTCTGAACATCCCCGAGGGAGTGGAGGCCCTGGCCGGCTATGCGGACACCTGGGATGTCTATGTAGCCCAGTATGAAAAGACAGGGGTGGGGAAGCGGGCAGCCCAGGGAGATGAGGTCTGGCTGGCTGTGTGCTGTTACCCTGCGGTCCGTCCGAACCTGTTCCTCGAGTATCCGGCCCTGGACGCCCGCATACTTGGCTGGATCTGCTGGTTTACCGGCGTTTCCGGGTTCGAATACTGGAGTCCGAACCACTGGGGGAAGAACAGGGAAAACAAATCCTCGCCTGGTCTCAGGGGAGGCTGGATCGCCAATACTTTCAGGAATTACAATGGCGACGGGTACCTGGTCTACCCCGGAGCCGATGGCAGCCCGCTCGGCTCTGTCCGCCTGGCCAACCTGAGAGACGGTTTCGAGGATTACGAATATCTCCGGCTGCTGAAAGATCTAAAAGGCGAGGCCAGAATACCCTCTGATGTGGTGTCATCCCCGACAGAATACTCGGATGATCCCGGGCTGATTTACAAGACAAGAGCCCTTATCGCCCGTGAAATCGAATCACTGCAGGGTGGGAAAACTGATTAGTCCGGATTTGGAGCAGCAATGAAAGAAACAAAACCGCTTGCGCCGCGCAGGCCCACTACTACGGTCAAGGTGGGGAGCCTCTGTATCGGCTCGGAATACCCGGTGCTCGTACAGTCAATGACCAACACCGATACCCGCGATGCTGCGGCCACTCTCTCCCAGATTGCGGCTCTCAAAGAGGCCGGCTGCGAGCTCGTGCGCGTCGCCGTGCCTGATAAAAAAGCGCTGGTCGCCCTGAAAGAAATAGTAAAAAAATCGCCTCTGCCTGTGGCTGCGGATATCCATTTCAACTACCGTCTGGCGCTCGGTTCTCTGGAGGCCGGGGTAGCCAAGCTGCGGATAAACCCGGGCAATATCGGCGGCCCTGACAGGGTGCGCACCATAGCCCAGGCGGCAAGAACGAGAAACGTGCCTATCCGTATCGGAGTCAATTCCGGGTCCCTGGAAAAAGAGCTTCTCCTGTCGTACGGCAGCCCCACAGCCCAGGCTTTGGCCCAAAGCGCCCTGAACCACTGCTGGCTGCTCGAGGAGGCAGGGTTCGAGGACATCGTGGTCTCGATCAAAGCCTCGGATGTGACTAGCACAGTGATGGCAAACCGGATCTTTGCCGCCAGGAAGAATTACCCGATTCATCTCGGGATCACCGAGGCCGGCACGACCCTGCGCGGAGCGGTAAGGAGCGCTGCAGGTCTGGGGATACTGCTGGCCGAGGGTATCGGTGACACTGTGAGAGTGAGCCTCACCGCTGATCCGGTGGTGGAAGTGGATGTAGCCTACCGGATTCTCAGTGCTCTTGGAATCAGGAGGCGTGGTGTCGAGATTATCTCCTGTCCCACCTGCGGCAGGACCGAGGTCGACCTGATCTCTCTGGTCGAGAAGGTCGAAAGATGCCTGCGTGCTGTGGATCTCCCGCTTACCGTGGCTGTCATGGGCTGTGTGGTCAACGGTCCCGGGGAGGCGCGCGAGGCTGACTACGGTATCGCCGCAGGAAAAGGGAGCGGTGTGGTTTTCAAAAGGGGCGAGGAAGTGTGCAAAGTCCCGGAGGGGGAGCTGGTCCGGAAACTCCTGGAGCTGATCTCAGAGGACACCGGAATAATTATCCAAACCGGTTGAACAGAAAGCCTGTACTCCTTAATGCTCTTGCCAGAAACAGAAAATTTGATTAATAATATAGGAGATAAACATCAAGACATGCCCCTGTAGCTCAGAGGATAGAGCGCCGGCCTCCGGAGCCGGGCGCGCAGGTTCGATTCCCGCCAGGGGCGCCATTTAAAAAGCGGCAATTCTATGCATTAAAAAGAGTTGCCGCTTTTTCTTAAGATAGTGGTTTAAGTTAGAATCAGGCTTTATCTCTATTCACAATCATTCATTAAATTCATGGTTTTGCCTTTGCCCCTCTGTGCCTTTGTGCCTCTGTGCCTCTTTCGTTGTAACCGCTAACCGGACATGAGATCTATCAATAACCAGGGCTAATTAAAATCACCCTCCCTCCCTCAACCCCCGGAAAAATTTCTGCATCAGCTCTGCGCACTCGGTCTCCAGGACGCCCCTGGTAACAGCCAGGCGATGGTTCAGCCGCGGATCATCCACCAGGTTGTACAGGCTCCCGCAGGCTCCGAATTTCGGCTCCGGTGCCCCGTATACCAGACGGCCTACTCTGTGGAGGATCATTGCCCCGGCGCACATTACACACGGCTCCACAGTGACATACAGCGTGCAGTGTTCGAAATGCCAGTGCCCGAGCCAGACAGCAGCCTCCCGCAGGGCGAGAATCTCGGCGTGGGCGGTTGCATCCTGGAGCCTGCGGGTGAGATTGTGCCCACTGCCGATAACCCTGTCCCGGTAAACCACCACAGCGCCTACCGGCACCTCATCGTGTCTGGAGGCCTGTTCCGCCTGGGTTAGCGCAGCTAACATATAGTGTTTATCATCCGGGTGGGTTTCCATAGCTTGCCAAAGACTCCTTCTGGCCGCCTGGTTATTCACCGGCGGCGTTTTTGCTCGTGAATGAGACTTTTCGTAAAATATTAAAATAAAAGTCGGGGTGCAGTTATTCAAGACTTTGCGGTAAAAATCCTGTATCTTGCTGAAAGGGCTTCAACCAGGCATCAGTGGCCCGGGCAGGCATAAAAGGCGATTTTGTCCTTTACAATTCCGCCCGAAGAAATTAATATTCGGGAAGAATCATCCATGAAAACATTGGGGCAGTAGCTCAGTTGGGAGAGCGCATCCCTCGCACGGATGAGGCCGTCGGTTCGATCCCGATCTGCTCCACCATAAATCAAGAGGCACATAGTTTTTGGATTGTTCAGGCCGTGTGAATGGCCTGAGATTTCGATTTCTGCTGGAATACCGCGGTGTGAAAGGCCCTGGCGTTTTATCAGCCGGGGTCTTTTTTTATTCCGGATTCGCGGCGTAATGTTTAGGTCATTTCCAACAGGCTTGAGGTCAAGATAAGCATATCAATCTTTGGTATTCTATCCTGATGACCCATATAGAAAACCAGCATAACTCACACAATAGCCAAGATGAATACAATTCCTTACGACATAAATGCAGGCGCTCAAAAGCGGAATAGAACTAGATACCAAATACCCTACACTTTTATTTTGACATTTAAAGGAAAGAGTTATAAAATCGTTTCATAGAACTGCAATTCAGCTCACCGGTTTGGACCGCCATAAGAAGATCGAGTTCAGAACCCAGGCTTTGAAATAAGCACAGCATAGATTTGCCGCACTGTCTGC
>Ga0307380_10008128_pt1 | contig 13505 bp, 5 predicted proteins | sample UN3MG_FD_202239 | JGI IMG/M metagenome (GOLD analysis project Ga0307380, IMG submission 202239) | Soil microbial communities from Risofladan, Vaasa, Finland - UN-3 | ecosystem: Environmental > Terrestrial > Soil > Coastal area > Acid sulfate soil | place: Finland: Risofladan, Vaasa | collected... | reverse complement strand
GCATCGCAGTTCACGGCTACCAAGACGTACAAGTCTGGCAAGAAGAAGGGCCAGCAGTATTCAAAGACGACCAAGACAGGTTACGAGGTCGCACCGCGACCACACCTGCGGCCTGCAATGGCGGCAGCGTTGCCGAAGATGAACGTCAAGATGGTAGCGGCGATGAGGTCGGCGGTGTCGATCCCGATCAAAGAGATTGACCTGTTGAGTGTACGGCGTGGACTGTTCGCATTCAGTGCGACAATCGGCAACCTCCGTGCGCTTGGTATCAACTTGCCGTTTATGAGTACACTGAGGCAGGGCGCATTGAGGTTAGAGCGCGGTACAGGTGACTTCGATGCCTTTATCTCGGGGAGGATCAACCAGAGGGTCGTTGGTCGTACGGTCGGCCGGCAGGCAGGTAGGATGCTCGGCGATATGACACGCGGGATTCCCGGTAGGTTCCCCAAGCGTGTAGCACGGCGTGTGTTGTCAAGTAATGTGACGACGCCAGGGCTACGCAAGATACTGCACGGGTTCTGATGGCGAACTCATACGACGTTCTGCTCGCAGCGATGCAGATCGCGAGAAAAGATACAGGGGTCGGCGGTCTCGCTGGCGTTTCGGGACTCGTGGGTAAGGTCGTCCCGATCGTCAGATGGGAAGATTTCGCGGACCTGGAAGCACCTGATCGTGTGCCACCGATCGCCACAGTGGAGATAGTCGCCGCCGTACCGAATAGCGGCGCACCTCCGATGCTCCTGGTGAGCGCACAATTCGATGCGTGGGTGCCACGCAACAGTGAAGGACTCGAGAGCCAGATACTGGATCGGATCGAAGTGATAATGACTTCGACCGCGTTCGGGGTGGAGAAGCTCGACGTTGCACCTACGGCCCGTATCCGCCGCCATTGGGGAGGTTTCGACGATGGCAGGCGGCGTGAGAGTATGGATATGGATTTCCTGTTGACGGTGTGAACCCAAGGAGCGGACCAAGATGGCACGAATCAATTCAAGCGACGAACTGTGGACGGTAATCAGCGAGGTCGGCATCATCCGCGACGTTGCGGCTGGTGAATCCGATACGCTGGGCACATTGGCAGCAGCCGGTGCGACTACGCTGACGGAGGCCACAGGCACGAATGCGTGGGCCGCTGGCGATCTACTGCGGATCGGGACGGGTTCCGATGCCGAGGTAGCGATCGTCGAAGCGTATTCCACGCCTACGATCACGCTCGTATCGGAGACGATGAAGGAGCACGCAGCCCTAGAGCCGCTGGTCGAGCAGGCAAAGGTCAACATTGGCGCGATTGCGGACGACGGTGTGAACCGCGAGAACGCAGTCGAGACGACCGAGATCCGCGCGGCCACACAGGCCGGGATCTACGCCACACTGACGACCAGTGTGTCGGGTCGGATCTCGTTCAACCTCCTCACACACAGTATGGAGAACGTCCTGCTGTCGATGGGTATCGACGAGGCGAATATCTCGGGTACTGGCGTTGTTGCCGACCCGTATGTCGCCGATATCAACTTCGACCTCATCGGTACGCTGAACAACCACGCGGTGTACTTCACTGGTGCCAGGAAAGACGGCACCACGGTACAGATCGAGGCGTGGGCGGCTGAGTTCGACGGCAACCAGACGGTCACGTACCTGCGCGGTCAGCAGGTTACGCTACCGTTCGCTGCTGCGGTCCAGGCGTTCAGGTACTACGAGCCGATCCCCGCACCATAATCGGCTGACGAGTGACGAAGCGGGCGCTGGTTGCGAACTGCAACCAGCTCCGCTCGCACTTGAGCGCAAAGGGGTATGCCACCGAAGAAGAGTTCGATGTGTTCTGGCCGGAACGGAAGAACGCGCCGAAGGACGTATGGTGGGAATGCCGCTGCCAGTTGATGCGCTTTATGGGTCGAGCGGAGTGGTTGTATAGCCGATCGCCGGAAGCTGAAGAGCAGGTGCTCGCCACGCTTCGGGACGATCCTGTACATATTAATCTCCTCACGGGTGGAAGTGTCGATGTCTACCCAAAATGTTTCGACGCACTGCTCTGGTTCCGCGAGATGGACTTCGTGCTCCGGTTCCTATGGACACACGCCGAATCGCTGAAGCAGGGGATGGAATCTGGCACGCTTGAGGAACTCACCGTAGATCCGTTCGACCTACTGAAACGTACCGAAGCGGAAGTCTCGCGGGTTGAGTATATGCTTACCGCTGCGGCTTGCCAGCCGGGTCTCGGGATCGACAGGGAAGCGGCGGCAGTAGCTGGAGCGCCATTCATCGAGATGGAATCGCTGGACATCATCAGGATTCACAAGACATTCGTTGATGTGAATGCCGCGCGTATGGGGCTGGCGAACACGATCGTACCGCATAAAGCGTCCAGTGGAGAGCCGATGTCCTGGAACGTGTTCTTCTCGTCTATGTCCAGACACATGAAGAAGGACGTTTCGACTTTGATGCGGGACCACTCGCTCTCGTCACTACTGACGCAGGTGCATCTGAGCGCACCCACCGGGTTGGAGGGCTAGATGGCCGATGACAAGACTTTTACCCTTGGTGTCGACCTTGTAGGTAACGCCAAGCAACTCATCGGCGGGGTCCAGCAGGCGACTGCTGCGCTTAAGGGACTTGTGTCTTCATCGAAGCTGGCCGCGTTTGGTGTCGCGGCCGGTATGGCAGTGATCGGGATCGTCTCATACAAGGCGGCTCGTAAGGCTGTAGCCGCATTCGCTGTATTCGACGCTGCGATCCGCGAGATCGCTACACTGCTCCCTGTCACACGCGAAGGGATCGTCGGGCTGGAAGAAGCCCTCATCAACCTCTCTACGCGCGTACCGGCACCACCTGAACTCTTGGCGCAGGCGACGTACCAGGCGGTCTCAGCGGGCCTGACAGACACCGCAGACGCGCTTCTGGTTGTCGAGCAGTCGGCCAAGGCGGCGGCGGCTGGCCTATCGGACGCATTTACGGCCGTTGACGCGATCACGACCGTCTTGAATGCGTACCAGCTAGAGGCGAGTGAAGCCGCCCGCGTCTCTGACGTTTTCTTCAAGACGATCGAGCAGGGCAAACTCCGGTTTGAGGACATCGCGAGTAATATCGGGAACGTCGCGACATCAGCAGCACTCGGAAATGTTTCTCTTGAGGAGCTCGGTGCGGCACTCGCCACCCTCACGAAGTTCGGTATCAACGCGGCAGAAGCGTCTACATCACTGAACCGCGCGATCCTGTCCATCATCAACCCGACGAAAGCGCAGTCTGACGCGGCAGCGAAGTACGGTGTCGAACTCAGCGCGACCGCCCTGAAGACGAAAGGGTTCACGGGAGTCCTGCGTGAACTGGAGGAAGCGACAGGCGGCAGTGTCGAGGCACTCGGCGAAATCTTCCCGAATATCCGTGCCGCGCGGTCACTGTTCGTGCTTGCCGGCAACGGCGCAGACGAGTACCGCCGGATCTTGCGTGAAGTCAACAACTCCGCTGGTGCGACGGCGAGTGCGTTTGAAGAGGTTACAGGCTCGCTACAGGTGCAGCGGCAACTACTCGGGAACCAGATCAACCAACTGTGGTTGCAACTCGGACAGGCACTGCTACCTGACGTTCTGAGAGTGGTCGAGGCATTGAACCGGGCTTTTGAGACGCAGAACGAGACACTACTGCGCCTGGCAGAGACAACTGGTGACCTGGCACGGATCGAGGAACTACGCCGGAAGGTGCTCGCAGCAGACCTGGCGAAACAGATTAAGGCACAGGCGTTTAGGGCTGGCGGTGTCGTTGGTTCGGTGTTTGTTGAGGGTATTGCGCGAGCCTTCGAGCAGTTCACTGGCGATTCGCTGTTCGGCGAACAACTCAATACCGAAATCAAGAAGCTGCGCGACCTTGAGGTGCAGGTTCTAAACACAGCGAATAGGGCGGCGCTACCAGACCAGTCGCCGGAGCAGGTCAAGGCGATTGCAGATGAACTCGACAGGCTGAACGGCAAATATAAAGACCAGATCGACCTCACCCAACGTGTCGCGAACGAGGCAGATGCGCTCGGTCTGATATTCGATGATGAACGTGAGCGCATCCAGCTATGGATCGGAGACAACAGAGACCGACTCTCGTTGTCGAGGGGGCTGGTAGCGAGCCAGGACCAGTGGATCGACAAGGTCCGCGACTCGACAGACGCAGAGTTGAGACTACTGGATGTCCGACAGCGGCTGCAGACGATATCTAAGTACGCCGATCCTAGCGATCCGGTAGTTGAGGATCTACGCGAAGAGCAGGAATACCTGGAACGGATCATCGCGCTGGAGAAGAACAGGCGCGAGATCGAGCAGTTGATCGAACGTGAAGGTCTCGATGCGAGCCTGAACAGTACCGAGGCAGTCGAGAATTTCATTGAGGCTCTTGAACGTCGTAAGGTCGCTTCGCTTCTGGGTAGTGAAGAGGTAACGGAAGCGGTAGAAGGCGAGACTGCAGCTCGCGAGGAACTCGCCGCATTAGAGTCTGACGTTAAGGGCAACGAGCAGAGACTCGCCGGGATCAAAGAGGAGCGCGACGAACTCAGCGATACCGCACAGGTCGCATCGAGGGCATCCGAAGACAGGCTCGCCGCGTTGCGTGCCGAACGCGAAGCGATCGTCGCGTCACGGGATGCCGCGACAGACGCAAGTCGTTTCCGGCTCAATCTGATCGAGTCTGAGATCGACGCGCTGGAACGTCGGAGCGCGGCACACGATCAGACGGTAGTGCTCGCGAGTGATATCGAGGCACGTAACCTCCGGGCTGTGCAGGAGCAGGCGTTCGTCCGTGAGCAGGTGAACGAGGACTTGCTGCGTGCGCTTGACGACGAGGAACAGGCACGAGCGAGCCTGACACAGGCGCAGCGTGAGTTCAATCAGGAGCTGACCTCGACACGCGATAAGTTCCTGCGTGCGGAAGACCTTGAGCGTGAGCGTCTAGCGGCGAAAGAACTGAACGACGAGCGGATCTCAGGTATTGAGGCCGAACTCGACGCTACACAGCGGCTGTACACGTTCACTGAGCGTGGCACTGACGCCGACGAAGAGTCACTCCAGGCGATGCGCGATAAGGCTACCGCGCTGATCGAGCAGCGGGACGCACAGGTCGAGGTGGGCCGTGCCGCAGAAGATGCGGCGAACAAGCAAATCGCCGCGCTTGCACGAGTCATCCAGGTCGGCGACGAGCAAGGTCTCGCTATCGACACCACGGAGCGACTCGAGGAACAACTCGGACTGGTCCGTCAGCGTGCGGAGGAACAGCGCAGTGCGAGTAGGATCGTTCAGGCGGCACTGAAGGCTGAGAAGGACGGCCTTACGGCGTTGCTGGCGGCAGAAGAGAAACGGGAGGGTGCCGATCCTGTCATCGCGGAGCGGCTCCGTGGTGAGATCGCACTCGTCCAGAACCTTGCAGACAGTTACACACTGGAGAACGAGGAAGCACTCGCGGCGATCACCGAACAGGAAGCGGCGTTTGAGCGGCTGAAGATCGTCCAAGGGTCGATTGCGGCCAACACCAGCCTCGCAAGTGCATCCCGACTGGTCGCTGAGTCTATCGGTGAGGTCGTCGATGAGAGTGTCAACGGTTTGGCACAACTGTATGACGGTCAGAAGCAGACTGCCGCGCTACGTGACCGTATAGGCAAGAGCGTAGCAGCGAACGAACGCGACCTGAACAAGATCATCGGGGAACGCTCCGACCTGTACCTTGAGCAAGCGGAAGACCAACTCGCACTGTTTGAATCCGCACAGGACGCGATCGCCGCACTTGGCGACTCGCGAATGTCGCTGTTCGCTACCGACGATACCGCTGCACTTGAAGACCAACTCGCTGGCCTGCAGGCGATCCGCGACGAGATCGTTGCGGGTGCAGCCGAGCAGCGAACGGCGAACGATGCCGCTATCGCCGCGAAAGACGAAGAGATCGCAGCCGCGATCGAACTCGGTGAGAAGACAGGCAAAGTCGATCAGGCCAGGATCGACTCGGCGATAGAGGTACGCGATGCACTGGAGGAACAGTCACAGGCCCAGCAGGATGCCGCAGATGTGGCGATTGAGGACATCGACCGCGTCATTGACGGATATCACAACTTGGCAGCGGCATTAAAAGAGCGGGACGTACTCCGCGAGTGGTTCCTCGATCAAGCGGAAGCTGCTGGCCGGTTACAGCGTGCGATGAGCGGTGCAGCGCCAACGATCAACGACATCATCTTCGCTATTGCTGGTGTCACAGCGACCGAATTGGCAGGCTTCGCCAAGACTGCAGCCGAGGAATTCGGTGTGCTGGAAGAGGCACTCGAGAACTATCGCGAGGAACTCTCTGGCCGTGACTTCGCAGATGAGGAACAGGAGGCAATCGCGCTGGAGCGACTCGCAGCAGCAGCCGCACTGGTCAACTCGACCATAGCAGATGCCGACGCGAAAAGTCTCATAAACACGCTACCAGAAGAGGATCGCATTGCAGCCGCCGAGGCCGCCCTAGCGAAGTTAGCTAAGGGCGAGGGCGATGTCGAAGACAAAGCAGCCGCAGCCAGGGAGATCTTCGAGCGGTACAACGTCACACTCGACCAGATGCGGGAGACGCTACAGGTCGTCATTGGTGATATCCTCAGACTCGCTGGCGCGATGGCCGATGCGGAGGATGACGCTGTCGATTTAAGTAGTGCATTCGACAGGGTGATCATCAGTCTGATCCGTGAAGGCAAAGACCTCGACATCGTCGAGACGTTGGCGAAGACGAACAAGGAACTCGCTGCGGCGCTCGAGAACGTCAAGCAGAACATCGGACTGGTCAACCAGGAGATCGCGAACGAACGCATCCTCGATTTCCTTGGCCGGATCGCAGAGGGCTACGAGCGTATCACCCGGATCATCAATACGGACTTGAAGCCGCCACCGGAACTCGACAAACCGCTCGATATCCTACCGGATGAAGCGCGTGTGAACGGGTTCAGGAAAGACCTGGAAGCGATCAACAGGTCGCTGGGCACCACGGAAGAGAAATCGCTCAAGATCCAGGAAGCGATGCTCAAGTGGGACTTGGGTCCAGACGACCTGAGTGACGCACTCAACCAGATCATCGATTCGTTCTCGGTCGTAGACGAACTGACAGGCGAGACGAGTGTCGATGTCGAGGGGATCGTGGACGGCGTGATCCTCGCCGCAAACGCCGCGATCAACATGGCCCGCGCGTTCGGACTCGCGAGTGGTGAAGCTGCCGAACTCGCCCGGAACATCACGGGGATCGCTGAAGGTATCGCACGTATCGCGGCTGGCGATCCGATCGGTGGTGCGATTCAGGCTGGTACGTCACTCATCGCGCTCGGTGTTAGCGTGTTCGGTAAGAGCGCGGAAGAGAAACAGGCAGAAGAGAACCGGATCAAGGTGCTGGAGCAGAACACGCGCGTCGTCGAACGGCTGAACACCGAACTCGGCGCACTCGGTGACGCGATCAGGAACTTGTCTGGTAGGCTACTCGATGTGTTCGGTGACGTAGCTAGTGACTTCAACGTAGTCGTTGATGATGTACTCACGAACCCGACAGAAGGGTTCGGCGGTGGGTTTATAGATCAGCGCAAACTGACACAAGGGGCGCAGGCGTTCGTCGATGACCTCAAGGCGTCTGGTATCACGGCGACCGAGCTTGACCGGGTACTCCGAGACCTCGGTGTATCTGGTGAGCACATCATCCGGCAATTTGAGTACGGCGATGCGGCCTTGGAAGAGTTGACCGATGAGGTTACGAAGTTCTCCGAGGCGCTCCGCGATGTTGCACTTGATGAACTGTTCGAAGGATTCGGAGGCAGGGAGCGTGAAGATGCGCTACGTCGGCAGTTGAACGACGATACTGCGGAATCGAGCGAACTCCGCGATGCCGTACTCGCGTTGATCGAGTTCGGCGATCTGCCAGAAGACATCAAGAAGGCACTGCTCGCTATCGACTGGGACAATTTAACAGCCGCCGACCTCGACTTCGTCGAGGGGGTCATGCGTGAGATATTCGAAGCGGTGGCCGCTGGCGATCCAAGAGCACTTGAGTGGTTCAAGAATATTCCGGTCGGCTTGATCGAACAGATAATCGGCAATATCGACGGGATCGTTGATGGCCTGCAGGAAGCCGCTGACGCGGCGGGTCCAGACTCGACTTCGTTCCAGGTCTTCCGGGGGATCACGGAACTCACAGGTAACAGGATCGCTGGCCTGCTCGAGACGGATACATACTGGAACCGGATGACCGCGCTCAACTCGCAGGGCATCGCGGAGTTGCTCGGAGCTGGTGGTGATATCGGTGATATCGGCCCGATAAACCCGCGCGAATCGGTTTCACCGCCGACGCTGGAGCAGTTGGAGCAACTCTTTAATGCCTTCAGTGCTGCCGCACGTCCGCAGGTGACCATTGATTCGTTCTCTATTAACTTCGAAATTGACGGCCAACTCGACGACGTAGTTGCATTACGTGCCGGCCAGATCGCCGCTTCTGAGTTCGACCGCGCTCTTGGTGACAACTACCTGGTACAGCGCCGAGCTTTCGGCACACGGCCAACGAGGACAAGCTAAATGGCAGCGCGTGCGCTTATCGTAGACGGGTTCGATATGTCAACCATCGGGCTGATCGTTGACAACAAACTCGACGGGTTCGAAGACGGCCCTGACATTACATGGCCGTCACAGCAGATCCCGCAGAGGATCGACAGTATCGTCACGTCGTCATCGCCAGCCTACCGCGACAGGACGATCACGGTACGCGGTACAGTATTGGGTGCGACCCGCGCAGAGATGCAGACCAACCTTGATATGATCAAGTGGCGGCTGTCGCCTGACGAGGTGCTCGTCCGGTTCGCACACGACGAGACCAGAGAGTACAGGGCACGGGCGAAGCGGACGGCGGTGACACCGATAGCTCCGGCACTGACGCAGCGCGGGTTCGAAGTGAACATCCAATTCGTCTGCAACGATCCACGTAAGTACGCTATCTCTGATACCGTGACAGCGTTCACGACTGCTACTGCGATGGCGCTCGGTACAGCGCCGAGCCATCCTGTCCTCCGTCTGACGGGCGGAACCAACCCTATCGTCATATACAAAGATTCCAGCGCCGTCGAACAAGGCAGGATGGAGTTTACGTGGGCGGGTACGTGGATCGATGTGGATATGCTGAACAGAACGATCATCGACAATGCGAGCGCCAACCAGGCGACTACGCTGACGACCGGCGACTTCTTCACGCTCGATCCACGCGATAGCGATTACGTGACGCCAGCGTGGCCCACACTTGAAGTGTCCGGTGGTGGATCTGGTCAGGCAACGTACAGAAAGAACTACTGGTAGATGTCAACTATCAAGAAGACGCTCGCACGAGTAGAACTCTGGGACGACATCGAGTGTAGCGGTGGCGAACGTCTCCGGTTCTTCGCTGGTGTGATATCAGCAAGCGACAGATACGACCTCGGCGACAACGAGGAACTCACTGTCGTCATCGCACGCGATCAGGCGTATTGGGACGACCTCGCACACGACGCCGTGATCCGCACAGTAGACATAGACGGGAACCACGACGAGTGGCGGATCAGAAGCCTTACCGATGGACACGACACGAACGGTAAGGCCGACGTAACGATACTCTGCGATTCGATCAAGTTCGACCTGGTCAACAACGCAGAGATTATGGAACGGGCCGAGATGGACGGGTCCGCTGCCACGCACTTTGAATATTACGGGCTGACACCGTTACAGCATATCGAAGTGATCCTGTCTTACGCCGAGGACTACTTCACGATCGGGACCGTCCAGACGACCGACCCGGTAGATATGATCTACCACGACGACACGCCGCTGTCCGCACTGGTGGAATTAGCGACGATCACGGACACCGAACTCTCCGTATCGCGTGACGGTACGGCCTCGTATCGGATCGACCTCGTTGATGCGATCAATGCCGGTGGCGATGTACTGGAGATCCGCAACGGCGGTAATCTGATCAGCGCGATGCGGACGACTGACAGCCGTGATATGGGCACCCGCGTATACGTGCGTGGCGGTCAGACGTTCGGCAGGGAAGGCACACTCGCAGGTGCGCGGTGGCCGGTAGCGAGTCAGACTACCGGGACGATCCAGTTCGTCGATGAGATTATGTCGGAGAACGACCAACTCAACGGCTACTACCTGCTCGATAAGGACGGGTTCGCACGCGAGATCACGGATTCTGTCGCGCCGAGTACGGTCGTCACAGCGGTAACGGTCAGCATACCAGACGACTATCGACTGTCACTCAAGCGTCAGTACACGGACCCGATCTCCGGTACGATCATCTACATCGACCTGACGTACCTTGAACTGCCGTCTGCTGTCACAGCGTACGGGGTCAAGTCCGCACTGCTCGAGCGGTCTGATATCCCCGGCATCAACAACTACGTCACCAACCCACTGCTGATCGATTGGGAGGACGCGCACACACCGTCAGGCTACGATGTGATCGGTAACGCGACGATCGACAAGAACACCTCGTCGCTCTACACCCGGCACGGTGGTGCCAGTGCGTATGTACTGGCGCGACCAGGCGACGGAATCGTCACGCAGAATATCAGGATCATACCTACGGAAGCGAACCCGTTCCTGGCCGTACAGGCACAGTTGTTCGTAGCTGATAACGGGATCACGGGTGTCGCGAACGGTCACGTCCGTCTGGAGATCGATGAACTCGTCACCGGCAGAACGTTCCCTCCGTCCGACCAGCCAGCGGAGACGCTCTCTGTGGGTGTGTGGATCGATTCGTTCGGTGCAAACCCTGGCGCTGATGCGGACGATAACTGGTACACCCGGATGATCGAGGCGGCAGCGACCAGTCTCGTGTTCAGAGTCAGGCTGATCTGTGCTGGCGATCCGAACGATACCGATGCGCCAATAGCTGCGTTCTACCTCGACGCGCTCCAGCTCACACGTACACCGTCGTTCACTGAAGTGATCTACGGCGGGTTCGCATCGAACGACCTGTGGAAACTCGGGATGCGTGCGCTCGATGGGTTGAGCACACCTGCAGAGAACTACGACGTGTCCCTTATCGACTTCAAGCGGCTCGACCCCGACGACTACACGGTGAACGATATCGTCATCGGCGGTGATGTCCGTATCGTCGATACACTATCCGACATCGACTTCAGTACGCGCGTCCTCACCATTGAGAGGAATCTGCTGGTCGAGGGCGATACGCAGATAACGGTTGAGAATGTATCAAACGACCTCAGTAGGATACTCGGCGATAGCGGTCGCCGTACACGAGCTGGAGTTGACACGAAAGAGGGTGGAGACGCCAAGTTACCGCCGAGCAGTGACACGAACGTAGGTGCGGGACCAGACGGTGCGAACTGCCCGGAATACGCTGACGAATATTGCAGTGCGGACAGTGCCGGTGCGCTCGACATCCACTCGTATACGCCGATCAATCTTGAGGCGAACTCGATAGCGATCGGCTCCGATATCGCGTGGGGCTACCTGGGCAAGATCACCGCGACTGATGCTGGTACGGGCGGTGAGGCGAACCCTGAAGGCACGATGAAGCGGACGACGATCGGTGCCGTGTTCTATCAGGACGGTTACGATCGCGACAACCTCGACATAGCGAACTTCGTTGACCGCGATGGTACGTGGGAAGTCAAGACGGTATCCGACCCGTCAGGCCGATCATTCAAGGTACTGACCTGTGAGACGCCGCTGTCATACGTCGAATGTGATATGACGGCGATCGGTGATATGGCAGTGTACTACCGCCTGCATTGGGAGCCTGCCTGGCAGAACGCGAGTTGCGTTCAGCAGGACGCGCAGGGCGATCAGATCTCACCTATCGCACGGTTTGAGTACGATGCCACGCAGAAGATCAACTACGGGTACTACATCGACCGTGACTTCTCTGCTGCGACGGCAGCGCCGTGCGGGAACCAGCGCACAGACCAGGACAAGGAAGTCTTCAAGGCCGTCGCTGGCGCTGACACGTCACTGATCGGACCCGAGACATCTAATCACGGACAGACGGAGTACACGACATACGGCGGGTTGATCGCGTTCGATGGTGATGTGCGTGCGACGGGACCGGGTGGCGTCACAGGGTCGTCGGCAGACTCCTCACTCACTGGTCGTACGGGTGTCGCCGGGTTCTCGATGGTACAGGCGCACAACCGCTACAACGGTATCTCGGCTATATCTGTCGTCGAGGGACTCGATATCGTGTGTTCCGGCCTGCCTACCGGGTACTTCTTCGGGTTGAGTGGATCGACTGCCATTGAAGAGTCGAGCGGTACGGCGACCGTCACTATGCCTGCCTCGCTCTACGTGCCGTGGCCGAACGTGCGAGTCTGGGACGGCGACCCGACGCTCAACGGCTCCGTTGCAGGCGCTCAGTATCCGTTCGGCGACAACGTGATTGATTGGGCAGCGCCAGAAACGTCAACTGTACAAGCTACAGCAGCTCCAGCAACAGACGACACATACTTCGCGAACTATGAAGTCAATATCGAAGCGCCGGTCAAGACGGGGTTCTACTACTTCAGAATCGAATTGCAAGTCAATATCGATGGTGGCGGATACCAAGTCGTCGATTCGATCTACCACAGTGGCACGGCGTACTTCGGTGACGGAGCATCTATCAGCGGTCAACTCTCAGGTGTGATCGCTGGTGTCGATACAGATGACACTTGGAAAGTCCTACTTACCGAATGGGGTGCAGCGTCAGGGCATACGATCGAAGGTACGATTGGGCCACTCAGCCACGACTACGCGACCACCGTCATCACAGAGATGGCGAACTTCGCGCCGTCCACTGGCGTGTTCCCAGACGATGTCTACGTCTACGACTCGACCGGCTCACAGACCGACGATTCGGCCGATGCGCTGTTCGCTGCCGTCGATCTACAGTTCTACGATTCTACGGCTGCGCTGATCTCCCAGACGGTTGACGACGGTGTGAAGTTGACCGACTACTCTCGTGGTACGGGCACGACTGTCATCCCGGCGACAACAGCCTGGATCACGCCTGTCGCACGCAGGAAAGCTGCTGGTAAGGGGATCGCGTGCGTCAAGGAGCTGGTAGTGAACCTCGGCACTGTCGCGGCAGAGTTCAGGCCGTGCGACCTCGAAGCGTTAGTAGTAGAGAAATGGCGTGTCCCGATAGGGATGGACCTCGTAGCGCACTATTCGACTGACGACTTCAAGTACCCGAAACCGTACCAGTACGAAGTCGCTGGCACGTCATACGTGTTCAGGAAATTCGACCCTGACGGTGTGTATCTCAAGAGTCGTCAGGTGTGGGACGGTAGCTCCCACCGGAACCATCTTACGATGTTTCCGGGCTACAATTACGAGCACGGTCCAACACACGACGGTGACATCGACGACCAGCCGAACACTGGAGCGAACCCGCACGGTGATTGGGTGTTTGACTACGGGTTCCCGTATGAGGGCATAAGCGGGTGGGGATGGTTCCGACCGGAACTCAGCGACTACGATATTCTCGATCCTGAGAACCCGCTTGCC
>Ga0307380_10008124_pt1 | contig 13509 bp, 10 predicted proteins | sample UN3MG_FD_202239 | JGI IMG/M metagenome (GOLD analysis project Ga0307380, IMG submission 202239) | Soil microbial communities from Risofladan, Vaasa, Finland - UN-3 | ecosystem: Environmental > Terrestrial > Soil > Coastal area > Acid sulfate soil | place: Finland: Risofladan, Vaasa | collected... | reverse complement strand
CGCGGCGCTTGTCGAGACGGCGACATCTCGGCGTGAGGAGCCGATCGCCGCGGCGTCTGATTCTTCGGCGGAGCCTGGTCTTTCCGTGTTGTCAGCCGTCCCGGCGTTCGCGCCGGCCGCCTCGCAGCCGACGGAGTCGATTGACCCGTTGGCGGCGGCATCGTCGTCGGTGGAGGTTTCGCCCGCGGAGGGCGTCTCCTCTCTGTCGGCCGATCTCAGCCTGGACCTGATCGACGTGCTCCGGGCCGCCCGACTCCCCCTGCCGCTGGCGCCCTGACGCCGGCGTCGCACCCGTGCATGGTGCCGGGTGCCTTCATGTTCTGTTGAGCGCACCGCCCTGAGGCGGGGCCCTGGGGGATTTTTCTACCTGCAAGGGGGGCCGGGCCGAGCCGCGGGGCGCCAAGGCCGCAACGACTCGACCGGGACAAACGCCGCCCCGTCGGGTTAAATGGTTGTCCGTCCGGCGACGTGAGTCGATCGGTCGGGTTCTCTTACAGGAGCAGGGTGAGACGATGGCTCGAATCGAAGCAGGGACGTGCGCATCGGCCCTCTGGGTGGCGGCGTTGTGCGGCGGGGTGGTTTTCCGGGCCGAGCCAGCGCGGGCGGAGGTCCCGGCCAGTCCGGAGACGCCTGTGGGGTGGCGCGGGGACGGATCCGGGCGGTTCCCGGAGGCCACGCCCGTCACGGAATGGTCCGGGACGAAGAACGTGGTGTGGAGGACACCCATGCCGGCCTGGAGCCACTCCGAGCCGGTGGTGATGGGCCAGTACGTTCTGGTCACGGCGGAGCCGACGACGCTGCTGTGCATTCGCCGGACGGACGGACGGATCGTCTGGCAGAAGACGCACAACCTGGAGGACACGCTGCCGTCGGGCAAGCGGGCGCAGGTGAAGAAGGACCTGGTCGCGGCGGCGAGGATCCGGAAGGTGAAGCTGGATCCGCTGAAGCGGAGGTTTCGGGAGATCACCCGAAGGCTCCAGACCTCGCCGGAGGACCGGTTTCTCCGGAGCCAGAAGGGCTCGATGCGGCGAAGCATCCAGTCGCTGGAGAAGAAGCTGGCGGGCCTGGAGGAGTACCGTCCCCCGCGGGTTGACTCGGCGATGGGGTACTCGAAGTGCACTCCGGTGACGGACGGTCAGGGCGTTTTCGCGTTGTTCGGCAATGGCGTGGGAGCGGTGTACGACCTGTCGGGCGATCGCAAGTGGATGCGGGTTATCCGTCGTGCGAAGATGCCCTTTGGGTTTTCGATGTCGCCGGTGCTGGCCGGTCGGGCGTTGGTGATGGGGATCGACAAGGAGCTTGTTGCGGTGGACGCCGGCACGGGCGGGGAGTTGTGGCGACGTCCGACGGCCAGGCCGTCCGGGGGGCTGGCGGCGGCGAAGATCGGCGAGGTGCGGGTCGTGGTCACGGCCGAGGGCAGCGTGGTCCGGGCGTCGGACGGGAAGTTCCTGGACCGGACGCGTCGGCCGGCCCGGGTGGCGCTCAGCGCGCCGGTCATCCGGAACGGGGTGTTGTATCTTCTCGGCGCGGGGCAGCAGCTCACGATCGACCTGCTGGTGTCGGACTCGCCGGGGGACGTTCGCCTGAAGAACCTGGCTGCCGGCCGGGCCTTCCAGGGCGTGTACTACACCTCCCCTCTGTACCACGACGGGTGCGTGTTCTTCTGGGACCGCAAGAACGTGCTGAGCGTGGTGGACGCCCGGACGGGGCGGCTGATGCGCTCGAAGCGGATCGGGCTGAGCGGCATGGCGTACTCCTCGCCGACGCTGGGGGGCAAGCACCTTTTCCTGGGCACGGACGACGGCACGATGGCGGTGATCTTGCCGTCGGTGGTACGTGAAGGCGACAGCGCGCTCCGCGTCGACCTGAAAGACGTGGCGCGAAACAAGCTGGAGCCCATGCGGTCCAGCCCCGTGTTCGCGGGGAAGCACATGTACGTGCGCACGTTGAAGAGCCTCTACTGCATCGGCGGCGAGTGAGGCGTTTTCTTGCCTGGGGGCGGCAACCGGAAAGGACAGGCGGGGCGTATGAGAAGCGTAAGGAACGAGACGCGGTTTCTGGCTTGTATTCCGCTGTGCCTGGTCTGGGCCCTTCCGGCGTGGGCGGGCCCGGCCGGCTGGCCCGGCTGGCGGGGCCCGACCGGCGACGGGGTGAGCGACGAGGTCCCGCAGAAGATGCCGGCGGTCCGGCTGGTGTGGAAGAGGCCGATGGCCGGGCGGTGCAGCGCGGGGGTCTCGGCGGCGGAAGGCTACGTTGTGGTCGCCGACCACGCCAAGAAGACGGACCACTACCGCTGCTACATCGCCGAGACGGGCAAGGAGGCCTGGACGTTCTCGGTGGCCAATGCCGCGAAGATGGACTACGGCGCCTCGCCCCGCGCCACGCCGTTGATCTACCGGGGCAAGGTGTACTGCGTCGGGGCGGCGGGCGACGTGCACTGTCTGGGCCTCAAGACGGGCAAGGCGATCTGGGAGAAGCACTACAGGGAGGACTTCGGTGCGGGCCGCCTGCCGGTGTGGGGACACTGCACGGCCCCGGTGATCGTGGACGGCAAGCTGATCCTTCACCCCGGCAAGGTGGTTGCGCTGGAGGCGGCGACGGGCAAGACGGCGTGGACGGGCGAGGCCTCGGGGCCGAACTACTCGACCTTCGTGGTGGGCACGTTCGGCGGCGTGAAGCAGCTCATCGGCTACGACGCCAAGAGCCTGGCGGCGTGGGATGCCCGGACGGGCCAGCGCGTGTGGGAGCTGGAGGCGGACAACTCCAAGGGGTACATCGTCCCGGGGGTGGTGGTTCTGGGCAAGAAGCTTCTGGTGGCCACCGAGGACGAGGACGCCCGCCTGTACGGCTTCGACAAGAAGGGCAAGCTGATCGGCAAGCCCGAGGCGGAGAACGAGGACCTGGCCCCCGAGATGGCCACGCCGACCGTGCAGGGAGACCTGGTGCTGGGCATCTGCGAAGGCCTCGTGTGCCTGGACCCCGCGAACAAGCTGAAGACGCTCTGGATCCACGAGAAGGAGGATGCCTTCTACGGGCTGTCGCACATCGTTTCGGCGAAGGACCGGGCGCTGGTGTTCGGCGCGAACGGCACGATGGTGTTGGTGAAGGCGGACCGGAAGAAGTGCACGGTGCTCGGCAAGACGAAGCTGTGCAGGAACACGTGGTCGCACCCGGCCCTGACAGGCGGGAGAGTCTACCTGCGAGACGAGAAGCTGCTGTACTGCTACGAGCTGAAGGCCGGAGGCGCCGGCAAGGCATCGAAGTAGGCGTTGGGAGCGGCTTTGGGGGTGAGTCGGCCGCCAAAGGCCTTGACGCGTGGGGGAGGCGGGGATACACTCTGCGACTTGCCCTGACGGGAAGATATGCGATGGAAGAAGCGATTGCCAAAGCCAGGACGCTCGTCGAGGCGCTGGGGTACATTCAGCGCTTCGCCGAGAAGATCGTCGTGATCAAGATGGGCGGCTCGATCATGGACAGCGAGCAGGCCCTGGCGGACATGCTCACCGACGTGGTGTTCATGAACGCCGTCGGCATGCGCCCGGTGATCGTGCACGGCGGGGGCAAGGCCATCAGCAGCGCGATGGAGCAGCGGGGGCTGGAGGTCCAGTTCGTCCAGGGGCGGCGTTACACGGACCAGCGCACGCTCACCGTGGTGGAGCACGTCCTGTGCGGCGAGGTCAACCGGCACATTGTGACGCTGATCGAGGAGCGGGGTTCGACCGCGATGGGCCTGCACACGCTGGCCAGCAGCGTGCTGTTCGGCGAGAAGCTCTTCCTGGAAGAGGACGGGCGAAGGATCGACCTGGGTTTTGTGGGCCGGGTCACGAGCGTCAACGCCCGGCTGACGCGGCTTCTGTGCGACTCCAACACGATTCCGGTGATTGCGCCGCTGGCGCGGGACAAGACGGGCGCGCGGCTGAACTGCAACGCCGACACGGCCGCGGGGGAGGTGGCCGCGGCGCTGAAGGCCGAGAAGCTCGTGGTGGTCTCCGACACGCACGGCATTCGCCGCGACCCGGACGATCCCGACAGCATGGCCGGGTCGCTCCGCGAGGAGGAGATCCGCGAGATGATCGCCTCCGGCGTGATTTCCGGCGGCATGCTGCCGAAGGTGGACGCGTGCCTTCGGGCCCTGTCGGCCGGGGTGCGGCGGGCGCACATCATCGACGGCCGGTTCGGGCATTCGCTGCTGCTGGAGATCTTCTCCGACCGCGGGTTCGGCACGCTCATCCAGCGGTGATTCTCCGAGTCGGCAAGCTTCCCACGAACAGGTGAACCCGGAATGAAGGACTTCATTGAGATCGGAGACCTCACGGGCGAGCAGATCCGCCGCCTGTTGGACCGGGCCGTGGCGGACAAGGCCCGGTTCCGCGCGGGCGACCTGCCGGCGACGCTGGCCCGGAAGACGCTGGCGATGATCTTCGAGAAGCCCAGCCTGCGGACGCGTGTGAGCTTCGAGACGGCCATGACGCAGTTGGGCGGCCACGCGCTGTACCTCGCGCCGGCGGACATCGGCCTGGGCACGCGCGAGCCCGTCCAGGACGTCGCCCGCGTGCTGGCGGGCATGTGCGACGGGATCATGGCCAGGACGTTCAGCCACGCGGTGGTCCGCCGGCTGGCCGAGCACGCCGACGTGCCCGTCATCAACGCCCTGACGGACTACAGCCATCCCTGCCAGGCGATGGCGGACCTGATGACCGCCCTGGAGCACTTCGGCAGCCTGGCCGGCAGGACGCTGACCTTCGTGGGCGACGGGAACAACGTGGCCCGCAGCCTCGCCATGGCGTGCGCGAAGAGCGACATGAGCTTCGTGCTCGCCTCGCCGGAGGAGTTCCGGCTGACCGACGAATTCGTCGCGGCCTTGCCGGAGGGGGCACGCTGCCGGTGGACGCCCGACGTCGCCGACGCGGCCGCCGGAGCCGACATCCTCTACACCGACACCTGGACCTCCATGGGCCAGGAGGCCGAGAAGCAGCAGCGCCTGGAGGCCTTCGCGGGCTACCAGATCGACGCCAAGCTCCTGTCCGCCGCGCCCGGCCACGCCATCGTCATGCACTGTCTGCCCGCCTACCGCGGCTGCGAGATCACCGACGAAGTCTTCGAAGCCCACGCCGGAACCATCCTTGCCGAGGCGGAGAACCGCCTCCACTTCCAGCGAAGTCTGCTGAACGTCCTGATCGGCGAGGGCGGCATTCCGTAGGCCCGCGTGAGCGAAACGCCCCTCGGGGGGGCGCCTTGGAAAGAGCACGTCGGGGAAAAACCTTTTGGCAAGGCAATCGGAGGGCGAGTAGGCTTATCTTCGCGTTTGGCTCGTTCCGATACACCATTCATGGATAGAAGACATGTAACGAAAGGGCCAGCATGGTTTCCGAACGATCACATCCGAGGCCAAGTCGAGTGTTGGCTTGTCTCCTCGCCGCCGGGCTGAGTCTGGCGGGGGCGGTCGGCGTGGCGCAGGCCCAGGACGACGGGCGGCGCGTCTACGACGAGCAGCTTCGCGTGCAGTTGGATCGGCGGTGGGCCGAGGCGCGCGAGATCGGCCTGGACGCCGGCGGATGGTTCAGCTTCGCGCTGTTCCACTACGACGACGCCGGCGCGCGAAGGGAGCGGGTGCTGCGGCAGTACCAGCTTCGCGGCTGGGGCAGCGCCAACATCCAGGGAGTGCACCAGTTCTACGTCCGCGGGCTCCTGGGCTACGACGACTGGAACGCGGGGCTGAACCCCGTGGAGGAGCACGGCGACCAGTACTCGGGCTTCGAGATTGAGCGTGCCTGGTACCAGTTCGACCTCGGCCGGATGCTGCGAAACCAGACGGGCAAGGCCTCGCCGCTGGGACTCCGGGTCAAGGCCGGCCGGGCGTTCGCGGAGATCGGCACGGGGTTCGTGCTGTCGACGCCGCTGGACATGGTCCAGTTCGACGCGTCGCTGGGGAACTGGAAGCTGATGGCCCTGTTGGGCAAGACGATCCACAAGACGCGGAACCTGGACGACTCGTCGGCGGTGTTCGATCATCAGCGCCGCTGCCTGTGGGGCGCCCAGTTGACGTACACGGGCTTCGACCAGCATCGCCCGTTCGCGTACTTCCTGGACAACCACGACCAGACGAAGGCCGACCCGTTCGAGTCGTCCCAGGCCTACGGGTATTCCTCCCGCTACGTCGCCGTGGGCAGCGAGGGCACGCTGCTGCTGCCGAACCTGCGTTACCAGGCGGAGGCCGTCGGGGAGTTCGGCAAGAACTACTCGCGCGGGGTGACCGACGGGCGGGACAGCATTTGCGCGATGGCGACGGACTTCCTGCTGGAGTACCTTTTCCAGGTGCCCACGCATCCGCGGATCAGCTTCGAGCACATCTGGGCCAGCGGCGACGACGACCGCCAGATGAGCGCGACGGCCACCGTCCTGGGCAACGAGCCGGGAACCAACGACAACGCGTTCAACGCGTTCGGTTTCCGGGACGTGGGCCTGGCGTTCTCGCCCCGCATCTCCAACCTGCACGTCCACGCGCTCGGCGGGAGCCTCTACCCGCTGGAGAAGCACAAGGTTTTCAAGAGAATGGAGGTCGGCACGAAGGTCTTCTTCTACCACAAGTCCTCCTCGGGCCCCATCAGCGACACGACGACCACGAGCGACACGCGCTGGCTCGGGTGGGAGTGGGACGTCTACTGCAACTGGCGGTTGACGTCGGACCTGAGCTGGACGATCCGCTACGGCGCCTTCATGCCCGGCGGGGCCTTCGCGGACAACTCGTGCAGGCAGTTTCTGATGACGGCCATCAACCTGAGTTTCTAGACGGGAAGCAGCCATGCGACAGAAAGGTAGAAGGGCGACGGGTCTTCTGGCGGCGGTCGTTCTGGCCGGCGTGGCGGGCTGCACGCCCGAGACTCTGCGCATCGACGGCACCGAGGCGAAGCTGCCACCGAACGAGGGCTCCCCGGGCTTTCTCGATCGGCTGGCCTCTCTGCCGACGGTCTCGGAGAACGACGCGTGCCGCGGGATGCTGCTGCTTCTGGACGGCCAGGACAAGGCGGCCTCGTTCCGCCAGCGTGCCGACAAGCTGGCCGCCCGAGGTGTCCTCCAGGGCAACTGGCGCTGCGGCGCGGTCCGTCCGATCACTCGCGGCAGGCTGGCGTACATGATCTGCCGGGCGTGCGAGATTCGCGGCGGCGTCATCATGCACCTCACCGGGCCGTCACAGCGGTACTGTCTGAGAGAGCTCCAGTCTCTCCGGATGATGGCCAGCGGCTCGGTCAGGGGGCATGTCACCGGGATGGAGTTCGTCGCCGTGCTGAGTCGGGCGGACATTTACAGGCGAACCGGCGAGCTTCCTGCTATAATGGAGGCGACCAGTGGAGGACAATGAGATGCCTAGGTATAGACTCGTTGTGAGTGTGCTCGTTCTGTTGGCCGCCTCCGCGCTGGCCGGTCCGCCGGCCGCGAAGAAGGCGGTCCCCAAGGCGCCGGCTGCGCTGAAGGCGACGGTGGTCTCCGTGTCCGGCCCGGCCCAGAAGATGGTCGTGACCAACGGCAGGAAGTGGGAGGCGCTGAAGGCGGGCGAGAAGCTCAGCGAACTGACGGTGATCCGCACGGGCCTGGGCGCGAAGGTCGTCCTGAATCTGGCCGACCGGGGCGAGATCGTCGTCAACAACGCCACGAAGATCGGCATCCGCGAGCTGCGGCAGAAGGGCGATGAGGTCAAGGCGCAGTTGGGCCTGAAATACGGCACGATGCGTGCGAGCGTGGAGGCCGGGCGGGGCAAGAGCGACTTCCGGATCTCCACGCCGGTGGCCACCCTGTCCGTTCGCGGCTCGGAGGCCAACGTCGGCTTCATGGTGGACTCCGCCAGGATGCTCGACGCCAAGGCGGGTGTCTGGCGGGTCCTCCGCACGCTGGCCCTCGCCGAGACCCGGCAGGACATCGCCGAGCGGATCGTCCAAGGCGGCCAGTTGGCCAACTCGACCCCGGAAATCCCAATCACGATCGCCCTCCAGCAGCGTGCCTCGCAGATGTTCGATACGTTCGGCGTGACCTTCACGGAGCAGAAGACGCTGATTCAGAACCAGACGGGCAGCCGGGCGAACAACACCCCGTCCGGCGGAACGACCACCCCGACCGCGCCCACGAGCATCGTGCTCCCCCCCGAGGAGGACAACTGGCCCTGGCCGCTCAGGCCGTGATGGGCCCGCGACGACCGCGGCCTTTCTGGGATCGCACCATCAGGTTGCACAGAATAGGGGGAGGGTTTGCGCTCGCAGAACGCGGCCGGCAAGCCGGCCCGCTTCACGGGGAGGATTGAGGAAGGTCCGGCTCAGCCTTTCCGCCTTCTCCTGACGATCCACGGCAGGGCCGCGACGAGCAGGCCCAGGCTGGCCGGCTCGGGAATCAGGCTGAGCGTGAAGGGGTGCTCCTGCTGGCCCCCCGTGCCCGTGGTCTGGAGCCAGACCGTATAGTCACCCAGCCCGATCATCGGACTGAAGAGGGCCTCGAAACTGATCGCCTGTACGGCGCCGATGGCATCGTCGTACTCGCCGTCGCCATCCAGGTCCCACAGCCACGACACCGTCTGGGGATCGGCCGCCGAGTTGCCGTCGAGGTTCACCCACTGCCCGGAGGCCAGTTCCCACCTTCCGGGCCCCCCGATCACGGGAACGAAATCTGCGCCCAGGAACAACTGGACGTACAACAGGTTCTCTGCAAGCTCGTCGGGGGGCAGCCCGGTGCCCGGAGGGCCGACCTCGCCGACAAACAGGAACATGCTCTCCTGCGCGCTGATGGAGATCTGCGGGAACCCCAGGAGGATCACGCCGCCGTCGCCGAGGCTCACCCATCCGTGGGAGTTCACCACGGAGGCCGGCGGGTTGGTGAAGTCGGGCGCGCCGTCCCGCAGGTGCAGCGTGGCGGTGGCCTCGTTGAGCGAGCCGTCGGCCTCCAGGCCGAACAGCGGGCCGGGGTACGGCGGACAGTACGGCCCGCCCCCACCCGGGAACGGCCGCGCAACGCCCGGGGTGACGTCCACGAAGGGCTTCCCCAGCGGGAAGATCCGGTCGTTGTCCGTCGCGAGGTCGCCGTCGCGGTCGAAGAAGACACAGTCCAGATCGAATCCGGAGAAGATCTCGCCGGTGGACGGCTCCCAGTTCGGATCGTCCGCGATGGTGACCGTGTCGATGCTCCCGGAGTCGAATCCGGTGAGGTCGGCGCGCAGCATGGCCGTCTTGCCGACCTGGCCGTGGTACTGCATGCTCAACTGAAGCTGCGCGATATCCGCCCGTGCAGCCAGGGGTACACCCAAAGCGACTACTGCCAACGCAATCCAGCGCGAGGCCTTCATGGCGTCTTTCCTCCATTCGGATCCGCGGATGTAGACCCAGCCGTTGCGCCGGCCTGTGTGAGAGTAGAGAACTCTCGTCGCCAACGCTCGACAAGTGAACACCATTCCTTCTTGTCAGATGAGCGCACAGATTCGAGGGAAGGGATGTTGAGCATCCCTCGATCGCTTCATAGTCCCTATCTTACCCCCAATCCTGTTTTTGTCAATAGCTCGTTTGGGCAAATCGGGCGGTTTCTCGCCCCGTCGGCCGGCCACGCCCGAACCGGGGGGCCCGCAGGGGCTTGTGATTGCCACGGCCCGGGCGGTACACTCCCGGCATGGCCAAGCGGCCGACCAAGACATCCCGGATGGTTCCCGCGCTGCTGGTCGGCCTGGCCGCCACGGTGCTCATCGCCGCCTGCCATCTCTTCGGTCTCGACGGCAGGACGGAGCTGCTGGCGCTGGACGTGCGGTTTCGCTACTTCTCGTCGGCTCCGCGGAACGACGACATCGTGATCGTCGAGATCGACGACCGCAGCCTGAAGGAGCTCGGCCGCTGGCCCTGGCCGAGGGAGATTCTCGCCGGCATCGTGGAGACGCTCCAGGAGTGCGGCGCGAGGGCCATCGCACTCGACATCATCATGCCGGAGCCCCAGAAGCCGCGCTACGTCTCGGCCGAGAGCGACATCTACGACCCGGACACGGCCCCGCTGATCGGCACGCCCAATCCGCACCCCGTATTCGACGATGCCTGCTTCGAGGACGCCCTGGGCAAGGGACGAGTCCTGCTGCCGATGCACCTGGACTTCGGGAGCACGGATCTCGGCTCGGATGAGGCCCTGGATGCAGGGATCCGCAAGGTCCTTCGAGCCGACCCCAACGCCGACTTCCGCTCCGTCCTCCGGGACGTGCTGCCCGATCTGCCCCCGGCGACCAGGACACCCGAGATGGAGCGGGCGGCGCGGTTGTATTGGCGGAATCGGGCCCTTCACTCGCTGAGGCGTTTCGTGATTCCCCCCGGCCGGGCCCGGGGCTACCCCGCCCGGTCGGGCGTCGCGGCCCCGCCCCTGGTCCGCTTCGCCGCCCTGTGCCGCGGCAGCGGCTTCGTGGCCTTCGTGCCGGAGCAGGACGGCACGGTCAGGCGGATGCCGCTGCTGGCCAGGTCGGGCGAGGATATCTACCCCCAGTTCGCCCTCGTGTTGGCCTCCGAGCGGCTCACCGGCGGGAAGCGTCCCGAGATTCGCGCCGACGCCTCCGAGGTCCGGATCGGCCTTCCCGGCGGCGCGGAGCACGCGATCCCGGTGGACGATCGGGGCAGGATGCTGATCAACTGGGCGCCGGGCCGGGGCAGCTTCCCGAGCGAATCGGCGGCCCGGATGGCCTCCGTCTGGCAGCTCCGCAAGCGGATCCGGCGGAACCGGCGTTACTCGCTGCTGACCGACCTGGCGCTGGCCCAGCAACTCAAACAGACCGACCTGCTGAAGCTCTTCGCCAAGGTGGACGCCCTGTACGGGCAGCGTACGCGGGAGCAGACGGCCCGACAGCGTGCGGCCCTGTACGACCCGGGGAAGGCCGCCCCCCCTTCGGGAGCGACCCTTGCCGCCGAGGAGGCCATCGAGCGACAGATCGAGGACGCCGTCAAGGGCCTCCTGGAGGACCTCGACTTCCTCGTGGGGGCCAAGCCCAGGGAGGACCCGCAGCGCCGGGCCATCGAGCAACTGGCTGCCAAGCACGCCGAACTTGCCGCCGCCAACGCGCAGCACCGCCGGGACATCGCCGAGAAGTACGACTCGATCCGACACCGGGTGAAGGGCAAGATCTGCATCATCGGCTCGACCTCGACGGGGGCCGCGGACTTCGTGCCGACGCCCGTTCGCCCGAGAATGCCCGGCGTCAAGGTGCACGCGAACATCTTCAACACCATCGCGTCCGGGGCCTTCGTGACCGAGGCGCACCCGGCGGTCAACCTGGCGGCGATCCTGCTGGCCGGGGCGCTGGTGTCGCTGCTCGGGGCCCGCCTTCCGGTCCTTCGCGCCGGCGTGTTGGGGATCGTGCTGGCGGGGGCCTACACCGGGGCGAACCTGTGGGTCGTCTTCGCCGTCCTGCGGTGCTGGCTGGTCCTGGTCGCCCCGATCGCGGCGATGGCGGCCAGCTTCCTGGTCGTGACCGCCTACCGACAGATCACCGAGGAGCGGGCCAAGCGGCACATTCGGAACCTGTTCGCCCACGCCCTGTCGCCGGCGCTGGTGGACCGGCTGATCGAGGACCCCTCGTTGGCGCGGGTCGGCGGGGAGAGGCGCGTGTTGAGCTGCTTCTTCTCGGACCTGGCGCACTTCACGCCGCTGGCCGAGCGCCTGGGCGAGCAAGGCACGGTCGGCCTGCTGAACCGGTACTTCGACCGCATGACGGAGGTCATCCAGACGCAATGCGGCGGGTATCTGAACAAGTTCCTCGGCGACGGGATCATCGGCTTCTTCGGCGCACCGGTCGTGCAGGCAGACCACGCTCGGCGGGCGCTGGCCGCCGCCGTCGCCTGCCAGGCCGAGCTGGTCCCGCTCAACGAGTCCCTCCGGGAGGAGTTCGGCGACTGGGTCGAGCTGTCCTGCCGCATCGGGATCGCCACGGGGCCCGTCATGGTGGGCAATTGCGGCTCGACGCAGCGGATGGACTACACGGCCATCGGCAACTGCGTGAACCTGGCCAGCCGGCTGGAATCGGCGAACAAGCAGTTCGCCACCCGGGTTCTCGTGGACGACGAGGCATGGCGCCAGGGCGACGACGGGTCGCTGCTGGCCCGGCCGCTCGGGAAGATCCTCGTCGTCGGCAAGACCGAGCCGGTGGCGGTGTGGCACGTCCTGGGGCTCCTGACGACGGCCTCGGAGGCCTCCCGCCTGGGCGCGGCGGACTTCTCGCGAGGCGTGGCGCTGTTCGAGCGGCGCGGCTTCGCCGAGGCCCTCCGGGCCTTCCAGGCCGTCCTGGAGAAGCTGCCCGGCGACGGCCCGAGCCGGTTCCACGCCGCCCTGTGCCGGCAGTATCTCGCGAACCCACCGGGCGAGGACTGGAACGGGGCCATCCAGTTGACCGAGAAGTGACCTGCGCCGGCGCGCCGCCGGCCGATCGGCGGGCCGGCGAACTTTCCGTTCATTCCCCCCTCGCCGCACGATACACTATGCCCATGCCACAGACGAGGCGACATGACGGGCGTCGGCCGGGCGAGCTTCGTCCGGTGACCATCACGCCGGGCTTCGTTCGGACGGCGGACGGATCGAGCCTGATCGAGCTCGGCCAGACGCGCGTGATCTGCACGGCCAGCATCGTCGAGGGCGTGCCCCGTTGGCGGGCCGGCAGCGGGCTGGGCTGGCTGACGGCGGAATACGGGATGCTGCCGGCCTCGACGAGCACTCGGAAGGCCCGGCCCGTCCATCGCCCCGACAGCCGATCCGTGGAGATTCAGCGTCTGATCGGGCGCGTGCTGCGCAGCGTCGTGCGGCCGGAGAAGCTCGACGAGAAGACCCTCTACCTCGACTGCGACGTGCTCGAGGCCGACGGAGGCACGCGAACCGCCGCCATCACGGGAGCCTACGTCGCCCTTGCCCTTGCGGCGGCCCGGGGAGTCCAACGGCAGGTGCTCCCGCGGGGCGTCGTCCGCGGGTCCGCGGCCGCCGTGTCCGTCGGCATCCTCGACGGGCGGGCCGTGCTCGATCTGGACTACGTCGAAGACGCCGCCGCCGCGGTCGATATGAACGTCGCCATGACCGGCGACGGGAAGTTCCTGGAACTCCAGGGCACCAGCGAAGGGAAGGCCTTCGACGCCGAGGAGCTCCAGGAGATGTTGCGGCTGGCCCGCCGAGGAATCCGCAGATTGCGTCAAGCCCAGAAGCGGGCCCTTGCCGATGGGTTGAAGGAATGAGAGCAAACCGATTCATGCTGTGCCTGGCCCTGCTGGCCGGCTGGTTCCCGTCCGGCTGCCGGGAGGCCGCCCCCTCGCGTCCGAAGCCCAGGGCATGGTGGGATCAGAACGCCACGACCCCCACCCCCCAGCCGGCGAGCCCGACGCGGGCCGAGGAGAGCAAGAACCTGCTGGCGGGCCTCTTCGGGCCGTCGCCCAGCTCCGGCGGCGCGAAGGACGGCAACTATACCATTCTGCTGAGCGTCTGCCGGGGGCCCGGCTCGCACGTCAAGCAGGCCAAGTACTACAAGGAGGC
>Ga0307380_10008123_pt1 | contig 13509 bp, 14 predicted proteins | sample UN3MG_FD_202239 | JGI IMG/M metagenome (GOLD analysis project Ga0307380, IMG submission 202239) | Soil microbial communities from Risofladan, Vaasa, Finland - UN-3 | ecosystem: Environmental > Terrestrial > Soil > Coastal area > Acid sulfate soil | place: Finland: Risofladan, Vaasa | collected... | reverse complement strand
CCGACCGTTGTCCAGTGGGCAACCCAGGGTGGAATGCAGTTGCACTTCAAGGTCATGGCGATCATGATCCCACGTTTGAGGTGGACGCAAACACTTCAGTCAGGTGTAGCAGTAATTTCCTAATAGCCAGTTATTAGGAAAAATGTTGGAGCCCCCTTCGGGGGGCCCAACCCACAATAGGAGAAGTATCGTGGTTTACAAAGCAGATAAAGCACCCAAGAATGAAGGTGTACAACGTGTTGTAATGGGACCGAAATCTATTTGGGTCCCAAATGAATTTGGTGGTCGCAGGCTCGCTGAGATTGGTGAAACGATCACTGTGTCTCAGAAGACTGCTAATACCTTCAAGGATCGTTTGAAAAGTGTTGCCGTAGCTAAGGCTGAGGCTGACGTAGCTGTAGCTGAAGCTTCCGCCTTAGACGAAGGCGAAGGCGAAGACTCCTAAAGGAGACTGACGTGGCAGATGCAAGAGTATCGGCATTAGAAGTAAGGGAAATCGTCACTAGTGCAGCCGACGATGATACCATCCTAGGCAGCTTTGTCGATACAGCCCATTTGCTTGTTGATACGTACCTCATAGGAGGTACGTGCCAACACAGTGACGAAATCCTCAAGAAGATCGAATTGTACCTCGCAGCACATTTCGCCTCTCTTAGTGCGGGCGAAGGTACCATACGTTATGCTAAAGTAGGTGATGCTGCAGAATCCTACGACACAGATCATTTAGGTGATGGTCTTAGAAGTACTCGTTACGGGCAAACAGCTATCATGTTAGATACTTGTGGGATCCTAGCTAATATGGCTAGTGCTGGCTTGAAAGCCGAATTTAGGGTTGTGTGATGGACCCCACCAAATACTTCCTCCACGATGTCACACACTGGACTGTAACAGGGTCCGATGGGTTTGGTGGGTTCCTCTACAGCGCCCCCGTGCTATACAAAGGCCGTTGGGAAGATACGGCGATACAATTCCGTACAGCCAAAGGTGAAGAAGAAACATCCAACACTGTTGTGTACCTTCCAGAAGCTGTAGACATCGGTGATTACCTTGCTGAAGGTGATCAGACAGCAACAACAAATCCTACCACCATTGATGGGCATAGAGTGCGTCAACGGCACAGTACCACAGATTTACGTAACTTGTCTGTCTTACATAAGGCGTTTCTCTAATGACCGTGTTCAATATCACCATTGGGCGCGTAAGAGCTAATAGACGTGTAATATCACCGTCTGAGGCACGCTATGTAGAAAGCATGCGAGAGCAAGCTGAAGAATTATCGGGGGCAATACAAGCGGTTATTGATCGTTTCCCTACAGCCACGCGAGAAGCAATCAAAGAGGGTCTTGATCCCATATATGACTTATCTCAAGAATATTGCCCCGTAGGGGAAACGGAGAATTTGATTAATTCAGCGTTCATGGAAGATCGTGATAGGGCCGTGGGACCTATGGTCGTAATTGGTTATGCAAAGCATGGGAAGCCCCATTACGCGGCCATTGTACATGAACGCACATGGGTTAAGCACGCGGGGGCTAGAGCTAGTGGCGCTAGAGCTAAGAGTGCCAAATTCCTTGAGCGTGCTGTGAATGAAAGGATCCATATATTTAAGGCCACCATTGAAGAGTTGGTTGCTAAGCAACTTAATAAGGGTAGACGCACAGGCTTTTCAGCAGGGAAGGTAAGGTAATGGCAGAGTATCCTGCATCAGTTGGTGCAAAAAGCTTGCTAACTGCACATGCGGCTATTTCTGGCTACACTATTGAAATCGGAGCAATGCCCGACACACCAGATAAAGTTATTTATATTGCAGATACAGGTGGACAGGCCCCTAACCCTAAGTGGCTTCTAGATTTCCCTTCACTGCAGGTAATAGTAAGGGGTGCTGTGGGTACATACCTAACGACATTTGTGGAAGCGAAAGCAGTTAAGGACCTATTGTTGGGGGATTATTCACAAAATCTTAATGGCGATCGTTGGGTATCAATTACTATGAATGGCGATCTTGGCTTTATCGGGCGGGACGAGGATGACCGTCCTATGTTTTCAATGAACTTTGCACTAATCATCGAGCCCCAGTCTGCGACAAACAGTAACAGGCTTGCTTTATAATGTAAGGAGACAGTAATGGCTAAATCAATTAAAATTTCAACAGACGATGTGACCTACGTCACGCTTCCGGGCTCGCAAGGCGAATTTAGCGCAGATGGCGAGGCTATTGAAGACACGATCCTGGGACAATCGTTCACGTCCATGGATACCGGTCTTACTTCCTGGAGTGTCAGTTCTGACGCTATTTGGAAAGGGGCTGCAGGTTATATTGCAAACCTCATGTCGGTTGGTACGCCTACAGCCGCCACGGGTGAAGCAACAACGCTGGTATCAGGTAAAACGTATCAGATCGATGCAACAGCCAAAGAGATCTGGGATCGTACCGCTACGGTTACGGTTTACGATAATGCCGTCGACCACACTGCAGACGTTGCTAATGTCGACTACCTCTTCGGTCAGGTAACTTTTGACACTGGTTACTCAGTAACAGGCCCAATTACAGTAGATGTGGAATATTTCCCCATCGCGGTAATCGGGTGCGCACAGAGCTACACGCTCACCATGACGGCTAATACTATTGATAATACCTGCTTTAACACTGCGCAGGCTAATGGTGGTCGTCGTACATACGATGCGGGTCTGCGCACTGTGAGCTTCGAAATCCAGGGCGTTTATTCTCCCACAGAGGATTGGAAGACTGAAGTTCAAGCACGTACTGAGATCATCATTGAAGTGGATCCCGCTGGTGATGGGCTGTCCGTAGCACGAGGCTTCTTCAAGCTTGCTACTCAGAGTCAATCAGGTGCAGTAGGTGCCCTGGAAGAAGAAAGTCTTACCTTCAACCTGTATGTACCAACAGAGTCTACCAACCCAGAGGTAGAGATACCCTTCGGTTGGAAGCACGAAGCTGGTACTACACTCAATGCAGGATGCCGTATGATACTAGATTCCTGGGAACAGGAATTGAATACATACTATATGAACTATCTGCCTTCCGGTACTCCTGGTCAATCGCCATTGGATGGAGTATCAGGGCAGTTCGTTGTAACTGACGCGTCACTTAGTGGCGATTTAAGCAGCATGAATGTCTTCCAGGCATCAATGCAAGGTACGGGAGCATTCACAGTAATCTAAACTAAACCAGTGGGTGGCGTAACAACCACCCACTATCTTACCACCAGCAATAGGCGAATTACCATGACATCAGAAGCACGCAATAAACTACGGACTAAGCTCCTCTCCAGCCATAAGGCCAAATCTACGACAATAGAGGTGTTTGGTGGAGAAGTTGAAGTCCGCCAACCCACCTTGGCTACTATCCTAGCTGCTAACGAAACTACTGATATGAAGGTGCGTAGTGTCGACATGATCATTGAGTATACCTATGTACCGGGTACTAACGAACATGTTTTCGAGAAAGCAGATAGGGATGCAATTCTTGCATGGCCCTTTGGTGAGGACCTTATCGCATTACAAACCGCGATCAGCACTATGACAGGTATTGACATTGAAGCCGCAGAGGAGGACTTGCTGACCAGCCCTTTAAAAGAGCAGCAGTAGCGTATGGACTAGAAATAGGGAAATACCTACACGAAGTGCTGAATGAAGCGACAGTAGATGACATCACTTATTTTCTGGCTCATAGGCGCTTGGAGAACAAGGAAGCGAAACGAGCACAAAGTAAGGTAGATGCTCGTAGGTCTAAACCGGGACGTGTACGGGGGTAACATCTTATGATGAAGATCGAATTTGGCATTGGTGCCGACCTGTCTGGTATTAAAAATGCCATTGCCATGCTTGACAAATTGTCAAGTAAAGTTGTTACCACCGCTACACGGATGAAGGATGCGGAGAAAGAAAAACAAAAGGTATATTTAAGGCAGGAAACCGCACTTAAGAACGCCATCCAAAAGACTATAGAGCTCACTACCGAGATGAAGCGTCTCGGTATGTCCCAAAGTTCTATCAAGCACGTAGCTCAGCGGCTTGAGGAATTCTCTGAATCTGCCACTAAAGCAGGTAGGAACGTACAAACACTTGCTCGAGAACAACAGGCGTTCAATAGCACACTTACTAATGCTCGTTCCAGCATGAAGAGCTTCAAGGCTGGTTTGGGCGAGACAACACATTCTGGCGATAAGGCTAAGGATGCAATGCACGCGCTCACTAACAAGATGCGCAATCTGGAATCAGCTGCTGTACTAGCAGTCGGTCCCTTATCCGGCATTGGTGCCCGTATTAGATCTCTTGGCGCCATCATGGGTCGTGCATCTTGGCAGACTGCTGCATACATTGGTGTTCTCGTTGGTGTGGTAGTAATTCTTGGTAAATTGGCTCAGGCAGCTGTACGCGCCAATCAATCGTATGAAAAGTCGATGGCCCGTTTATATGCCGCTACGGGGAATGTAAAAGCAGCAGGTGAAGAGTACCAATTTATTGTTAAAACCGCCCGACAGCTCGGTCTACGCATTGACGTACTCGCTGAATCCTATTCCAAGTTTGCTGCCGCAGCCAAGACGACACAATTGGAAGGCAAAGGCGTAAGAGACATGTTCCTAGCCACGTCAAAGGCTGCAGCATCCTTACGTCTCGACCCCCAAGAAGTGGGCGGCATTTTTAAAGCCTTGGAACAGATGATATCCAAAGGACAAATCCAAGCAGAAGAAATGAGGGGGCAGTTTGGTGAGCGTCTCCCTGGTGCATTTAAGTTAGCAGCTGACTCCATGAAAATGTCCACCCGTGAGATGGGTGAAGCCATGAAGAAGGGCTTACTTACTGCTGAAGAAGTGTTCCCCAAGATTGCAGTAGCTATGGAAGCGTTATATGGCGAGTCGGCCATGAAGAACGCACAGAGCTACCAGGGTACCATGAATAACATGATAAATGCATGGGACCAATTTGCCTTAGCCTTTGATAAAACGAGTAAGACATCCAGAGGCGCCATCCTAGCCATGAACATGGTAACTGTGGCTCTAGACACCATGAGGACGTCACTTAAGCCTCTCTTCATGACTCTTGGCATAACAATGACATTGTTAGCAGCCAATAAGTGGATTTTATCAGGTAATGCTATATTATTCGTTGCCAATGCCATTAGACTGGCAGCAGTCAACATGGGGTTGCTTAATGCCGCGATACTATTGAATCCAGCAGGTGCAGCATTACAGACAATTGTCAAGGTTGGCACCTATATTGCGACAGCTGCAGCTGCATATTTCGCATTTGATTATTGGACATCGCAAGCAGCTGGTGCAGTCGAAGATATGAACGCGGAACTCGAGTATCAGGCACAACTCCTTGCGGCTGAGACTCTGACAAAATCACTACAAAAGTACATGGATTCTATAGACGACTATATAGATTCCCTTGTGCACCTTAAAGCGGCACGTGAAGCCATAGATGATGGGGTTGATCCAGCCTTTGCTATGTTGCGTTATGCTGAGGCTGTCAAACTTGCAAAAGCATCTGACGATGAACTATATGCAATCACAACGCGTCTAAGTGGCGAATTGGGTATGGTTCTCACACCCAGCATTATGGGTGCTGCTACTGGTTTCGCATTCCTAGCCGAAGATATACGTGTCATACAGGAGGAAATACAGAAGATCATTGACCTCCCCAACGTCTTTAAGGACATAAGAGATCAAATTAAGGAGGTCAATGCAGAGTCGCAGGCTCTTACCTTAGGTGAGGCAGAGAAAAGGTTTTATGACGCCGTCCTGAAACCCATGCAGGAAGCTAATGATACACTACGTGAAGCTAATGGGCTTAATGCTGAAGGGTTGGATCTCCTTAATCAATTGGAAGCGGCACTCATGCGCAACTTTGCAGCGCAAGAGGCACTCAACGAATCCAAGAGGATGGCTACTAAAATCGCGCGTGATGACGCAGCAATGACCAAAGCACAACAATCCAATTATGTTAAATTGAATAAGGCGTATGAACGGGCGTTCGATGTAATGGATCTTATGGCTGAGCGCAACGCTGCATTAGCAAGCGGGCCAGAATCCTTCCGCGTGTATGAGAAGATTGAACGACCCCTCATGGTATTCCGCAATCAACTTGAGAAAGTGGTTGACGCCCAAGGTAAGCAACTTTTCCAGCAAGGCGAAATTAATGCCATGGTGGAACAGTATAATGCACTGTTGCAGGCACAATTAGTCCTGACTGGTCCAGCTGTGCAGGCCGCTAATGAAATGGGTGATGCATTTGGCGATGCTTTTGAAAAGGCAATCACTGGTGCAGAATCGTTCAAAGATTCATTTAAAGGCATGATGGAAGAGATCTGGCGCATCTTAGCACGTACCTTAATTATTGACCCCATAGTTGATCAGTTGAAGACCGGCTTACAAGGTGCTATGGCTAATCTCACGAGCGGCACACAAGGCACATTTCCAAGCATCTTCTCCGCAGGTGGTCTCTTTGGGGGCAAAAAGCAAGCATCAAGCAACGGAGGTAGAACTTCCCTTATGTTAGGTGGCAAACCTGGTGGTGCATCGTCTACGACGCCTACGTTAGTTGCTGCACAGAAATCTATAGAGGCAATGGATAAGTTTGATGAGGTTATAGACCAGTTCGAAACAGCTATTGAACGAATGGCAGAATGTTGTTGCGCATGTGCCAATGCTGGTGGTGAAGGTGGCTCCGGAATGACGGAAGCTGCTGAGGCACTCTTTAGGTCATCCCAAGAAATGGGTACCACTGCTTATGACTTAGACAGTGCCAGTGGTGACCTAAAGAGTGCCAGTTATTCCTTAGAGAATACCGCCCGCAGCTTTGAAGCAGCCGCAATGAAAGATCAACAGATGCAGAAGGCTGATAAATGGATGAAGTTAATCCAAACAGGTGTCTCTGCATACAGCTCGATGAGTTCAATGGGCTCAGGAGGCGATACAGCAGGATCAATGAGCACTGCATCAAGTAGTGCGGGCAGAACTTCCTTTATCTTAGGAGACAATCCTAATGGTATGACACCAGTGACTTATAGTGGTATGTCAATGGATGAAGTTAATGCCATTCTACCAGGTAGGGCTCGTGGTGGACCTACAATGCGAGGTGGGATGTATCAAGTGGCAGAAGACGGCCCCGAGCTATATCATGAAGGAAACAAATCATACCTCCTGGCGGGTAACGATGGACAAGTTGAGCCTATTGGGGGCCGTGGTGGTCGTGAGGGTGGTAATACAACTAATATTACAATTGTAATGCCACAACAGACAACTAACAGAACAGCAGCGCAGAATGCTAGAGCCATTGGTAAAGAGCAAGCACGTGTGATGGGGAGGAACAGTTAATGTTTATCGACGAACCATTACTGGATAGATACGCATATGGCTTTGTGTCTTCAAGTACATTTGCTACCACCCGATATCAACTGAAGTCAGGTCGTTCCAAGAGAAATGCCGAACGCTCTATGCCGTTGTATCGTTTCAAGGTACCCTATAAGAACGTCAATGTTGCGTATGCTGAGGAACTTATTGCATCATACAACAGGTGTCAAGGACCAATTCATTCCTTCCGCTTCAAGGACCACTCAGACTATACTTTGAGTGATGTGATCATTGGTACTGCTATAGGAGGAGCTGGTGAAACAATGCAGATCGTTAAGCCTTATCCTTTCGGAAGTAGTGGCTCTCTTGATCGGATCATCTCCAAACCAAAGGCAGGAATTACACTTACGCAAGACGACGGTATAGGTGGTGTCACCTCATTATCACACACAATTGACCTCCTTACAGGGATTGTGACATTTACCTCCACAGCCGGTTACATCATCCGTGCTACTGGTGAGTTTGATGTACCAGTCCACTTTGATGATGATGAACTAGACCTCGATTATGAGACATGGGAACATCTGTCTTCTGACATCGTGCTGGTGGAGGATTTCACCGCGTGACAGCAAGCATCACAGCACGTCCAATCCCAATAGCCTTACAGAATCATCTGTATGAGGATGGGACTACTTGTTGCTTTCTTCTCAAGATAACTGCGCGTGATGGTACCAGTATGGGAGTGTGTGGTCTTGATAGGGATATTACGTACGATGATGGTGATGGTGCACTCTTATACTCAGCACCTGTAGGTCTTGATCTCTCCGCCGCTGAATCCAGTAGTACCCTAGAGGTAGATAATGCTGAAGGAATTGTGCTACTAGCCGATGCTGGTCCATTCACAGCGGAGAAAGTAGATTCCGGTTATTTGGATAATGGTACGTTTGTTGTATATCGAATTAACTGGGCCGATCTTACCATGGGGCATTATATCCCACCAGGTGGCTCAGGGACTATTGGTGCAGTAACGAATCGTGATGGTCTTATAGGTGTTATTGAGCTCCGTGGTTGGCCACAAATCCTCAAACAGAATTTTATCGACCTCTACTCATTAACATGCCGTGCTACATTTGGGCAAGGTAATCAAGGCGGTACGTGCAGTACCTTTGGTTCATGTAACTTCGATGCTTCCTCCTTATGGCAAAATAATGATGTGAATGCAGTGTCCACAGATGAGGATGATCGTATCTTCACTTGCACTACAACACCCTCTGCTACTGGCCCTGGTGGAGCGCTCCCCTTTGTGCCCGGTCTAGTTCAATGGTTGACAGGCAATAACGTAGGGTGGACATCAGAGACAGAACTCGTCACTGTTAATGACATCGAGTTGCGTTTTGGTACACCTTACCCTATAGAGGTGGGTGATACATTTCGTATGAGGCCTGATTGCGATAAGACTAAGGATACATGCAAAGATCTTTATGACAACATCCCTAACTTTAGAGGCGAGTGGACAATACCAGTAACAGACGAAAGTATGCAAGGCACACCTAACTATACAGGTACATGGGCTATGGTAGCAAACAAAGTCAAAGAGGAGTTGCCACCACCATGATGGAGCCTTGGGAATATGCAATGCAATACTTAGGGGTACCTTTCCTACACATGGGAAGAACACCTCAAGGTTTGGATTGTGTAGGCCTCTTAGTGCTCGCGGCTAGAGATTGTGGTTGGGAACCCACTGACCAAGAGTACTATGGACGTGAGCCTTCCAAGAGAAGTGGTATTGATCGTCTCGCAGAGTACCTTGAATTGAATCTAGGTCCGCCAGTCACAAGAGCTATGCAACCTAATGATGTGCTCCTCATGCGCCTCAGAAGGACTGCTTTATCATCGCATATCGCTATGGTCTGCCCACACCCAGAAGGGTTAGGTATGATTCATACTTATGGCGAAATCAAGCGAGTCGCTTATCATCGCATTGATGCCTATCGCGAACGTCAAATCGTGGGAGTATATCCGTGGCCCGCGAAGTCCTAGGAGTAGCAGGTGCCGTAATTGGTGGGATCTACGGAGGTGCGCCTGGAGCACAGTTAGGCTTCATGATTGGCTCCACAATTGGGGGCATCATTGATGGTCCTGAGAAGATTAAGGGTCCAGCACTTAGCGAAGCACCAATCCAGACATCACGTGATGGTGTACCAATCCCCATAATATGGGGCACGCATCATTGTCACGGTAATATCATAATCAAGAGCCCCGAGACGTACACAACAGTCAAGACCTCTCAGGGTAAAGGTGGCGGTACTACAACATCTGAGAGACACCGCCATCGTACATTTGGTATTGGCGTGTGTAGGGGTCCAATTGTAGGGATTTCCAGGATCTGGGAGAATAACAAACTTGTCTATGACATACGTGCGGTACCTGGAATCCCCGGTGGAGAAACTACTGAGTATGCTGACGGGATACGCATCTATTATGGTGGTGAGGATCAGCTCCCCGATCCAGATTTAGAAGCTGTATGGGGTGTTGGAGATACTCCTTACTTCCGCGGACTCGCTTATGTGGTATGGGTCAATAAGGACTTAACGGATCTTGGTGGTGCAATACCCGAGTTTAGGTTTGAGGTTAATGGCAGTGCAGACCAATCCCTCACCTCAAAGCCATACCCAATTAACGCAGTGGAGGGTGTACTACCTATTATTACATTCCCTGACAGCTGGGCTGTAGCACATGCTGTTGAGGCTATTAAAATTATTAGTAATCCCCAAGAGGGTGACTTTGGAGCAGGACTTGTTGCATATAGTTGGGATGAAGCTTTTGAAGTGACCAGTACACCACAAGATGGTGACTTCGGTGCAACACTTACTGATTATAGTTGGGAAGAAGCTTTTGAAGTAACTAGTAACCCACAGGATGGTAACTTTGGAGCAGCACTTGTGAGTTATTCATGGGAAGAGGCTATTGAAGTAACCAGCACTCCCGTAAGTGGTGATATAATACCTTGAGGAATTAGTATGAAAAGATTTCACGGAAGTTTAAAGCCTACACATATCATATTGCCTACGCAACATGCGGGGTTTGGTGGTTGGATTGAAATGGAAGCATTTCAATGCAGAGAAATGATGGATGGCCGTTCAATTGAAATCCCTGGGACTCGTCGTAAATTGGCGTCATTCCATAATTTGATTACAAACCATGGACTTGATTGTATTGGCTTTCGACCTCAAACTAGTGGTTATAACTATGGTAGTTATGCTCATGTAGGTACAGGCAATGCTGCAGAATCTGTAGCAGACACCACGCTGGACACGTTTGTAGCATCACACATCGTAGACAATGGGTATCAAAGTGTTTACTGGGTTCAATCAACACCCCCATATTACGGCTCACACAAAAAACGCTATCGTTTCTCTCCCAATTTTGGGGGTGGCGCTATTAATGTATCAGAGATTGGTATTAGCACACAAGCGGCAACGGGCGGACTTTTCTCTCGAGCACTAGTACGTACTGGCGGAGGCGTTCCTACTACTGTGGCCGTGTCAGCTACTGAATACCTCGATGTATACTACACACTCAGGTTATATCCGGATCATGTAGACTATACTACAGGGGCCACGGATGATGGTACAGGTAGCTTCGATGTAGAAGGTGTAACGTATAACTATACCATACGATGTGAAAGGATCACGTACGGGGGCTTGTGGGCGTATAACTTGTGGAATGGGTTCACCTTTAGTAACTGGGTTGATGGTTTTGGTAAAGGTCTACTATATAGTAATGATGCTGCATTAGGCCCCGTAACAGGTGCGATGACAGCATCAGATACTGATATTTGGTTTTATACTTATGACCATGTTAGAGGTACATATGTCGCCTCAACATATCAAAACACCATTACATTTGATACACCTTTGGATGTCGCAAACTTCACCCCAGGTGAAATTTGGGGCCTTGCCCCATGGTCTTCAATAGGAGGATATCAAATCCTACTAGATGCGGGCATACCCAAAACATCCAGTAGTGAGTTCTATTACACGCACCGTACAGCATGGACGAGGAAGAGCCTACTGTGATTAAAGTCGGCATACATTGTCGGGTCACATTAACTAAGGGCATTGGGGACATTGTCACAGGGGTAAGTGAGCCTTTCCATAATCTTATTACTACAATAGGGTTAAATTCACTTGCAGATACCGAATTTGATACATATGTAACCCACTGCCATGTAGGTACAGGTGATACGCCCGTGGCTTTAGGACACACAGCATTGGATACGTTTGTTGCAGGGTCGAGTAATGTTATTTTCAATGACACATCAACACAGGGTACACCGCCATACTTTTCGCAACGTATTAAGACTTGGCGCTTTGCCGCAGGTACATTTAACAATCACCAGATAGCCGAAATAGGCTTTTCCAACCAGATAACCACCGGCAATCTCTTTAGTCGCGCATTAGTACTCACAACTTTTGGTGACGAAACGACATCTTGGATCCGTACCGATGAATGGCTTGATGTAGTTTATGATTTTAGATTGTATCCTCAATTTGTCAATGCAGATGGATCCAATGCAGATGGAACAGGAATAATTAATATTAATGGTGAAGACCTAGCTTATACAATACGTCCGGCTAATGTATCTAATATACTTTATTGGGATGCATCGAAATGTCGTGCGCAGGCAATGGCTGTGTCTACTTATTACATGGCAGGTTATACATCAACATCAGTGCTGGATATTGTAACAAATCAGCCCACAAATCCAGGGGGCAGTGATGCTACAACGGGTAATTCATCATTCTCAAATGCTACATATACACCTGGTTCATACAATAGAACCATATCCTTTCAAATTGGGCCTGATGCATTAAACGCTGACTATGCTGGTCTTGGTGCAGTACGTTTTCATACAGGCATGGGTGCGTACCAAATGAGTTTCGTACCACCCCTATATAAGTGGTACGAATATTCCCTTAATTTTAGGGTTAACTTTGCGTGGTCTAATCTGGAAGGTTTATAATGTCATTACCTGACAACATTCTTGCTACAGCGCCAGTCTTCGCCGACTATGTAGATCCTTATGGTAGGGCTACAGGAGACTTGGAGGATTGGGAGCAGGGTGGTATAGCACTCAATGATCCGTCATTAGGGCTTGATGTCCAGATGTGGTACTTGTGGTATAATGATGATGAGGATGATCCTAACTATGGTGATTTCACAGTCCAAGCAGAAACTACAGGTGAAACAGCCGTCATCATTAATGTGCCTGATGTAATCCGTTGTGGGTTGGCATTCAACCAGAACAATGACCCTTTCATCTGTTATGAGGTAGGCAGTTGTGAGGCAAAGTATTACTATTGGAATACTGTTGCTGCTGACTATGTCACAGATACGCTCCCTGTAGGCTCTAGGTGGCTTGCTTGTTGCCTTGATGACCATAGATATTCCAATTCGGGTACTTCAGATACAATTCTTGCCTACGTACGTGGCGGAACACTCTACTATCGTCAGGAACGTGATCGCTTTGGTACGGAACGTGCACTTACTGCTGTTGGTGCCGTAGGAGGTGGTGAACTTCATAAAGTAGGTATGACAGAGAATCTCCGTCTCAAGTTTGATATCCGGGAGGGTAGGGGTCAACGTCTTAGTGAGATTCAAGGCGATATCTTTAGCTTTGTAGGATTAAAGGGTTGGAATCACAACGTAGCACCACTTTATCCAATCTGGGTGCGTGGGTTTATTGTAGGACAAGCATATACAGCAGCAGACACAAGTCGCGTCTTACAAAGAGATTACTTCTATGACCTACCTCAGGTAGATCATAAAATTGAGGCTGTCCTACGTGGCGGGGATATCGTAGCACAAATTAGCCAATCTGAATGTGTTAAGCAGGAAGAGATAAGCATCAAGACTGCTCGTGGTCAAGGCATAGAATATCCTCGTGCTGTGCATTACATGCGTAACCCTGAAGAGACTGATTATACACCTACCAAGGTTACTAGTGAGCGCAGAAGTCCTGACGTACGAGCCGTCAGTGAGATAACTGTTGACTCTGCACTTAACATCCCTCCGGATGAAGCAGCACAGATAGCAGACAAGATCCATAAGACAGCATGGAATGAAGTGGATCTGAAAGCTGAGTTTGCCTTACCTGAAGATTATGCATACCTCATCCCTAGTAACC